>Ga0181612_127638_pt1 | contig 61840 bp, 51 predicted proteins | sample HoacroProtozoa21_FD_119630 | JGI IMG/M metagenome (GOLD analysis project Ga0181612, IMG submission 119630) | Hoatzin crop microbial communities from Cojedes, Venezuel. Combined Assembly of Gp0051906, Gp0051904, Gp0051908
ATCATCGGCATACTGGTCGGTGGCCGTTAACAACCCCGTACCAGCAATGTCGCTCGTGGTGTTACCACAAGTAATCGTCAGGTTGTTCTCCCACTCTACAACGATGCCGCCCAGTGCCCACAACTGCCCACCATCCATCAAGATGATGCGCACCGTGTTATTGACATAGAGCGGTGCCGAGAGAGTCGTTGTGTCCGACACATAGTAGTTACCAGAGATGGTCTGCAGGTCAGACGTAAACTTTGTGGCCTCACACGAACTCACCGAGCCATCGGCCTCCTTGTAATAAACCGTCTTAGTTTCGGCCTGCGCCACCATCGGCACAAGCATCAACACCGCGAGCAAGCTCAACACCGCTCGCCACTTGTTAGTAATTATTTCATTCATTAGTATTTACTCTAATAATTAGAATTTTAGTTACTATGAAGACACAAAGTTACACATAATTCACAATTTACGCTCAAATTTTAACTAAAAAACGTCTGTGGCTAATGACGAAGTGCAGTTTCCGCCTCGCAGCGGACTTCCTTGTCCTGGGCTGTGCGCTTCCCGCTGTCAGGGCGTGTTAGGGACGTGCATCCGTTAGAGCGTGCCCATGCGGGGTGAACCGACAAAAATCCCCTTCGTGCACAGCAAGCAGCACGAGGGGGATTTGATATTAATGAGAGGGGACGTTGTTACCGCGTGAGCTTGCCGTTGTGCTTGCAGTAAACCGCAAACCACACCAGCGAGATGGCCACCACAGCCAGCGATACCCACAGTGTCACTCCCTGAATGTTCAGTGCCTGAGGTGACGCCACAAGGAACGTGACCGCCACAACCGTCATGAACACAGCGGGCAACAGCGTGATGATGTAGGGCTTGTTGGTGCGGTAAAGATATACCGTAATCATCCACAGCGTGAACACCGACAAGGCCTGGTTGCTCCAGCCAAAGTATTGCCACAACACGTTGAAACCGTCGGGGTTGTTGATTTGCCACACGAGCAATGCCAGCGAACCCAGAAACAGTGGAACGGCCACCACGAGACGCTTGGTCATCTTCTGCTGGTCAATGTGCAACCACTCGGCAATGATGAGACGGGCGCTGCGAAATGCAGTGTCGCCACTGGTGATGGGAGCGGCAACCACACCCAGGATGGCAAGGGTGCCACCCACGATGCCCAGCCAACCACTGCACACCAGCTTGACCACCTGTGGAGCCGAGAAGTACTGGATGAGCGTCTTGCCGTCGGCCAGTTGCACCTGAGCCATGAACTCCTCGACCACATCGGGCGACACAACCTCACGCCAGCCACCATAGTAGAAGAAGTAGGACGACACGGTTGCCCAGATGAGTGCTACCAATCCCTCGGTTATCATCGCGCCATAGAACACAGGGCGCGCCAGCCGCTCACTCTTGAGGCAACGAGCCATCAAGGGGCTCTGTGTGGCGTGGAAACCGCTAATGGCACCACAGGCAATGGTGATGCACAAGCATGGGAACAGGGGATTCTTTTGCAGATAGGCAGTGATGCCCAGCAAGTCCTTGCCGTCGGCTGTAGTCTGGCTAGTGAGCCACGGCTCCATGTTGTTGATGTCCCACAGCTCGGGCAAATGCGGCATCTTGACAAGCAGACCTCCCAGCAGACCGACTGCCATCACCAGCAGAGCGATAGCAAACAACGGATAAATCCTGCCGATAATCTTGTCGATGGGCATGAGCGTCGCTAGCACATAGTAGAGGAAGATGATGATAATCCACATCATGCTATCACCGCCCAGGCTGGACAGGATGAGGGCCGGGCTATAGACAAACACAGCGCCCACCATGAGCAACAGCAGCACGGTGAACACCAGCATCACTTGACGCGCACCCTTACCCAGAAACGTGCCTATCATTGTGGGCAGGCTCGCTCCGTCCAGACGCATCGACAGCAAGCCACTCATGAAGTCATGAACAGCACCGGCAAAGATGCAGCCCAACACAATCCACAGATAGGCCGCAGGACCAAACCACATGCCCATGATGGCACCAAAGATGGGACCCGTGCCAGCAATGTTGAGAAACTGTATCATGAACACCTTCCATGTGGGCAACACCACATAGTCCACCCCATCGGCCAAACGGATGGCTGGGGTCTCGCGGTCATCAGGACGCATCACACGAACCATTACCGCACCATAAACAATATACCCCACTATCAGGGCAATAAAGCTGACGATAAATGTAATCATAGTAATTGTTGTATAAGAGTACCGCAAAATTACAAAAAATTATTCCACCCAACGAACATCAAGCAACAAAACATCATTTTTTCAACATCCGTCCACATTTCCACAGTTTAAATGTTACCCATATGTGCCACAACATGGCAACACCCAGCGCAAAACCTCGCATTTCACGCCAATACAAATTCCCGCATAATAATTAATGATGTCTTTCACCGAAAGGTGCTTTTTGTAAACAGCACTTTTCGGTAAATCCTGCTGTCTCCAAACAGCATTTTTGCAACGAAATGACACGGCAATATCATTGCAGCGACCTGAGGTCAATCACATAACGGAACTTCACCTTACCAGCTTGCACGTTGCGATAGGCTTCATCGATAGCATGAGCATCGGCAGGAATGGTTACCGTTTCGGGGTAAATGCCATGGGCAAGTGAATAATCCACGACCTCTTGCGTCTCGGCAATTCCACCGATAACCGAGAACAAGAGATGACGGCCGCGCAATGCCGTAACGGGAACTGTCGGCGTATCCTTGGCGGCAGGAAGCCCCACAACTGCCAATGTACCTCCAACTTTCAGAATGCGGACGTACATCATAGGGTCGTATTTGGCAGGAATGGTCGAAAGAATGAATGAGAGCGTATTGTTCACATTCTTCATGTCTTCAGCATTGTTAATGTTCACATATTTCCTTGCCCCCAATCGAAGCGCATCGGCTCGCTTGTCGTCGGTGATGTCGAAAACGGTAACTTCGGCACCCATGCTCACCAGATATTTCACTGCCAGATGGCCAAGTCCGCCAAAACCTGCCACGCCGACCTTGTCGCCAGCCTTCACTCCGCAAGCCCGTATGGGCGACCATGTGGTGATACCAGCGCACATCAACGGACCAATTTTCTCCAATGGCGCATCCTTCGGCAAGGTGATGGCAAAGGCCTCGTCCACCACCATGTTGGAGGAGTAGCCGCCTTGGGTCATCTCGCCGCCATGATAGACATCCTTGTCAGCGTATGTGAGCACACGGCCATTGAGGCAATATTGTTCCTGACCTTCTTCACAATATTCGCAATGGCGGCAGGAGTTGACCATACAGCCCACTCCAGCATAATCGCCCACATGGAACTTGGTCACATCCTTTCCAACTGCCACCACTTCACCCACGATTTCATGTCCGGGAACGAGCGGGTACTGTTCTTCTTTCCAATCGCCATGCACCTCGTGGATGTCGCTATGGCAGATGCCGCAGTACATCGTGCGGATAAGTATGTCGTGGTCGCCAACGGCATGGCGGCTGAAGTCGTAATTCTGAAACTCACCATCCTTGCTAAACAAGGCAAAACCAGTGGACGGGACACGTTTTCCATCCTGAGCTTGCAATTGATTTGTACACATAATCAAGATGATAATAAATATGAATAATTTGTTCACCATGAGTAAATCAAGCCTGGTTGTTGAGTATCAGATTAATAATCGCTGTCACATCAGCAATGTCAATCTCCCCGTCAAGGTTAGCATCGGCATTAGTGCGGTTAATGACTTCATTATTGTCCAGAATATAACCAATGGTGGCCGTGACATCGGCGATGTTTGTTTCGCTGTCATCGTTCACATCACCCAGACAGACGAGTTCAAACGTGATGTCAATGTCACCGATGCCGTCCAATATCTCGACGCCGCTGTCCACCTTACCCATCTTCTGCATCTCAAACACTTCGTTATTTTGAGCATAACGTATCACGAAGCTGTGACGCGGTGGCCAATACATGATTTCGCCCACCTCATAGGCCTGGTCGCTCACATCATCGGTGGGCAACGCCTCTTGAAAGCGATAACACATTTCCACACCATACAAATCCAACATGGGCAATGTGAGAGGCAACTGGGCAACGAACGCTCTGGTTGTGGAATTATCGTCAAGGGTTGCCATCAACGTGTTCTCACCGAAGGTCATCTTGACACGATATTGCGATTGAGACATCGCATCTTGTGAAATAGCAATCATCATCACAATAATTAAAAAGACAAACTTTTTCATAATCATGTTATTAATTGTTGTTATTGTTATAAGTTATAATAGCTGATATTGTTGCTCATCGACAGGCTCTAGCCATGTGTCGTGGTTTTTCTCAGGGTTAGGAATAATTGAGATGTGGCTAAACTCACAATCGCGCGACGCGCCGTGCCAATGAATTGTTTCGGGAGCAATAACGACAACGTCGCCAGCCTTGAGAGGTCGTGCCTGCCCACCCTGCTCTTGATACCACCCGTGGCCAGCCGTACACAGCAATATCTGAGTGCCTGTGTGCCAATGCCAACGGGTGCGAGCCCCAGCAGTGAAAGTCACGTTACTAATCTGGCTTTGAGATGTCTTGTTGGGAGTGACAAGGCGACAGGTGTACACTGTTCCTGTGAAATAGTCACTAGTCGATACCTTGCCACGGGGAAACACATCGTCGATGGGTTCTTCCAGACAGAATTTTCGTTCCATGGCTGCATCAATCACCCGGCTAGCACGACACGCCTCCCTCATGCCCACTTTCTCCTTTAACAAGCAAGGGATAGACTGTATCTGCCCCTCGGTCAGTCCACTGTTCTTGGCAATGCGGACATGAGCCCTGAGTTGTGCTTCGGTGCCATCCAGAGCCGACAATGCCGACAACGTGGCCAGTTCCCTGTCGGTCTCGGAGACGGTCTTGACCCCGAAGATGTCACCAAAAAGATGCGCCTTCAAGTAATAATCAATCGATGGGGCAAAATCCATCACACCACCCTTGACAGGAGCGCCCGACAGACGTGTCTGGGTTGCAGTACCCGCCTCCAGCGAGGAGAGGCCATCTCGTTTCCACAGTGGTAATTCCTCGCTTGTGTTGACTGTAGTCCAACCCCACTGGTGTTCTTCGGCAAGCCGCATCAGCACCCCCAGGGCATTCAGACTTCTTGGAAATCCAGTGTAGGCGTACAACCCACTGAGCAGTTCTTTGATTTCATCAACGGTGAGGCCATTGTCAACGCCATCAACAATAGCGGACTTCAGCCCCTCCATGTCACCCCTCGCCTCACAAGCAGCAATGGGGACAATAGCTTTTTCTCGTTTGGTCAGTTCGTTCATATTTTGAGCATTTAAGTTATTTATTGTCAAACACATCATGAATGCCAATAATGTAAAAAATCTTGTTTTCATCGTTTCTTGATTTTGTTATTGTTTGCGACTGCAAAGGTAAAGCGGTTTCAGCCCCCCCTTGTATCCAAAACTTTGGAAAACCTACCATTTTCACAGATGCCCATCTGACTTTCCAAAAAATCATCTAACTTTGCAGAAAAAACAAAAAATTATGGCAAACCAATTGATGAGAGCAGACACTATTAGTGCGTATAACGATTGGGCGGGAGTGGAGACACTTAACCCGCTGGCTGGGTACATTGATTTTTCACAAGTGTCCCCCTTGCGACATGCCCGCAAGCTCTATGGCTTCTATGCCATTTTCTTAAAAGATGCTCATTGTGGTGAGTTGCGCTATGGCAGGCAATACTATGACTATCAGGATGGAACGCTTATTTTTATAGCACCAGGACAGGCATTTGGAGCCGAAGATGACGGCACGACGTTCCAGCCGACAGGGCATCTGCTCATGTTCCATCCCGACCTGCTGCGCGGCACCGCACTAGCAAGCAACATGAAGCAGTATTCGTTTTTCTCCTACGAAGTGAACGAGGCACTTCACCTCAGCGAACAAGAACGCCAAATCATCCTTGACTGCCTGCACAGGATAGACTATGAACTCAAGCACCCCATCGACAAGCACAGCCGCCAGCTCATTGTGGACAGCATCAAGACGTTTCTTGACTACTCCACCCGTTTCTATGACCGACAATTCATCACACGAGAGAATGCGAACCAGGATGTACTGGTGAAGTTCGAGAAATTGTTAGACCAGTATTTTGACAGGGGAACAGCCGAGCAGAAAGGCCTCCCATCGGTACAATATTTTGCTAGCGAATTGCACCTATCAGCCAACTATCTGAGCGACCTAATGAAAAAGGAAACAGGTCAGAACACCCTGCAATTTATTCACGACAAGGTGATTAACCTGACCAAAGAACAAATCGTAAGCACCAACAAAACAGTCAGCGAAATCGCTTATAGCCTAGGGTTTCAATATCCTCAACACCTCACCCGCCTGTTCAAGCGCGAAGTGGGCTGTACCCCTCGTGCCTACCGCGAGCAAATCCTCTCGCCCAACTAAATAACTATTATGGTCACAACTGCCCCCTCGTGAGCAAGTGAGTTGTCTGATATCGTAGTAAAATGGTAAAGAAATAACCAAGAAGAGTGAGATGCGGTGGCTGCAAAGCGGCAAAAAACGATTTTTTTGATGATATTTTTTCAAAAAAGACTTGCGTATCAAAAAAAAGTAGTATCTTTGCAGTCGCAAAACCAAAAAATGCCCAGGTGGCGGAATTGGTAGACGCGCACGTTTCAGGTGCGTGTGCCGCAAGGTGTGCGGGTTCGAGTCCCGCCCTGGGCACCTCAAGAAACTGATAATCAGCTGATTGTCAGTTTTTTTATTCCAGATATTTTTCACTCACCCGCATCACCAACGGGTTGCCACCACAGATTAAAATCAGTCATATTACAAAAAAAACAGTCAGTGAACAACAAATCACTGACGTATGGCTATCTGTTCATGCAAGAACAGTGATTGTCAACTGGGTTGAATGTTGTTGCCCGCAACAACAATGACAACAAACAGCGCAATGAGCAACAAGATAATTGTATAGGCAAACGCCTTGAAACGACGGCTGGCGCGTGGCGCACGTGTGTGCAACGCCTCGCGAGTAATGACATGGTTTGTCATCTGCATGCCGCGCAACACATCACTGCGACGGGCAGCGATGGCACGCCGACTGGCACCGTCATCGCCGGGCTTGTCTGTGACGCCATCTGAAGCCGCGTCAGTTGCAGAAGCGTCCTCACTCGACTCACGACCCGCATTAACAAAAGGCGCATTCAAGTCAACACCACAATAGGGACAAAAGTTGAAGCCCTCGGGCAAGGCCTTGCCACAGTTGTAGCAGTAACCCGACGCATTGGCACCCAGTGCCGCCTGACGTCGTTGCTGCGCCTGCAAGGCTGCCAGCTCATCGGCATCAACCTGAAACACCGACAGGCACTGTGGGCACACGACACGATTGTCATGCACCGCCAGTTCCTCGGGCGAGAGCAAGATGGATTTTCCGCAATGTGGGCACTTGTGTTCCATAATGATGATAAAAAAGTCGCCGCAAAGTTACTGCTTTGCCCCCACAAATGCAAAAAAAATCGCATCTGGGTGGCTAAAAGCAGTCTAAAAACGGTAAAAATCAAAAAATGTTGCCCATTTGCTTTTCAAATTTCAGAAATACTACTAATTTTGCACCCGCAAAAAAAGTAGAAAACATTAATTTAACGCAATAAAATGGCAAAAAAACAAAACGGAAGCGCCCGCACGACGCTTGAAGAGGTGAACGAATCGCTCACCACCACGGCTCAACGCCTTGAGGAAAACAAGAAGTACATCAACTGGGCAATCATCGCCATCGGCGTGCTGTGCCTGCTTGCCATCGGATACATCTATGGCATCCGCAACCCCAACATCCAGAAGGCTAAAGACCAGATTGGCAACGCCGACCTGCTGGCCCTGCAAGGACAAAACGACGAGGCACTGAAGGCCTATGAGAAAGTTGCCAAGGACTTTAGCAACAAGCCCGCCGAGCGTGCCGACCTGAACGCCGCCATCATGCTGTACCAGAAGGGTGAGTATGAGAAGGCTGCCAAGCACCTTGAGAGCTACAGCCCCGCCGGCAATCTGGTGGGTCCCGCCTCCCAGTCGCTGCTGGGTGACTGCTATGTGAACCTCAAGCAACTGGACAAGGCACTTGCCGCATATGACAAGGCAATCAGCCTGTCCAAGGACAACGAGGCCTACACGCCCGCGTTCATGATTAAGAAGGCGACCGTGCTGCACGAGCAGGGCAAGTATGCCGATGAGGCTGCCATCTATCAGACCATCAAGGACAAATACCCCGTTTACGGTCAGCAATATGGCCTGAACGTGGACAAGTACCTGGAGCGCGCCAATGCCCTTGCCGGCAAGTGATGCGCTGACAAGCCACGACAACATTGCGGGTCAGGGGGACAAGGCACAACAGCTGCTGTTCCCCGTCTTGCTATATATATCACCTAACTTTAACGACATCACCATCCAACAGACATGAAACCGATTTATCATCGCATACTGCTCAAGCTCAGCGGCGAGTCGCTGGCGGCAGGACAAGGCACTGGCATCGATGCCCAGCGCGTGACCGAGTACGCTCAACAGATACATGACATTGTCAAGCAAGGTGTGGAGGTTGCCATCGTGGTGGGCGGCGGCAACATCTTTCGTGGTCTCAAGGGAGCCGCACAGGGCTTTGACCGCGTCAAGGGTGACCAGATGGGCATGCTGGCAACAGTCATCAATGCCCTGGCCCTGTCGTCGGCACTAGAAGCCATTGGGCAGCCTGCCACGGTGTTCACCGCCATCGGCATGTTCCCCATCGGCGAGCCTTACAGCAAGTGGCACGCTATCGAGGCCATGCGACAGGGGCGTGTTGCCATCTGCTCGTGTGGGACGGGTAGCCCGTTCTTCACCACCGACACGGGCAGCACACTGCGGGCTATCGAGCTTGAGGCCGATGTGATGCTCAAGGGCACCCGCGTGGACGGCATCTACACCGCCGACCCCGAGAAAGACCCGACGGCCACACGGTTTGACAGCATCACCTATGACGAGATTTACAATCGTGGGCTCAAGGTCATGGACATGACAGCCACCGTGATGGCACGCGACAACCGCCTGCCCATCCACGTGTTCAACATGGATGTTGTGGGCAATCTGGGCAAGGTGCTGGCAGGTGAGCCCATCGGCACACGCGTCACACTAGGATAACACATCTCAGCTCATTCGTCAACATGCGCAAGAGTTTGCTGTTCATCGTGTTTGCACTGGTGGCAGTGTCACTGGTGAGTGCACGGGGACTGCGCATGCCGCCATTTCTCAAGCCTGGCGACAAGGTGGCCATCATCTCACCCGCTGGACCGGCACCGCAGTCTATCATCGACAATGGCGTGAAAGCGCTCACCAGCTGGGGCTATGAGCCAGTGGTGGGCAAGAATGCCGCACGCCGCTGGCACAACTATGGCGGCACCATCAGCCAGCGCCGCGAGGACCTGCTGTGGGCACTGCAGGACACGAGCATCAAGGCCATCCTGTGCACCCGCGGCGGATATGGCTGCGCCCAGGTGCTCAACGGCTTCCCCTTGCAGGAGTTCAGTCGTCACCCCAAGTGGCTGCTGGGTTACAGCGACATCACCGCCCTGCACAGCAGCAGCGTGAGTGCAGGCGTGATGAGCATCCACAGCTGCATGTGCGACCCCATCACGCGCACCGACAGCACGATACGCGCCATGCAATATCTGCTGTCGGGCAAGTTGCCGTGCTACAAGATTGCCAATCACCGCTACAATGTGCAAGGCACAGCCACGGGCATTGTGCTGGGCGGCAACCTGAGCGTGCTCACCGACCTGGCCGAGTCCCCCTACGACATGCTGCGCCGTGAGCAGCTGCGCGGCCAGGATGTGATATTGTTCATCGAGGACACCCACGAGAGCATCCAGCACGTGGACCGCATGTTGCACCAGTTGATGCTGCGCGGCATCATCAGCAACATCAAGGGTCTGATTATCGGCATCTTCAACCACTACAGCCCTTCCTATGGCTACACCAACATGTATGACATGATGAACGTGTACTTCAAGAACCTGCCCATTCCCGTGTGCTATGGTTTTCCAGTGGGACATGACAACTCGTCAAACTATCCCATGATTGAGGGATGCACCGCCACCCTCACAGTGGGTGAGGACAGCACGTCACTGGTTTATTCCTCGCCATGGAGGTCGGTACTGGACCGCTAACCACCACTACCCGTCAAACCAATCTTGAATGAACCGTGAAATCCTGAAAATAGCGTTACCCGCCATCATTTCTAACATCACTGTGCCACTGCTGGGACTGGTGGACACTGCCATTGCCGGACATCTGGGCAACCAGGCATTCATCGGGGCAGTGGCAGTGGGTACCATGATGTTTAACCTCATCTACTGGAACTTTGGCTTCCTGCGCATGAGCACGTCGGGATTGACAGCACAGGCCTACGGCAGCGGCGAACGTGCTGCAAGCGCGCGCCTGCTCGAACAAGCCTGTGGATTGGCATTGCTCATCGCGCTGTCTGTGCTGGCGCTGCAACTGCCGCTGCGCTGGTTAGCGTTGTGGATTATCGGCCCGTCTGACGAGGTGACAGCACTTGCCAAGACCTACTTCAACATCTGTGTGTGGGGTGCACCCGCCATCCTGCTGATGATGCCGCTCAAGGGGTGGCTGCTGGGCATGCAGGACTCGACGGGTGCCATGTGGATTTCCATCATGACCAACGTGTTTAACATCGTGGCAAGCGTGACAGCGGTCTATGGTCTGCACTGGGGTTTTGCAGGCATCGCCGCTGGCACACTGGCTGGCGAGTGGCTGGGACTGCTGTTTGCCCTGGGGCTGGTGCTGCATCGTCACCCGTGGCTGCGCACGACGGTGGATGTGCGCCGCGTGTGGCACTTCCAGGGTGCCGGCAAGTTTTTCAGCGTCAGCGGTGACATCTTTGTGCGTGGTTTCTTGATTATGACGGTGAGCCTGGCGTTTGTTGCCATCGGAGCCCGCAGCGGTGACTTGATACTGGCGGTGAATGCCCTCATCATGCAGCTGTTCATGCTCTATTCCCACTTCATGGATGGCATCGCCTTTGCTGGCGTGGCACTGGTGGGCAAGTACTGTGGTGCTGCCAACTGGCCACGATTGCGGCAATGCGTCAAGCGGCTGTTCGTGTGGGGTTGTGCTGTGGCGGCAGTGTTCACGCTGGCTTACGCCTTCCCACGCCTAGTGTTCTCGTTGCTCACCGACCAGACGGGCGTCATCGAGGCAGCCATGGACTATCGCCTGTGGTGTGCCCTCATCCCTGTGGCAGGCATGGCAGCATTTGTGTGGGATGGTGTGTTTATCGGCCTGACACGCTCGCGTGGCATGCTGGTCGCCGTCATCGTCGCGTGGGTATCGTTTTTCTCGCTCTACTGGCTGATGCCCGTCGCCTGGGGCAACAACCGCCTGTGGATTGCCTACCTGCTGTTCTTGCTGTTGCGCGGCGCTGTCCAGACCCTGCTCTATCCCCGCTACAGGCAACAGGCTGCCACCTGACAACGCAAGTGAATTATCAAGGCTGCGATAACCACAGGCTTCCCCCTTGATTTTTTTTATTGCATGAACATGGGGATAAATGTTTTTTTGTTGTCATGAGAGGTGGTGGTTGAAAAAAAATGTGTACCTTTACACATTCACAATGTCACAACCTTCATGTATAGCGACAAAGAAAACATCAACATCCTGACAGTGTTGCTCGTGAGGCATGGCGTGAATCATGTGGTTGTGTGCCCTGGTTCGCGCAACGCACCACTAGTGCACAACTTCAACGAGTGCCCCCACATCACCTGTCATGCTGTGACCGACGAGCGCAGCGCTGCTTTTCAGGCATTGGGCATCGCGCAAGCGCTGCAACAACCCGTGGCGGTGTGTGTCACCAGTGGCACCGCCCTGCTCAACATGGCACCAGCGGTGGCCGAGGCACGTCACCAGCATGTGCCACTGGTCGTTATCAGTGCCGACCGGCCAGCAGCATGGATTGGACAACAGGTGGGACAAACCATTTCACAACCTGGAGCACTGGCTAGGTTCACACTGTTTAATGCCAACGTGCCAGAGCCCACCACCGACGAACAACGATGGCACTGCAACCGCCAGATTAACGAGGCCCTGCTCGCAGCACGTCACGGTGCGCCCGTCCACATCAATGTACCACTGGGCGAACCACTGTTTCACTTCACGGTAAAGGAACTGCCCGCAGGACAACGTGTCATCACCCACAGGCAAACAGCTGCCGACAAACAAGGCCTACTGCAAGAGTTACAACCATTCCTCACCGCCCGCCGACCCATGGTGGTCATTGGCCAGTTGCCCCGACCCGTTGCATTGACGTCACTGCCAGCCTGCTGTGTGGTGCTCAATGAGGCATTGAGCGGCATGACTGGCGGTGTGCCAGTTGACGAGGTGCTGCCACTCATCCGGGATGATGACGCATGGAGGCCAGACCACGTGCTGTACATGGGCGGCACGCTAGTGAGCAAGCACCTCAAGCAATGGCTCGCCAGCTGTGACAACACGCCCATGACACAAGTGAGTGCTGATGGCACCATTCACGACACGTTCACTCACTTGACCCAAGTGATACAAGCCCCGCCTGCCCAAGTGCTGGAGCTGCTGGACGTCCAATCATGCACCGCCAGCGAACCAACATATGTGAGCCGCTGGAACACCCTGCTGCAACTAACCCGCAAACACTACCAAGACTGGCGACCCGATTTCTCCCAACTGATGGCAGTACAGATGTCCGAGCGCATGATGTCACAAAGCACGGGAACGCGCTTCATCACCCACTGTGCCAACAGCCAGCCAGTGCGCCTCGCAAACATATATGCCCAGCACCATGTGTGGTGCAACCGCGGCACCAATGGCATCGAGGGCACCACGTCGGCGGCTGTGGGATGGGCACGGGTGACCGATGACCGGGTGGTGTGCGTCACGGGTGACCTGAGTTTCTTCTATGACGTGAATGCGCTGTGGAACAATGGTCTGCGGGGCAACCTGCGCATCCTGCTGCTCAATAACCACGGCGGCGGCATCTTCAGGCAACTGGCGGGACTGGAAGCATCACCCGCTCGCAATGCCCTGGTGGCAGGAGGGCACCACCTGGATGCCAGCAACTGCTGCCGGCAGTACGGCGTGGACTACCGTGCGGCTTATTCCAGCCAAGACCTGTACAGCGGCCTGACATGGCTGTTGCAGGACAATGAGGCTGACGCGGCACGGCTGTTGGAGGTTGTCACTGACCCCGATAACGACCAGCAGGCGTGGCAACAAGCAAGAGAATCACTCAAACAAAAATATCAATCATGGAAAAAAGAGAATGGAAACCCATAGCAGGATTTGACTTCAAGGAAATCCTGTTTGAACAGTATGACCGCATTGCCAAGATTACCATCAACCGCGAGCGGTATCGCAATGCTTTTACCCCCCTCACTACCCTAGAAATCTCACAGGCATTGAACCACTGTCGCGAGGATGCCAGCGTGCGCGTGATATTGCTCACTGGTGCCGGTGACAAGGCCTTCTGTGCCGGTGGGGATATGCACGTCAAGGGTCGTGGCGGATATGTGGGCAACGATGGCGTGCCGCGTCTCAACGTGCTGGACGTGCAGATGCAGATACGCCGCTTGCCCAAGCCTGTCATTGCCATGGTCAACGGCTATGCCATCGGCGGGGGACATGTGCTGCACGTGGTGTGTGACCTGACCATCGCTAGCGACAATGCAATCTTTGGACAGACGGGGCCACGTGTGGGCTCGTTTGACGCAGGCTTCGGCGCCTCCTACCTTGCCCGCATTGTGGGTCAAAAAAAGGCTCGCGAGATATGGTTCCTGTGCCGTCAATACAACGCCCAGGAGGCACTCGACATGGGACTTGTCAACAAGGTTGTCCCACTGTGTCAGCTAGAGGACGAGTGCGTGGCTTGGGCACAACTAATCATGCAACTCTCTCCGCTGGCAGTGCGCATGATTAAGGGGGGCCTCAACGCCGAACTTGACGGGCAGGCAGGCATACAGCAATTGGCTGGCGATGCCACCATGCTCTACTACTGCCTGGACGAGGCTCAAGAGGGTGGCAAGGCATTCCTGGAAAAGCGCAAACCCGACTGGGACCAATACCCCTATTTTCCCTAATCACGCACCAACCGGATGTGGCAGCAAGATATGTTAAATAATGTTAACGTCGAAACATTAGGGCGACCTGATGCGTCTGACGGATAAAAACAAATATTAACGACGTGACCTATAACTATTATTCGGAACAATGAAAATTTTCTACAATCTGCTATTGGCTCTCGCACTGATGTGCGGCACAAGCTCATGTGTCATGTGCAACAATTCTGCCACACTGGGACAAGAGGCAACCATCAATCTTGAGAACGCCGATGTGCAAGCACTCAACAAGGTGCAAGTCGCCCATGGCGGCATCGTTCTGCATCTGTCCCAAGGGCCATCGATGGACATCAGGGTGGAAAACCCACACGGGCTTGGCATTACCATCGATGCCAATGGGGATGTGTTGGACATCAAGGGCGTACGGAAAAACGTGGGCGACTTTCAGGCTGATGTTTATGTGACGTTGCCCAACATCAATGACATCACAGTGACTGGTTCAAGTGACATCACCACAGGCAACATCACCAGCGAACAGATGACAATCACCATCATGGGAAGTGGCGATGTCACAACAGGCTCGTTGCAAGCCACCTCGTTGCTGACACTGACAGTTGCAGGCAGCGGCGACATTGATATTGCCAGTGCCAGTGCCGAACAGGTAAAAACCTTTATCAAGGGAAGTGGTGACATCGACATTAACACTGTGAACGCTACACATCTCACCACTAGCGTCCATGGGAGCGGCGATGTTGAAATCGACAACGGCACAGTCACCAATGCTGTGCTCGAGATTAAAAGCAGCGGCGACATTGATGCCCGACTGAATGCTAGCGGCACCGTTGATGCCAGCATTCAAAGCACTGGCAACATCGCCCTGACCGGCAACATCGCCCACTTGAACAAAGCCATCAAGGGCAGCGGCGAGTTCACCTACTCACCGACCAACAAGTGACCAATGTCACCACGCCACAGCTCAAGTTTGAAACCGAGGTTTATTAATACTGACGTGTTAATAAACCTCGGTTTTTTACAGCTATCGACACGGGGTAAACCCTTAATCCGACTATAGCAATTTCTCATAAACTATTAGAACCCAATAATTATCAGGCTATCAAAGAGATGAAAAAATATGGGTGGATTTTCACGAGAAGAAAAAAATGATTACCTTTGCCATCATGGAACAAAAGATAAAGGACTATTTAGCCAGATTGGATTTAACGGTGGATGACCTGACTCCTGATGAACTCGCACAGCTCGAAAGGACGTTGCGGGCCAGAGAGATTCCCAATAAAACAGTGTGGGACGGCTTTGGGACGCGTACGATTCTGACTATCCTGTTTCGCACAGAAGCCAAGCGAAATGACGAGCAAACCGATAGCGATTGATATTCGCTCTTGATTATACAACCTCATGCCCAACGGGAACATGTGCCTGTCGTGGCATTCTTCTTGTTTAAGCGGATTGGTGAAAAAGCGGCTTAAAGTGACAAAATTTTGTACTACATAGTAGCACAACGAGTTATGGTATGGTTCAAAGTAACGCAAGATAGCATAAGCGTTCACGGCAGCAGTCAAGCAATCCTTCCCAGGGCTGGATGGTGAGGATGGTGTTGCAGCGATTGCCGCCAACCTGTACAAATAAGCAGACAAATGCAAGTCGGGCGCAACCCTCAGGGGGGTGGCGCCCGACTTGTTTTTCACGCATTTGCGATATCTAATAGATAACTTCAAACAGATGTTTGTCGTTGGTAAAGGTTGTGTAGCCATCCTTCACTGTGAGGGTTCCATCAGCATCCATGGCCTTGGCATTGACAGCACAGCTATAGAATGAGCCACCAGCAATCACTACATTGCCGTCACACTTCACGCCCTTGGGGGCAGCAATGCCCTTGCCACCTGTGGTGACCACGTTGAGCTCACCGCCATTGTGGGTGATGGTCTGCTCAACGTTCATGCCCTTGGCACCATCGCCGGTGCACTTGACATTGAGCTCGCCATCGTTCATGACAAAGAAGTAGTCTGCCTTGACGCCGGCACACGACGTGGTGTCGTTGCTATCGTCCACGACGACCGCTCCAGTGTTGATGATGGTTGTGCGTCCACCATTGATGCACACCAGGCTGTCGGTGGTGATGCCCTTGGCACCATCGGCACTGAGCTCCATGTTGATAACACCCCCATTAATTTTCACCCAATCCTTGCCCTTGATGCCGTGACCGCTGGTGCTGTTGAGATAAATCTGGCAACCCGGGCGGACAAACACATAGTCATCGCTAGCAATGCAATTCTTGCCAACGCTATACACGTTGAGCAAGCCACTGCCACTGAGCAAGATTTGCCCCTCGCTGAACATCGTGCCACGCTGGTCCTCGTCGCCCACCTTGGTATAGGTCGTGCCGTCACACAGCGTGTTGGTCGTGCCATCGGCCGACACCACATAGAACGACTTGCTGCACTGGTTGTTGATGGCGGCACCGTTGGGGTTGGTGATATCCACACCATTGAGCAACAACTGGAACTTGTAGGAACTATAGAACTTGAGCGAGCCATTAGTCGTGCTGCCTGTCACCACATATTTCACCTTCTTGCACGTGCTGGTGATGGTGACGTGAGCACCGTCAACCTCAGCCACCACAGTGCTGGGATTATCGGTAACTGTTGCCGTCTCACCATCGAGGGTGATATAGACGGTGCGAGACCAGTTAGTATTCTCCACATAGTCGCCATAGTCCTCGGCATCCTCATCCTCGGGAATGGTTTCGGCAGCCTCGTCGAGTGTGGTATAGTCAAGCTCGATATCCTTGGGGGTGACCGTCTCGGTCGTGTCACCGCCAGTGTCCCCACTCAGGATAATGTCTATAACCGCATTCACATCACTGATGCTCACCTCGCCATCGGCATTCACATCGGCAGCCTCGACGGTAGCCTCATCGGTGGTGTTGCCCAGTATCACATCGATGATGGCATTAACATCGGCAATCGACACCTCGCCATCCCCATTCACGTCGCCAGTGGTTGCATACACGCTCACTGCCGTCATCGCTGCAAGCAATATCATCCAGAGTTTTTTCATTTCTGTATCAACTTTTTGAAAGGATTAGTATTCAATAGTTAAAACTTTTCTGTTCAGGTCATAGCGAGAGTAGCCTGATGCCACAGTCATTGTGCCCTCCACATCAATGGGGCTACTCTTGCTGCTGTAGCTGTAGTAGTACCCTCCGCTCACCGTCAGGTTGCCGTCGATCTTGGTTCCCTTGGAAGCCTTGAGCACCTTGGTGCCTGTTGCCACACCATAATACTTTCCGCCAGTGTGCACCACGTCACACTTGGCCTGCAATGCCTTGCCTCCATCGCCCGTTGCCTGTAGCTTGAGCGTGCCGCCTGTCATGGTCAGCAGGCTATCACACCGCAGCGCGGCACATGACGTGGTGTCGCCATCGGCAATCACAGGGGCACCATAGGCCAACGCCACTGTGCGGCCACCGTTGATTGTCACATAGGCCTTGCTGCGCAACGCACGCTTTCCATCGGCATAGCACTCCACGTTGATGACACCACCATCGATGATGATACCGTCCTTGGCACGGATGCCATTGTCGGCCGTGCTGCACACATACAGTTTCACGCCTGGCCGCACACGGATGTAGTCATCGGTGCTGATGCCCGCCTTGCCCGTGGCATACACCTTGAGGGTGCCCGTGCCACTAAACAGCATCTGTCCCTCGCTGAAGAAGGCTCCCTTCTGGTCCTCATATTCGACCATGGTGTAGTCAGCGCCATCGTGCAACTCGTTGTAAGTTCCATTGCCCAGCACCACAAACAAACGCTTGCCACACTGGTTATTAATAGCAGCACCAGTGGGATTGGTAATGGTCACGCCATTGAGCAACAACTGAAATTTCTTCTCACTATAAAACTTGAGCGAGCCATTGTCGGTGGTGCCGTTAATGACAAACTGCACCTTCTTTTTGGTGTTGATGACAGTCACATGAGCACCACTAGCCGTCACGCTCACGCCGCTCACGCCATTGGTGATGATAGCCGTGTCGCCAGCCAGTGTGATATAGACTGTGCGTGTCCACGAGGTGTTTTCCACATAGTCGCCGTAGGCCTCGTCATCCTCATCGGTGACAACGACGTCGCTGTCCTCGTGCAAGGCGGTGCTGTCCACCTCAATCAGTTCGGGCTCAATCTGGTATTCTTCAATGACACTGGCCAGGTCGGTGTCATCGTTCACACACGACGCCACCGCAACACTCAGCACACCAGTCATGATGATATATAACAATTTTTTCATAACCGTTCCATGTTTAAAACTTGAATGTGTAGCCCACACCGATGATGTGGCTGTTCACCTCATTGTCATCGTCATCATCGTTCAGATTCTGATATCGATAGAATGCCTGAAACTCATGCACCTTGTTGAGCTTGAAATCAGTGCCAATGACAAATCGCGTTTTTTCAAGCCGCCAGGCATTGTACAATTCCACACTGGCAAATGGCGTGAATGGACTGTGGCGAATGTTCCAGTCAACCTGCAACTTGCTGCGCAACACGCTCTTGCCCTTGCCCTTAACTTCCACCGTTTCCCACACGGCCTCATCAAAGTCAAAGTTGTCGGTCATCTTGTGGGGACGATAGGTGTACTGCCAGCGCTCACGCAGGCTCACCGTCACGCGGTCGATGTCATAACTGCCCGTGACCGACACATTGAAGCGATGACGCACGCCCCAATAGGACGGTCGCCAGTTGTTATAGCTCAAGTCATCGTTCCATGTGAGTTTCTCGATGTTGTTGTCGATGAGCAAGATGTAGCCCACTCCCAGCTTGAGCCATTTGCGCCACTTGTAGCCGGCATCCACGCCCACACTCACACGGTCGGCAGTGCGGAAGTTGTTGCGCGAGCGAAACTCCACGTCGGCACCCGCGCTCCACTTCTTGTCAAACTTGTGTGACACTCCAGCCGTTAATGACAGCCCCGCATCATCGTCAGCTGACGATGATGTCGGAGCTAGCATGGCACACAGTGCCAGCATGACTAGTGTCAAGATTCTTTTACTTCTTCCCATTCGTATTTTGCAGGTTTTAGCCGCTGGTTGATGTGGCTTGTGCCACCACCATCGTTCTCGTAATAAATCTTGATTACTGCGCTATCCTTGAGGAAATTGATTGACCCAATGGCAACGTTCACCACGTTGAGGCCAGTGCGCTTGCACAAGTCCTCAAGCAACTCCTCGCGACGAGCGGGCGTGATGAGTTCAATGCGGTCATACAACACCAGCTTGCTCACAATGTCACGCCTCAACACAAAGTGCTCAAACAAGCTAATGGCCACAGCAACAAACACGTTGGGCACCAGCAGCTCGACAACACTCATGTTATCGGCCAGCGCATTGATGACCGACAGACCGATAACGCTAAACATATAGGTCATCTCACGCACCGGGATTGTCTCGGTGCGGTATCGCAGGATGCCAAAGATGGCAAACAATCCCAATGCAAAGCCAATCTTGACCTTGACACTGCCCAACAGATAGATAAGGAAGAAAACAGTGACACTGAGCAGGATAAAGGTAAAGAAATAGTCTCGACGGCGACTGCGACGGTAATACATGAAGTAAACGATTACCCAGATAAAGACCATCATGAGGAAAAAGCGCAGCAACAGCTCGCCTACCCCAACAGGGTCAAACCATGTGAGATTCAGGGCGTTCCCAGCAGCCTCTTGAAGGGCATCCACATCGGTGTTTTCTAAAGATTGAAGCAAAATCATAATATTATATTGTTGGTTTGTGCCTCTGGCGGCATCACTGCCGGTCCAGGCTGGTTAATAATTGTTGTCGTGGTTATAATACAGTCTCATCGGTTTGCGACAGGAAACGCTCCACCATGCGCAGGCGTTCCTTGAAGCAATTGCGCTTCAACTGGGGATTGGTCAACGCCGAACCCATGCAATACTTGCTGAAACCACTGGGCATGATGCGCAACTCACGCAGCAAGCCCAGGATGGGTGAGGGCACCAGACCGTCACGCTTGAGCTCGATGATAGCAATGCCCGTCAAGTCACGGTCGATGCCAGTGACCAGATTGTGAAACTTGAGGTCGGTGTCAATGGTCAACCGTTCGGTCTTGGCATTGTTGACTAGTGTGATGCGATGAAATTGATTTTCCATCTTCTGGCGCAACGTCGTGGGGTCATAACGCAGGTGCTTGCGCAGGAACTCGTCATAGCTCATATACACGTCATCTTGCCTCAGGAACTTGATGTCATGGTCGGGATGACGCGGGTCAAACCCCACCATGTCAACGCGTTTCTTCTTGGTACGGCCATGATTGTTCTTGGTCTTGACCTCCAGAAAATTCAACCCCGAGTTCACATAGGAGCGGATACGCAACTTTTGACGCCCCGTGTGACCATTGTGGTGCACGGTGTACATGTTCATGTCGGGTGTGTCAAAGTAGGAGGTATAGTACTCGGCATTGCGGTCCCCGTCGATGTCCTGGATGCGATAATCGTCGCGTGCAAGCATCAACAACTGCTTGAGCCGCCCGACTGTAGTGACAAACTTGGTGTCGGTGCGGTTCATCAGTTTAATCCCGCTCATCTCCTCGAGCGTGATGGGATTGAATTGTGTGATGATGCTTTCCATTTTCCAACATTTTAGGATTAGGTTCGGTGAAATTGTTATAATTTTTAACGTAAAAGTAATATAACTATTGCACTCTCGCAAATTAATTCAACTATTGTGCCACTTTTTTCAACGAACAATCACAAACCACAACATGGCACGGCCATGAGACCGTGCCCATGAGCAATATTATTCATGTCGTGCAACCGATGTGGTCACTTGGCCATCTCAAAGCCCAAGCGAACGCCATCATATTGCTTGCTGAGCTCGCCAACAGTCTGCAACGTGCTGTTGCCCGACAGGGCAGCAACTGCCTGCAACACCTTCAACAAGTTCTTGCTCTCAAATGTCAAGCCCAGCCCACTGGTGGTGCGGGTCACATAGGCATTGGAACTGAACAGCATCGTCTTGAGTTTAATCGTGCCACTTGAGGGGTCATAGGTGTAACTGCCACTCATGGGGATGCCTTTCACCTTGGCCGAGAACTGATGGTCTTGAGTGAAAGCGAACTGGGTGTTGCCACTGCTGATACCCACACTGTTATAGACGGTGAGCAACTTCTCCTTGCAGTTGGCAGCTGCCACACTGCCACCCGCCTTGGCCAGCAGGTTCTCGCTGGTGAAAGCGCAACCAGGCTCGGTGTAATACCATGTGCCATAGAGTTCACTCTCGCTAATCTTGACACTGCCAATCACCAGGTCCAACAGGCCGTTCACTGTGTTTTGCGACCCCACAATGCCGCCCAGCACACCACCCAGCACATCGCCCAAGCCACCACTGCTTGAGCTCGTGCCAGTATTAGTCCCCAACACATTGCCAATGCCCATGTTGCAGCTGGTTCCCAGCAGGGCAATCACAGCCAATAATGTTACAATCGTTTTTTTCATAATCGCTCTTGATTTTTAATAATTAATGAATTAAGGTCTATCTCGTGGGCAAAATTAACAAAAAAATCTCATACAGCCATACTTTTTCAGTCACTTCTCAACCAAATCCACACCTGATGGCACAAGAAAAGACTGAGCGACACCTCACGGCAAGCCCAGCCTAGAACAAAAGTACGAAAATTTTTTCGAGTGCAAAGGTACACATTTTTCCTTGAACACATCAATAATTCTCACTTTTTTTATCTCGATGACCCACAATCATGGCACAATCAAGCCACAACCCTGACCCCGCCTTGAAAAACCACATGAACTAAAAAATTTGTGGCAGTGGAAAATTATGTGTAATTTTGCGCCGCTCAAATCGTAAAATTATTTGGTAATCATGGCAGAATCAAACTTTATTGACTATGTGAAAATATTGTGCCGCAGCGGCAAGGGCGGTGCTGGCTCGGCTCATCTGCACCGTGCCAAATACATCCCCAAGGGTGGTCCTGATGGTGGTGACGGCGGGCGCGGCGGACACGTGTACTTGCGTGGCAACCGCAACCTGTGGACCCTGATACACCTCAAGTTCACCCGCAACATCATCGCCACCGACGGACAGGCAGGCAGTGAAAACCAGCGCACCGGCAAGGACGGCGAGGACCGCACCATCGAGGTGCCATGCGGCACTGCGGTCTATGATGCCGAGACAGGCAAGTTCTTGTGCGACGTGACCCACGATGGTCAAGTGGTGCGCTTGCTCAAGGGCGGACGTGGCGGACAAGGCAACACCCACTTCAAGAGTGCCACACGGCAAACGCCACGATTTGCACAACCTGGCGAGCCTGGCATTGAGAAAGCCGTCATTCTGGAGCTGAAGTTGCTGGCCGATGTGGGTCTGGTGGGATTTCCCAATGCAGGCAAGTCCACACTGCTGAGCGTCATCTCGGCCGCCAAGCCCAAGATTGCCAACTATCCTTTCACCACCCTCGAGCCCAACCTGGGCATTGTGACCTATCGCGGGATGCAGTCGTTTGTGATGGCAGACATCCCTGGCATCATCGAGGGTGCTAGCGAGGGACGCGGGCTGGGACTGCGGTTCCTGCGGCACATCGAACGCAACGCTGTGCTACTGTTCATGATACCAGCCGACAGCGACGACATCAAGCAAGAGTATGGCATCTTGTGCCATGAGCTGGAAACGTTCAACCCCGACCTGGTGGAAAAACCCCGCGTGCTTGCCATCACCAAGTGCGACATGCTAGACGATGAGCTCATCGAGCAGATGCGCCCCGATGTGCCCGATGGCGTGCCCACCGTCTTCATCTCCAGCGTTGCACAGATGGGGCTAACCGAGCTCAAGGACCTGCTGTGGCGCACCATCAACGATGAGCGCAACCGCATCCCCGAAGCTGTCACTCACCGTGACCTGGACGCGCAACACCGCGAGCAAGCCGAGGATGACTTCATCTTTGCAGCCGAGCTTGAGGACGTTGAAGCTCCTGATGCTGGCGGCAAAATGGTGAACAGCGGCAACAAGGAATGGGCCGAAGAATACTGGGCCGAGGACTACATCGACAAGGACAAGGATTTCCAGGTGGTGAGCGACCCCGACGAGGAGTAACACGCCTGCGTCATGCGGCTGGCCGACAAAGATTTGGAAAGACTAAAGCTGAATAAACATTGAGGTGTCCTGGAATTTAAAATATGACGAGATGCCTCAATGTGCATGATTGCTTTCTTTTTAAAAAACACATTTCTACTCAGCAATTATCGTGATAGGAGAGCAGAATACTCATTGCCAGCAAGGACACATCCATTTAACCACGACTTTAAGTTAGTGTTGTTTATCTTTTCGTTGATGAATTGATGAGGATTTCCACATTATTTACTAATTTTGCGGTCAATTATGGCAGATGAAACGTTTGATATCCGTAAAGAGCCACTCAAGACCGACCAGGACTTTGAGCGTGCGTTGCGTCCCTTGCGCTTTGACGATTTTGCCGGACAGGACAAAATCATCGAGAACCTGCGCGTGTTTGTGGCTGCCGCCAAGCTGCGCGGCGAGTCGCTGGACCATGTGCTGTTTCATGGCCCGCCGGGGTTGGGCAAGACCACACTGAGCAACATCATCGCCAACGAGTTGGGCGTGGGGTTCAAAGTCACGTCAGGGCCTGTGCTAGACAAGCCTGGTGATTTGGCTGGACTGCTGACATCACTCAGCGAGAATGACGTGCTATTCATCGACGAGATACACCGCCTGAGTCCAGTGGTAGAGGAATACCTGTACAGCGCCATGGAGGACTACCGCATCGACATCATGATTGACAAGGGGCCAGGAGCACGGTCGGTGCAACTGACGCTGGCGCCTTTCACCCTGATTGGAGCCACCACACGCAGCGGCCTGCTGACATCACCATTGCGTGCCCGCTTTGGCATCAACTGCCACCTGGAGTATTATGACCACAAGGTGCTTGAGGGCATCATCCGCCGCTCGGCTCGCTTGCTCAATGTTCCCATCGATGACGATGCTGCCACCGAGATTGCCCTGCGCAGTCGTGGCACGCCCCGCATCGCCAACTCACTGCTGCGACGCGTGCGCGACTTTGCACAAGTCAAGGGCAGCGGACGTGTTGACGTCAAGATTGCACGCTATGCCCTGGAGGCATTGAACATCGACAAGTATGGCCTGGACGAGATTGACAACAAGATATTGACGACCATCATCGACAAGTTTGGTGGTGGCCCGGTGGGCATTAACACCATTGCCACTGCCATGAACGAGGATCCAGGCACCATCGAGGAGGTCTATGAGCCTTATCTCATCAAGGAAGGGTTCATCAACCGCACCCCTCGCGGACGCGAAGCCACCATGCTGGCTTACAAGCACCTGCACCGTGAGACACCAAGCACGTCAGGAAGCCTGTTTCCAGACGTTTAACCCTTGTAACCCCACATCATCATGGCCAATCTCAAATCACTAGCCAAGGATACCGCCATCTATGGCATGAGCAGCATCATCGGGCGTTTTCTCAACTACCTGCTGGTGCCGCTATATACCGCCAAGCTGTCCGCAGCATCGGGTGGCTATGGTGTGATTACCAACATCTATGCCTACACTGCCTTGTTGCTGGTCATCCTCACCTATGGCATGGAGACCACCTTCTTCAGGTTCAGCAACAAGGAGGGTGAGCACCCCGACACTGTCTATACAACCACATTGGCATCGGTGGGCACCACCTCACTGGCATTTGTGTTGCTGGTGATGGCGTTCCTTCCATCAATAGCAGGCTGGATGGGTTATAGCGCCCACCCACAATATGTGGGCGTGATGGCTGTGGTGGTGGCGCTGGATGCCTTTCAGGCCATCCCGTTTGCAAGGTTACGTTATCAGCACAAGCCACTCAAGTTTGCAGCCCTCAAGTTGCTGTTCATCTTCCTTAACATTGGGCTGAACTTGCTCTACTTTGTCGTTCTGCCAGAGTTATATAAGTCACATCCTGGGGCAGTGGGCAAGATTTACAGCCCCACAGTGGGAGTGGGTTATGCCTTCTATATCAACCTGGTGTGCACTGGACTAGTGACCTTGTTCTTCTGGAAGGAGCTGACGGGCATTAAATACCGTTTTGACTGGTCCCTGCTCAAGCGCATGTTGAGTTACAGCTGGCCCCTGCTGGTGCTGGGCATCGCCGGCATCCTGAACCAAACGTTCGACAAGATGATGTTCCCCAAGATTTATCAGGCTGCCGACGCACAAACTCAACTTGGCATCTATGGCGCTGCAACCAAGATAGCGATGATCATGGCACTCATCCCCCAGGCATTCCGCTATGCCTACGAGCCGTTCGTGTTTGGCAAGAGCAAGGACAAGGACAACCGCGACACCTACGCTCAGGCCATGAAATACTTTGTGGTGTTCACCCTGCTGGCATTCCTTGCTGTGATGGCCTATATCGATGTGCTCAAGTACATCATCGCCCCTGACTACTGGAGTGGCCTCAAGGTGGTGCCTATCGTCATGGCAGCCGAAATCATGATGGGTATTTACTTTAACCTTTCATTCTGGTACAAACTCATCGACAAGACCATCTGGGGTGCATGGTTTTCGGGCATTGGGTGCGCTGTGCTCATCGCCGTCAACGTCATTGGCGTGCCGCACTGGGGTTACATGGCGTGTGCATGGGGAGGCGTAGCTGGCTATGGCACTGCCATGCTGTTGAGCTATGTGGTGGGCCAGAAGCATTATCCCATCGCCTACCCGATGCGCGACATCGGTGTGTATGTGCTGGCTGCCGTGGTGCTGTTCGCAGCCATGATGATACCAGTGCCGTCAATGTGGTTGCGTCTAGCTTACCGCACCGTGCTGTTACTGCTGTTTGTGGGCCTGCTGTGGCGGCGTGAGCATCTGGGAGCCATCCTATCCCACCTGCCCGTTGTTGGCCGCCTGTTCAAACGTTGAAATCAGTTTATTTTCAACATCATATAACGCTTTCACCTGCATGATGCAGAACTGCTCATCATGAGGCGAAATCACCTGATGAAACGTCCGAAAATTGTTAAAAATGGGGAAGTTGCACATTTTTCCTGACTTCGTCACTCGATTTTTTGTTAAAATATAACTGATTTGTAATCAAATGTTTGTAATTTTGCGTACCCCAAAATCGGGGTACGCAAAAGATTTTTTAACATGTTTATCAAGAAGAAAAAGAATCGGTCGGGGACGACGAGTGTGGTGGTGGGTGAGAAGACTAAGGGTAGCTACCACGAGCTCGTCACTATCGGCATTGCAAATGATGAGAAACAGATTGAAAAACTCGTGGCTGAAGGGCGCAAGTGGATTTATGAGGAGACAACGCGTCGCCATCCTCGGTTGAATTTCTTTGGGGAGGAAAAGGAGGCTCGTCGCGAGGAGCTCGAACAGGTGGAGCGGGTGCTCTCAAATATAAGCAATGTGCTGCTCAATGGGGCTGATTTGATTTTGGATCGCGTGTTTGACAAGATCGGTTTTTGCAGCATCGAGGACGAGGTGTTTCGCAAGTTGGTGAAGGCTCGTCTGGCCTATCCAGCGAGCAAAGCGGCCACGGTGGAGTACTTGAAAAACCATTTCAGGTTTTCCCGACTGCTCATACTTGGTGAGCGTCTTTATCTCAGATTCTCGTCCAATCAGTTTGCTCATAATCCTATACACTGCTTTTACCGCCTGCAAATATAGAAAAAGAAATCGAAAAAACGGTTATTTTCTTTCCAAATCGATGAAAAATCGCTCGATTTGGAAGGAAAATAAATAATTCTGCGTGATAAATTGCCCTGGATGGGGCGGGTGATGCGGTCCATTTTTTCAGTAAATCATCGATTTGTGGGCTTGATACTTGGTCGGATGGGTATTTCTTGTTAACTTTGCGCTTGCATGAGAAGGACTCATGCAAGGCGTTACACGCTGACACCTTCTACGGAATTTGGACAATTCCCTAACTATGTTGGTAAGTGTTGACGCCACGTCATGCTTTATCCTCCCCTCTCTGGGGGAGTGGTGTATATGCTTGGCGTGGGTGCTTATTAAACATAGTGGGCAGTCCAGAGCCTCGTAGAATAATAAGCGTTATTCCCACGCCTTTTGTTGTGCCCCTGCTATTAAGGGAATGTAGCAGCCGAAATACACAGTGAGAATGGCGCAAAAATTAACGCTGGTCCCCACGGGCGGACTGGCCAACCGAATGAAAGCAATGACCTCGGCTTATCTGTTGAGTAAGCGAACAGGCATGGAAGTAGATGCAATCTGGTTCTGCGAGTGGGGCCTCGAATGTAAGTTCAACAGACTTTTCCAACCGATTGAGAGCGAGGGATATCACGTTCGCGATGCCACATTGCGGGACAAAATGGTGAATATCAGTCCGCGGCGGCACACGCTGTGGCTGTCATACGTGCCGCAGCGCGTGATCTACCGGAGCATTATCCGCGAAAATGACGTCAATCCACTCAAGCGCTCGGGGTTCGATTTCGACGCTTGGGCACTCGAGGGTGGTCGGCGATATCTGGCTTGCTTCACCGATTTTGGTGCGGTAGATGACAGCGTCTATGGCCAGTTGTTCAAGCCGAGCGACGAGGTGGTCAGGAAAGTTGAAGCTTACACAGCAGGCTTCGAGGGCAGGACGGTGGGGCTGCACATCCGTCGCACCGACAACGTGCGGAGCATCCACGAGAGCCCTGACGATCTTTTCTTTGAAGCGGCTGACGCCGAATTGGCTGCCAACGACGGCGTGAAATTCTTCCTCGCCACCGATGATGAATCGGTGAAACAAGCGTTCCAGTCGAGATATGGCTACCGCATTATCACTTCCACTCGCCCAGCGAGCCGCGATGATGCCGAAGGTGTGGTCTATGGGCTCGTCGATATGTTCACGCTGGCTCACACCGATTTTATTTACGGTTCAGCAGGAAGCGCCTTCTCGGTCATGGCCTCGCAACTCGGCAACCGCCCCCTGAAGACGCTTAGGAAGTGAGTCAACTTCCACCTCCCGCTATCAAAGCGCGAAAAAACAGTTATTTTCCTTCCAAATCGAGCGATTTTTCATCGATTTGGAAAGAAAATAATTGGTTTTGAGGGGTTATCCAGCGGCGAGGATTTGTTGGCGGTAGGCTTTGGGGGGTGATGCCTACTTCGCGCTTGAACAGGCGGGTCAGGTGTTGCGGGTATTGAAATCCCAGGTCGTAAGCGATTTCGCTCACCGTCTTGTTGGTGGCGACTATCTGATGCTTGGTGAGCTCAATAATCTTCTTGTGAATGTATTCCAGGGCATTTTGCCCTGTTTCTTTTTTCATCATATCGCTCAGGTAGTTTGCCGAGAAATGCAACTCCTCGGCAAAGTATTGCACCGAGGGCAGCCCCTTGCGTGCTGCTGTGCCGCTTTCAAAGTAGTCGTCAAGCAATTTCTCGAACCTGACCATCAGCGTTGACAAAGCACTGGCGCTGGCCAAAACCGTCACAACCGTGCAAGTCAAGCTCCCCCTGAACCAGACCACCATCAGCAAAACCATGCTCATGCCACGCCACGCCAGAATCGCCAAACTATTTGACCCAATCACTTGGGGTACGCAATGACGAAGTCAGGACCTGATGAAACGTCCGAAAATTGTTAAAAATGGGGAAGTTGCACATTTTTTTGTTAAAAAAGTTGCCTATATCGTGGAAAATGCCTAAACTTGCCCTATTGAAAACAATAAAACCTCTCCCTGACAATGGAAACAAGAGAACAAAACATCGCCTGTGCATCAGGCACCACCGCCACGCCCATCGAGGAATTGTGCGACCTGGATATTACCATTGCGCGATTCATCCTGCCACGTCTCATCGACTTCAAGCAGCATTGTGAGCGCACGCCCACACTAGACATGCCACGCGAACAGTGGAACAGCATTCTAGACAAGATGATTTATGCATTCGACAAGATTGCCAACCAGTGTGAAGAAGACACGCCCGAATATCAGGCCTACATCAAGGCAATCTGGAACAACGAGGAGGACTTGACGCAGCTCAAGCGTGATGCCCGCGCCTCACTCAAGCCCATCGCCGACGGTTTGGCCTTGTTTCACAAGTACTTCCGCAGCCTGTGGTGGTGATTTTGCAGCAAACATCCATTTCAAGAACACTGATGACAACAGAATGAGAAAAGTAGTTCAACGACACATCATTGCCACACTCATGCTCTTGACATGGGCACTGATGGCCCACGCACAAGGCAACCGTGAGGCCACGGCATGGGGCTATGGATTCCAGATTGGCGTTGGCGGCATGGTGCCAACAGGGTCGCTAGCCGATGACATCAAGGCTTGTGCGCTGTTCAGCGGCGGATTGACTGGTGAGTGGCACAATGCCCGCCTCAAGGCAGACATCACCTATGGGCAACCATCATTCAAGAACGACAACCCCTATGCCGTGTATGATAGCCAGGGGCGTGACGCACAACTCAACGGGACCGCCAGTGCCACCCTGCTGGCTGGCGGTGTGCAGCTGGGCTACACCGTGTGGCGCATGGGTAAGGTTGCGGTCACTCCTTGTGCAGGCGTGTTCTTTAATCGCCTGAGCTGGGACTTGAACGACATCAGCTGGGAACGTGACGACAGCGGCATTGACCAACCCGTGATAACCAACGTGAGCGATACCCACCACAACAGTGTGGGCTGGATGGCGAGTGTGGACATCGATGTGAAGGTTCACAGCCGCTTCATCGATGCCCCCGTGAGCGGTGAGGGCAGCCGTCGCTACACGTCATCGGTGCGCGTCACCCCATTTGTCGCCCATGCAAGCTACAGCCATTTGTCGCCGTCGGTCAAGGGCTGTCTGTTGGGTGTGACCATTAGCTATGCCGGTCTGGTACAGATGCTTGGTTATTGAAAAAAAAGGGAAACACACCTTTTTTAGATTAAAATAACACTTGCACTTGTCGCTAATTCAATTCTTTGTCATACTTTTGCGGCCATAAAACTCAACCAACACAATGAAACGACTGTTGTGCATCATGATGGCTGTAGCGGCGATGGCAATGTGCTGTGGCTCACATGCCCGCGCCAACACCGTTGTTGACAATCCCGAGTTGCCCTCGGTGCTGCAAAAGGTGTTTGCGGGCTACTACCACTTTATTGAACCTGCCACTGGCGACACGCTGGCGATGATTGTGTTTAATCCCATCACCATCTATCCCAACGAGCGATTCCGCAACAAAAAGGAGGAGCAATACTACTGGAAGACAGTGCGCGACATCAAGCGTACACTGCCCTATGCCAAGCTCATCAGCTCGACGTTACTCGAAACCTATGAGTACATCGACACCTATCAAAATCAAAAACAGAAACAAGCCTACTTGAAGAAATTTGAAAAGGAGCTGTTTAACCAATACAAGCCCCAGATGCAGAAGATGACCAAAAATCAAGGCAAGATGCTCATCAAGCTCATCAATCGTGAGACCAACCAGAGTAGCTACAGCATTGTCAAGGCTTTTTTGGGCACCTTCAGGGCTGGCTTCTGGCAGACCTTTGGCAAATTCTTTGGTGTGAGCCTCAAGGCGGGCTACAAGCCCAACAAGGACAAGAATGACGCCATGATTGAACGCATCTGTGTCCGCATCGAGCAAGGAGCACTTTAGTCGCCCCATCAAGCTTGAAAAACGCGTTCAAAATTCCCCTGAGGCAAAAAAATGTTCAAAAATTGCGCCGATGTCAGGGAAAACCACTACCTTTGTCAGTTAAAACCACTGTCAGCCGCATGAAAGTGAAGATACATAACGAGGGAGAGAACATCCTGCTGGTGCTGTTCTTGATACTGCTGGCAACAGGCGTGATGGCCTATCGGTTCATCGACTACAAGCCTGTTGCGGTAGTCATCATCGTGCTCATGGCAGTGTTCTTTGGTCTGGTACTCAACTTCTTCAGGTTGCCACGACGGCACTATGCTGGTGACAACAGTGACGGCACCGCAGTGGTGTCAAGCGTTGACGGCACAGTGGTAGCGCTTGAGGAAGTGTACGAGGATGAATACCTGCACCGCAACGTCATTCAGCTGTCGGTGTTCATGACCATCTTCAACGTGCATGCCAACTGGGTGCCCGTGGCTGGCGAGGTACTGTATGTCAAGCATCACTCGGGCCGCTTCATTGCCGCCAACCTGCCCAAGTCAAGCAGCGACAACGAGCGCTCGTCCATCGTGATACGCACATCCACTGGCGACGAGGTGCTAGTGCGTCAGATTGCTGGCGCAGTGGCTCGCCGCATCGTCACCTATGTCGAGCCAGGCGAGAAAGTGGGTGTGGACGATTTCATTGGGTTCATCAAGTTTGGCTCACGTGTGGACATTTTCCTGCCACTGGACAGTGACATCCAGGTCAAGCTGGGTGACCGCACATGGGGCGGTGAGACACTGGTAGCACGCATCAAGAAGCATCAATAGTCCATCATCAACACAAACAAGCCCACGACAATCATGAACAAGATACGCAACAACATCCCCAACGCCATCACCTCGATGAACCTGCTGTGCGGCTGTCTGGCCTGCATTGCGGCTTTTCACTGTGACAAGGTGTTGTGTTGTGGCATGAGAGGATATGAGTGTGCTTATCTGCTGATTGCGCTGGCGGCAGTGTTTGACTTCTTTGACGGATTCACGGCGCGCCTCATCCATGCAGTGAGTGGTATCGGCAAGGAGCTGGACTCGCTGGCCGACCTGGTGAGTTTTGGGTTAGCCCCAGCACTGGTGCTTTATAACATCATGATGCAAGTGCACGACACTGGCTGTGCAGCACTGGTTTCCATGCTGTTGCCTGTGGCAGGAGCGTTGCGTCTGGCACGGTTCAATGTGGACACTCGTCAGGCAACCACATTCACCGGTCTGCCCATCCCTGCCAATGCCATCTTCTGGATTGGGTTCACATCGCTTTATGCCGCTCATTCACTACCATTGTGGGCGGTGTTGGCACTGGTTGTGCTGCTGTCGTGGCTCATGGTGTGCAACCTGCGCATGTTCTCTCTCAAGATGCACAACTTGTCATCACTGCGTGACAATTGGGCGCAATATCTGCTGATTGTGGCCACCGTGGTGCTGGTAGCCTTGCTGGGGCTTTCTGGACTGGCAGCCACCATTGCTCTGTATGTGTTGTTGTCCATTATCAAACACGAGAAATAGTCAAGACTGGCACCATGAGTTTCCTGTTGTTCATATTGCTCATTCTGTTCCTGATGCTGGGGTTGCCCATGCTGCGCGGGTGGTTGCGTCTGCGCGCCTTGCGCAAACAGGTCAACGAGACCTTTGGCGGACGGCGACAGCAACAACAGCAACGTGCACAGCGCAACGATGAGGATGATGACGATGAGGACCACAAGATTTTTGACAGCAATGACGGAGAGTATGTCGAGTTTGAAGAAATTGTTGGAACCTACATCCAGCAAGAGACCAGCGTTGACGATAGCGACACCATGCGTCAGACCATCGTTGAGGAGCAAATCATCGATGCCGAGTTTGAAGAAATCAACTAGCATTTACCCAACACAATAGTGGGCAACAAAAAGCGCGTGCCGCCGGTGTGAAAAGCAGCACGCGCCAACCCAGAAATTCACGTTTATATCAAAAGTTCACACCTATGTTGAGCGTAAAACATCCATTGTGTGTGTCATCAAACTCGTCCTGGCCTATATTGGCAAGACCGAAGTCATAACTGGCATCCACATACAGCATGTTGAACCCCATGCCACAGCCCACCTTGATGCCACCGTCAAAACGCTTGAAATAGCCATCCTCAAACGAGCTGAACGCCTCGCGGGAGCCATAATTCTTGATGTTGCCTCCCACACCACAGGACAGATAACCACCCGCATAGGGCTGCAAAGTCATGTCGTGACCCATGAAGTGCTTGTACTTGATGAGCAATGGCACCTCAAGATAGTCCAGATTGTAGGTGAACTTATCACCATTGGAGCCACTCTTGCCGCCCTTCTGCGTATAGTAGAGACCACTCTCAAAAAATAACGGGGTGAACGGAGTGAGCTGCACGCCAGCAGCAAAACCGATGTTGAGCCCCGACTTGGTCTGTCCACCGTCAAGCAACGCACTCTCGCTATTGACGTGCGAGGCATTGAAACCCACACGCAACCCAAAGTAGTAGCGATGCCATGCAATCAGCTCATTGCCATGACGTCCAACTGTCTGCACGCGCGGCTGTGGAACACCATAGCCATAACGATATCGCGACTGTGCGACCGACGGCAGAGCGAACATCATGCACAATAATGTAAAGAGAATTGTCTTTTTCATATCCGTGAAGTTTTAATCGTTTGTTTGCCTTTTAGACAACCATGAAAATGAAAAGTTTAACCCCCAGAAAAGGCAAAAACGATGTTCGGACTGCCACAACCGACCAACTCCCCTAGAAAAACGACAAAACGGCAACCACCACCGATGGTTTACCGCTCAATGAATGGCGTTGCTGCAACACTTGTCACATCAGCCCCCAGCCATGCAATATACGCGTCACAACACCAGTCTGCACCTGCAAGCACACCAGCAACGTCACCGACAGCATAAGCACATAAGCCACTGCCCACCAGACGAAGTGCCGCCGATAGTAGCCCTCACGAACGCGGCTCAAGACAAACACAACCACAGGGACAAACATCGCCTCAAACGGCAAGACATAGCGCACGACCGAGCCTGCTGTCACATAGGCAGCCACTGCAAATGACACCGCCGGCCACCATGCCCACAAGCCCAGGCGAGCCTGACTGCGTCGCCGCCAACTCATTATCAGGTAATAAAACAGTGCCACCCCACCTAGGGCATACCAACCGTAGGATATGCGAGGCATGATATTTACCAGAATGTATTCATCGTAGGCTATCCACGGGAACGGTATGATGAACTGCACCGCCATGGTGAGCGGCAGCATCAACACACGCTTCCACTCAGGGAGCAGGAAGTAGTTGCCAATAATACTCAAATAGGGATGTTGGTGGCTGTCAAGCAGATAGAAGTGCTGCATGTCCCAGCCGCCATCGATAATGACCAGATGATTGCGTACTGAATAGGCCGCATAATGGTTGCCTGCCATGAATGCCACCAGCGTCAATGCCAGCATCCCCACTGCCAACAACCAGTTGCGTCGCCAGTGAGCCACTGCCATCATGACAATGCCTATCATCACAAAATACAGATAGGTCGTGCGCACCAACGCCAATAGCGCCAGTGCCAACACCAACACCAACCAGTCACGCCAGGTGATGCCCTCATCATCGCCACAGTCCATGCCAGTCAACACATAGCCCACCGATGCAATACCAAACAATGTGATGGCTTCCTTGAGCACCATCACACCCGAAGCCAACATGAACATCAACAACACACACGACCCCACACCAACGGCGAGCAACACCCGCTGTGCAACACTGATGCGAGCATGCAGCAATCGCCTCGTTGCCATTCCAGTGAACGTTATCCCCAGCAGTGCAAACATGGCATTCATCGCCACGGGCCATATCACACTCACACCCAGCACACGCCACAGCACTACCATCATCTGCGGAAAGCCCGGGAACACCACCCGTGGCTCCTCGACACGCCCGTCATAGCGATTCAACGCCCACTTGTAATAATTGCGATCATCGCCACGCAGGTTGGGCATCTCTAGAGAGTAACCTGGGGTTTTTGTCCAATCTGACATCAATGCCACCGCATAGATTGCCATCACCATCGCTATCACCAGCAGTGCAGCAACGGCGGCATCAGACGTGCCACGGGCACGAGAGAGCACCACTCGCGGCACCAAGTAGGCCACCGCCATGGCGGCAGCAAAGCGCAAACCATCGGCAGTGCCCAATTGCCACATCCCCAACACGAGCACAACCACCAGGGCTAACGCCTCGGCGAACAGCAACGCTAGATGGGACTTGGCAATGTGCTGTGTCATGTACTTATTAGCAAGAGCCCAACAAATAATTGGGATATAAGATGAGGTAAAAATTCTTGATTATGGGGCAAAATTAACACAAAAGAGCGGTTGCCGCAAATTTTTTTCAACTTTCAGCACCATTTTTCAACTAAAATGAGTAACTTTGTAGAATTATTCTCAAAACATCTTGCAATTCCAACGATGCAGAACCAACCTGTCAAAATAGACATCGACCAAGTCCTCAAGACGCGACTGCCGCGGCACTACCGCTACCTGCCACGGTGGGTGGTGCGATGGCTTGAACGCACTATTTGCCAGGATCGTCTCAATGCCATCCTCACCGACATGACGGGCAAGGACGGGGTGTCGGCCGCTGATGCAGCCCTGCAAGACATGGGCATCACCATGCAATCCAGTGGTCTGGAGCAACTGCCTGACGGACACCGCTATCTGTTTGTGAGCAATCATCCGCTGGGCGGCCTCGATGGCCTGTGCCTGATTTCACTGTTGGGGCATCACTACAATCGCAACATCAAGTTTCTTGTCAACGACCTGCTCATGGCTGTGGAGCCACTGCGTGACATCTTCTTGCCCATCAACAAGTTTGGCGGACAATCACGCGAGGCGGCTTCACTCATCGACACGGCATTGGCCAGTGATTGCCAGATGATTACTTTCCCCGCAGGCTTGTGCTCACGCATGCAGGATGACGGCACCATTGCCGATGTGGAATGGCGCAAGGCTGCTGTGTCACAGGCCATTAATTATCAGCGTGATGTGGTACCCATCTACTTTGACGCCCGCAATTCCAACTTCTTTTATAAGCTGGCACGGCGACGCAAACGGTTGGGCATCAAGTTCAACATCGAGATGATGTACCTGCCGCGCGAGATGTTCAAGCAGTGCAACTCCACACTGCATGCCATTGTTGGCGAGCCCATTGCGTGGCAGTCGCTGGATGCCAGCAAGCCACGTCAGGAGGCTCAACGCCTGCGCGATGTCGTGTATTCCCTTGGCAAACAGCAACACACCTTCTAACCCGCATCAATCGCCATGGAACCAGTTATCAATCCCATAGATCCCAAATTGATTGAACAGGAACTCACCAGCGAGCGTTTCCTGCGCCACACCAACAAGGCGGACAACGACATCTATGTCGTCGATGCATTCAACGCTCCTGCCACCATGCGCGAGCTGGGACGGTTGCGCGAAATCTCGTTTCGCTCATCAGGCGGCGGCACGGGCAAGGCATGTGACATCGATGAGTTTGACACCATGTCCACACCATGCAAGCAACTGCTGGTGTGGAATCCACAACGACGCGAGATTATCGGCGGTTACCGCTTCATCGGTGGCTGGGATGTGGAGCTGCGCGATGGCGTACCCCACATTGCCACTGCCCACATGTTCAAGTTCTCACAGCATTTTGTGCAAGACATCCTGCCCGTGACCATCGAGCTAGGCCGCTCGTTTGTGCGTCCTGAATATCAATCCACGCGCGCGGGCGTTCGAGCTATTTTTGCCCTGGACAACCTGTGGGATGGTTTGGGAGCCCTCACCGTGGTCTATCCACAAGTCAAGTATATGTTCGGCAAGATGACAATGTATCCCACCTACGACCGCTCTTGCCGCGACCACCTGCTGTGTTTTCTCAATATTTATTTCCCTGACCACGAGCAGCTTGTGCGCCCCATCGAGCCATTAGCTGACTCTCACAGCGACGCCCCCGAAGTTCGCTCCCTGTTTGTGGGCAACGACTTCAACGAGGACTATCGCCGCTTGAACACCTACATCCGGCAGCATGGCATCAACATCCCACCACTAGTGAATGCCTACATGGGGTTGTCACCCAACATGCACATGTTGGGCACCGCCATCAACCACGAGTTTGGTGAAGTGGAAGAGAGCGGCATCCTCATCAAGCTTGACGAGATACATGACGAGAAGAAGCGTCGCCACATCGACACTTTTAATCCCGTGAGTCATGACAAACAATAGCACAATACGATACATTCAATTGATGATGAAACCACACCACTTGTTGACATCCATCGTGACCCTGCTGCTGTGCTGCGGCACAACAACCGCCATGGCACAACAGCGCGACATCGATATTGACTATGAAGCCTCGCTCACATTCAACACTGGCAGCGAGCAATTGGCACCTTACTACATTGCCTCCAACTGCGGCGGCACGGTCACCCAGCAACACTCGGCCCTGCTCAGGGCAGCACTGTGGCACACCATGGACACTACTGTGAGATTGTCATGGGGTGCAGGCGTGGAGCTGTGGAGCGGATATGCCAGCAGTGCCGACTACGAGCGTTACAATATGACCACGGGGACATTTGAGGCAAACAGCCAGCATCCCGCACGGGCATGGGTGCAGCAAGCCTACGTTGAGGGCAAGTACCGCAGTGTGATGGTCATGCTGGGAGGCAAGCGGTTCACTTCTCATCTGGTCAACGATGAGTTGAGCAGCGGTGACCTCATCATGAGCGGCAATGCCCGTCCGCCAGTGGGTGTGCGTGCGGGATTTGTCAATTTCCAGAACATCCCGTTCACCCGCGGGTGGTTGCAGATTGCAGGCGAGGTGGGCTACTACACCTTGTCCGACAGCAAGTGGCTTGAGAACCACTACAACTACTACAACCATTTCATCAACACGGATTATCTGTTCCATTACAAGAACTTCTACCTGCGCACTCGCCCTGACCAGCCCGTGGTGTTCACCATCGGCGCACAGGCATCAAGCCAGTTTGGAGGCACAGCCACCTACTACAATAACGGCAATGCCGAACGCGCCATCAAGCTTGACAAGGACCTCAAGGCCTTCTGGCGCACCATGATTGCCGGCAGTGGCGGCGGTGGCGGGGACAATTTTGTAGAGGGCAACCATCTGGGTTCCTGGGACATCGCACTTGATTACAATTTCAAGCACGGCGGCCACATTCGTGGCTACTACCAGTCACCGTGGGAAGACGGTTCAGGCATCGGCATGCTCAATGGCTTTGACGGCTTGTGGGGTGTGGAATATGCCAGCGCCGACCCTGATGCGTGGGTCACAGGTGCAGTCATCGAGTATATGGACCTGACCAACCACAGTGGTCCCATCCATTGGGCACCCGCCGACCACGAGAATACCCCCATAACCGACGAAGCGACGGGCAACGACGACTACTACAACAACTACATCTACAACGGATACCAGAGCCATGGCATGTCAATCGGCTCGCCGTTTGTGCGTTCCACGCTCTACAACACCGACGGCTACATGCGCTATCGCGACAACGTGATGCGCGGCGTGCATGTGGGCATCAGCGGATGCATCACCCCACAACTGCGCTATCGCCTGTTGGCATCCTATCGCAAGGCGTGGGGCACCACGTCAATTCCTCGTGCCGCCAGCGTGAGCGACACGTCCATGATGCTCGAGGGGACTTATCGCCCTGCACGCCAGCCGGCACTGGCGTTCAAGGCACAATTGGCGTTTGACAGCGGCTCACTGTACGGTGACAATGTGGGCGGCCTTATCTCGATAACCTATCACGGCAACTTCTCAATCTCAAGATAATGAAAACAACCGCACGTTTCATCTCCATCACGCTCATCATTGTGGCAACACTAACCCTCACTGGCTGCACTCACAACAATGGTGACATCGGCATCTGGTTTGGCACCTGGCATGTCACCGACATCACCGCCGACGGCAAGGCGCTCACCTGGGATGGCGACTACTTTTTCCAGTTCCAGTCCAGCATCTTCAGGGTATCACAGGTCACCGACCACGAGACCTCGGTCGAGAGCTATGGCACATGGAGTGAAGACGATGATGCGTCCACACTCACTGTCAACTTTGTCGATTCAAGCGTTTATTACTTGTATGTGCCTGGCTTTGACACAGACAACCAATTCACTGTCACCCGCACGTCCTCATCGCAAGTGACATTTACACGCATGGCTAACAATGGCGTCACCTATGCCTACTCACTCAAGAAACAACCTTGACGTAACAACTAGCATGGCTCAAATGATGGCCGCACCCCAATGACAAGTGCGGCCATCATCATTTTATACTCCCCACCTGAGAAACGACAAATCTGGGCACCACATCACACTGACGACATCACAGCCAATATCCGACAAAAGTGCCACAATAATCACTCCTCAAGGCATTGTGACACGCCCAAAATGACCAAATTCGCTTAAAAATAATAAGGTATGACCTAAAAACTTGAAAATTTTGTGTCCCACATGAAGAAAAAGTCGTATATTTGCAGGCTGAAAAAGTCAGACAAACTGAAAATTAACAAAATTTAATTAAATATTTCATCAAATGCAAACTAAAGGTTTTATTAAAGTCCTTACCATTGCACTGTTGTTGATCTGCGCCTTTTATCTGTCGTTCACATTTGTGAGCAACCACTATCAGAACAAGGCCGAGAAGCACGCGCTGGCTGCTGCGGGCATCACAACCCCCGACACCAGCAACGAGAAGTACAAGACAGCACTCAATGAGTATCTGGACTCCCTCGCTAACGAGAAGGTGTACCTGGGCTACACTTTCCAGAAGATTCGTGAAAAAGAGCTGGGCTTGGGCCTGGACTTGAAGGGCGGTATGAACGTGACACTGCAGATTTCGGTTCCCGACATCTTGCGCGCGCTCGCCAACAACAACCCCGACAAGAAGTTTAACGAAGCCATCGACAATGTGTCCAAGAACCAGGCCGCACAGGATGACTTTGTGGCCAACTTCTGCAAGGAGTACAAGAGGCTGGCTCCCGAGGGCAATCTGGCTCAAATCTTCCGCAACGTGGAGAAAATTAAAGAAAAACCCAACGCCAACGACCGCGAGGTGCAGAGCATCCTCAACGATGAGGTCAACAGCATGGTGGACAACTCCTACAAGGTGTTGCGCAACCGTATCGACCGCTTTGGCGTCGTTGCTCCTAATATCCAGAAACTGCAAAGCACTGGACGCATCCTGCTGGAGCTCCCGGGCGTGAAAGAGCCCGAGCGCGTGCGCAAGCTGCTGCAAGGTGCCGCCAATCTGGAATTCTATGAGACCTATACCCTCAACGACATCGTGGGTGCCCTGCGTCAGCTCAACTCACAGTCGGCTAATGCCATTGCCGCTAACAACGCCAACACCGACGCAACGGCTGCCGAGGCTGCTCCCGCTGCTGCCACCGATAGTGCTGCTACCGCTGCAACGACTGCTGCCGCTACCGACAGCGCCGCTGCCAAGCAGGAGACCGCCGCTGCCACCACTAGTGATGACAAGCGCGACCTGGCCGCACTGACGGGATTTGACATGCTGGCTGCCCAGCAGGCAAGTTCGGTCATCGTGGGTTATGTGGCTGCTAGCGACACTGCCGCTGTCAACGCCATCATCCACTCCCCCATTGCCAAGACCATCCTCCCCGCCGACCTCAAGCTGGCGTGGACTGTTAAACCCGAGAAGATGGGCAACGGCCGCGAGGCATTCCAGCTCATCGCACTGCGCACCATCAACAACCAGCCGGTGCTCACCGGTGACGTTGTGACACGCGCAACCAGCGAGTTTGACAACATGCAGGGTCAAGTGGTGTCGATGACCATGAACGATGAGGGCGCACGTCAGTGGAGCCGCATCACCGGTCAGAACATCGGCAAGGCCATCGCCATCGTGCTTGATGACCAGGTTTACTCGTTCCCCAACGTGAACAGCCAGATTGACGGTGGTCGCTCACAAATCAGCGGTCACTTCACCCTCGAGGAGGCAAGCGACCTTGCCAACGTGCTCGAGTCTGGTAAGATGGTGGCACGTGTCAACGTTGCCAGCGAGAGTGTGATTGGCCCGTCGCTGGGTAAGGAATCCATCAACAAGGGTCTCATCTCGTTCATCGTGGCACTTGTCCTGCTGATGATTTTCATGATGTGCACCTACGGCGTTTATGCCGGCAACATTGCCAACCTGGGTCTGATTCTCAACCTGTTCTTCACCATCGGCATCCTGGCATCGTTCCAGAGCGTGCTCACCCTGCCGGGTATCGCCGGTCTCGTGCTGACGCTGGGTATGGCAGTGGATGCCAACGTGCTCATCTTTGAACGTTGCAAGGAAGAGTTGCGTGCTGGCAAGGGTCTCAAGGCTGCCGTCAACGACGGTTACAAGAACGCCTTCTCGGCCATCTTTGACTCCAACCTCACTACCATCATCACGGGCATCATCCTGATCGTGCTGGGTTCTGGTCCCATCCGCGGTTTTGCCGTTACGCTGGTCATCGGTATCTGCGTTTCGTTCTTCACCGCAGTGTTTGCCACCCGTCTGGTGATGGAATACTTTGTCAACAAGGGCACCTTCGACAAGATGACCTTCAACACCTCGCTCACCCGTCACCTGATGGAGAATGTCCACTTCGACTTCATGGGCAAGGCCAAGAAGACCTGGATTGTCGTTGCTGCTTGCATCGTGATCTTCGGCCTGTTGTTTGGTCTGCGTGGCCTCAACCGCGGCATCGACTTCTCGGGTGGTCGCAACTATGTGGTTCAATTTGACCATCCCGTTTCGACCGAGAAGCTGCAAGCCCAGCTTGCTCCGCTGTTCGACGGTGCCAACACGTCGGTTATCACCATCGACAACAACACCAAGGTGCGCATCTCGACCAACTACAAGATTAACAGCAATGATGACGGTGTGGACGATGAGATCATGGCCAAGCTCTATGACGGCCTCAAGAGTGACCTGGGAGGCATGAGCAAGGAGGACTTCAGCACCAGCAACGAGACCATGGGTGTCGTTTCGAGCGAGACCGTGGGCCCGAGCATCGCTAGCGACATGACACGTCAGGCCATCTGGGCGGTATTCTTCTCGCTCATCGCCATGGCACTTTACATCCTGTTCCGCTTCCGCAACGTGGCCTTCTCTCTGGGTGCGTTGGCAGCTGTGGCATTCACCTCGTTCATCGTTATCGGCTTCTACAACCTGCATGGCCTGCTGCCATTCTCGATGGAGATTGACCAGACCTTCATTGCCGCTATCTTGACCGTTATCGGTTATCAGGTTAACGACACCGTGGTTGTGTTTGACCGTGTGCGTGAGTACCGCCGCCTCTATCCCAAGCAGGACCAGTATGTGACGTTCAACAACGCCTTGTGCAGCACCCTGTCGCGTACCACCATGACATCTATCACCACGCTGCTCGTGCTGCTCGTGATGTTGTTCCTGGGTGGCGAATCAATCCGCAGCTTCATCTTCGCGATGATTCTCGGTGTGGTTGTTGGTACGCTCGCCTCGCTGTTCATCGCTTCGCCAGTGGCTTATGCCATTACCAAGCGTCAAGCCAACAAGGCCGCGGCAGCTGTTGCAGCACCCGCTCGCAACAACAGCAAGAAAAAATAATTCAATGGCTTGAAGCCCACATCAACAGTCTCGTCGGATGTCACACCCGACAGCCGACGAGACTTGTTTATCGGGGCAACAATTCATTGAGATGCTCCTGTAGTTCAATGGATAGAATGGAGGTTTCCTAAACCTTAGATTTGGGTTCGATTCCCAGCGGGAGTACTAAACAGGGAAAACAAGGGAAAACAAGAACATATAAAACACAAGAAAATCAAGCAGTTACAAAAATTGGATTTTCTTGTGTTTTCTTATTTTTGGTCTTTTTTTTAAAATTTTGTGTACCTATTGTGTACCCGTGTGAAAAATAATGCGTACCTTTGCGGTGAGTTAAAAAACAAATATTTTGATATGGCAAAAAAGAACATTCAGACAAGAGCCGACGGGACTTATTATTTCCCAGAGAACGGCAGAGGCAACAACCCAAAAATCGGCGCAAAGGTGTTGGCCGACGGGCGGCACTCAATTTTCCTGCATTACGATTACGGCATGATGGGGGACAAGCGCGTCCAGAAACGCGAGTACTTGAAGCTTTATCTGTATCCGCTGCAAGGCTCACAGGAGGCGCGGAGAGCCATAACAGCCGACAACAAGCATACGCGGGAGCTAGCCCTTGCCATCAAGGAGAAGAAAACGTCGGAGTTTAGGGACACGCAAGGATGCCCAACGGCGCGGAAATGCACTAATTTTCTGGAGTACATGGAGGACTATCTGGCCGTCTATAGGAAAGCGGATGTGCGGGTTATCGCGTCGGCAATAAGGAAATTTAAGGCATTCTTAGCGTGTGAGGACAACCGCGAGTATAACAAGTTTGTTGTCAAGTTGCCGCCGTCGCAATTATCCGTGCTGATGTGCGAGGACTTTGCGGACTACCTAAAGCACACCTGCAAGGGCGAGGGCGCACATAGCGCGTTTAAGCGTTTTAAGAAAATTCTCATTCACGCGGTCAAGGAAGGTGTGTTGCCAAAGAACCCCGCCGATGGTGTGACGTGCAAGCACGACGAGGACGCAATCGCAAAAGAAATTTTAAGTCCAGAGGAGATGCAGAAGTTGGCCGATACCCATTACCCAAACCAAAATGAAGAAGTCCGCCGTGCATTCCTGTTTAGCTTAATGACTGGTCTTCGATTTTGCGATATTAAAAAATTGGTTTACACCGATATAGACTTTAGTAATTTCATGTTAAAAGTCAAGCAAAGCAAGACGGGCAACTTTGTGAACATTCCACTTAACGACACGGCATTGCAGTTGTGTGGGACAGGCGACGCGGAGGAGCGCATATTTAAGTTGCCTAGCCACACAGCTTGCCTAAAGGGGCTATTGTCATGGTGCAAGGCGGCAGGAATAGCCAAACGCGTCACGTGGCATTCAAGCAGACACTCGTTTGCGACGGCCATATTATTGAGTGGAGTAGATATAAATACAACACGCAACCTGTTGGGACACAAGGATTTACGTATGACGCAACGATACCTAAGGGCGATAGATGAGAGAAAACGTAAAGCGGTGGAGGCAGTAACCATTAATATCAAGAGCGATGATGAGCAGGGAAGATTATAATAGGCTACTGGCGGCGGTGCTTTTTGATACGAGCCAGATTAACAGGCTGGAGCGCGGCGCGGGTGAGGGCGGCGAGCGATGGCGGTTAGTGATGGGTGTACAGGAGCAAGAGGACGAGCTAGAGGACTATTTGGCGGGGGTGGTGGACGCGCTCAACGACAACGAGAAAAGGCGGCTGTTGGCACGGCTAAAACGCGAGAATGAGATGGCACTTGATGGTCTGTTTGCCGAGGTGGTGAGCAGGACGCAGGGCGAGCCAGTGGAGTATGGCGGTGAGCCATTCACGCGCGCGCGGTTGAAGAACCTTAATTACGGATGGCATTGGCTTATGAACGAGTTGGGCGAGGTAGAACCAGAAGAAGAACCGATAGACAATGGCATCATACAAACCATTTTAGGAAAAGCAATAGAGGCGGGTTTTATGGAAAAGGGAGAGGGCAGCAGTTACAAGTGGTTAAAGCCAAAAGTTTGGTTGGGTTATCTTCTCTATAAATTGTATGATGATAATATGCAACCAATACCATTTAAGCAATATGAAAAACTTTTCCAATTAAAAAGATTAGATAACACAGTACAACAAATTATAAATGCAAAGAACCCCCAGAAATGGCGGGGAGAAATAGACAATCTTTTTGAATAAGCACCCCCAAACGGGTGCTTTTTTGGTGGGTTTTGGTGGGTTTTAGAGTGACACTTTAAACCACTCTATTTTTGGTTTCATATAGGTATTAATTTTGCCCTCGTCAAACCGCCACCAACTGCCAGTGGTGGGACAGGCGACAGCCGAGGTGCGGGCGGGGACTGGCAGCCCCATCACCACCACAACGACCAAATAATATCATACGATTATGCAACAAAAGTTTATAGAACAGATTGTTAATGGAGTGTGTGAGCGGCTGGAGGCAGCCAATAAGAACGTGATGGACGCACGCGAGGCGGCGGCATTCTTAGGGGTGAGCATGAGCCATTTATACAAGTTGTGCCACACGAGAAAAATCCCGTATTACAAACCGCAAGGAAAATTAAGTTATTTCAAGCGCGAGGAGCTGGAACAATGGCTGTTGAAGAACCGCGTGGCGAGCGATGAGGAGTTGGAGCGACAGGCGCGGGAACTTATTAGAAAAGGTACTAGAAAGGGGGCGCGGAGATGAACAAGTCACATTTTTTGGCAAGGTGGTACGGTTATCTGGAACTAGTGCCGACGAGTGGGAAAGTGCCGCGTTATCGCCTAACGGCGAGTTATCTGGAGTGGCCAGAATTGGCGGGACTTGAACGCAGCGACGGGCGCGTGGAACTATTCCTAAATGAGCGGATATTGCGGGGAAATCCAGATGTGGCACCCGCCCACAGGTTGCAGGCGGTAAGGTCTTATAACCTTAGTGGGCTAATTGGCTACAATGCGCCTGTTGACGGGGCGACCACGGCGGCGGTGGGCTACCCGCCAAGCGTGGCAACGTATGGCGCACAGGAGCGAGAAAACCCGCTTTACGACTGCCGTGACGATGCTTATTTGTTCCTGTTGCGGGGCGGCGGCAGCGCACAAGATGGCGAGCCGATACCCACGGCGATAGAATGGGGCGTGTTCAAGCATTGCCGACAGCGTTATGGCGACCTGTTGCGGGCGTGGCGCGATGGCGACAGGGAGTTAAGAACATTCATTGCCGAGGCACGGGCGGCGGCACAACCTGTTGAGAAAACCTTATGGACTACTACGTGAACTTTCCTGTTACTTTTCTGGCGGGCTATCTTGACGACCCCAAGAGAACCTACTACTGGGCAGTGAGATATCAATTGGGGTGGTGGCTGGAGGAGCAAGGCCTAGACCTTGACGGGGCGATGGCCAGCACAGGGATAGCGGGGCAGATGGATGAGCAGGAGTGCCGCGAGGTGTACCGCCAACACAGGGGCGCGGCACTAGTGGGGGTTAGTCTGGCGATATTTCTAAGCGACAGCAACGACAGCAACGAGGCCGATGAGGGCGAGCTAATGAGGCGGTTAATGCATTACGCTTGCGCCAGCGTGTTGGGGGCGGGGCGGGCGGCAACGGCACGCAAGGTGAATTACCTGTTGTTGTTCTCACGGATGCACGGGCGAGTAAAGCCCTACAAAAGCGACGACGAGTTGATGGAGAATGGCGACAGGCGCATTACAGCCTATTACACGCGGCGGCGGCGCGTCACGCTGTTGGGGAGCATTGCGGGGCGAGGGATAGTTTTCTATGCGAGGCCAGGCCTTAGAGGTTTCTGGATAACGGCGGGGATGGGGCTAGAGGCGGTGCAAGAGCTTGCGACCCTAGCGGAGGTGACACAGGCGGCGCACAAGGCCAAGCAGCCCACGGCGGCGGGCATGAGGGAGTGGCAGCGACAGGCGCGGGCAACGGCGCGTGAGCGGTTGAGCGGATGGCGACCGCCAGAGCCATCACGACCACGACAAGGAGGCCGCCAACAAGCGCAACAGCCACGACCGCCAGAGCCGACAGCGCGAGTGGGTGATGGCGAGGACGATATTCCCTTCTGATGAAATGGGGTGTGGAACAGCGGCGGCCACACCCTTTTTTTGGTCTGGCTGTAGCGGCACAAGGCGCACACGACAGGGGCAAGAGGCGCGCAGTGTGTGTGCAATATGTGTACATCTTAAAGAAGAATACTAAAGAATAATTCCTAAGAAGAATTTGAAAGAAGAATTAGTAAAAGAAGAGGAAGAGCGCGCGACAAAATTTTCATTCTTTTTTTTCTGGAGGACAGGCGCAACAGGTAGTAGATGGTTGCGGGAAGGGGCTGCAACGCGCGTGCGCGCGTGCGCGCGAGGGGATGGCCAGATGTTGCACCGCCAGAGCCGCGAGATGTTGCAGCCTGTTTGTGAATGAAAGTGAAAGGCCAAGTTAAGCAACGTTAAAGAAATAGACGGGGAGATGGCGGCGGAAACAGACAAGAAGAAAAAGCGCGAGCCTCACGCGCGAGCGGGAGCGTTATTTAGACTTAGACTAATTAAAAATAACGTCAGAACGGGGCTAAACGGGGTTTTCTCCTTGCGTCTGGAGAATTATACCACCGCCGACCTTGACGCGCTCACAGGCGATTTATTGCGGTCTGTTGGCAGGGGCAACAGCATGAGGGGACACAGCCCCATCACACCACACACCCAAACCCCAACCGCGATGGGGCCCCCACATCACTCCCACCTTTTACAATCATTGATAAGGATAACGACCACCGCCGCCAGAAGAACCCCAAAGATGGCCAGAAAAAAGTAGTACCTTTTTGGGGGTGGTGCTGTTCCAAATGAAAAAAAAATTGTAAATTTGCAGCAATCAAAATATTTGTTTTGGCCTCGTTTGTGCGTGAGCATAGATGGGGCATTTTTACCAAATTGTTTGCCCAATGTGTACCTATTGTGTACCCAAGTATATGTAACTTATTGATAATCAATGTTTGTTTAGTACCCAGCGGGAGTACTAAATAGGGAAAACAAGGGAAAACAAGATAGTACCAAATGCATGAAATCCAGACTTTTACGAGTTTGGATTTTTTTTTGATTTTGCTTATTCTTTTCCTATTTTTGTGCAATGTTTGCAACTTTTTTTGCAATGTTTTCAAAGAAAAGAACTGTAGAGCCCAACAGCAAATTCAAAACTAGTAAAATGTTTGAAGAACACTCCTGACTTCGTCATTGTGGAAAAAACGGGGGATAGCGGGTCAGTGATGAAGTTCAGTTTCCGTCTCGCGGCGGACACCCTTGTCCCCCAGCTGTACGTTTCCCGCTGTCGGGGCGTGTTAGGGACTTGCTCCCCGTTAGAGCGTGCCCATGCTGAGCGAACGACAACAAATCGCCCCTACCGCAACTGGCGACAGGGGCGATTGGGTTGAAACAGTTTCTAACACAGGACGTGTTACTGCATCACTGCGGCATTAGACAGATAAACAGCTGACATTTTCACGATTTTCTATTGCGCTCACTTAATCGCAATTTTCCTGCCGTTGCAGATGTAGATGCCTGCATCCAGGCCCTTGATGCCGCTGGTGCTAACCAGACGACCATCAACAGTATAGACGTTGCCGTTGGTGAGGACATCAGTGTCCTGTAGCGTCTCGATAACAGCCGATGACTCGCTATATACAATATCGGTCATGCGATAATCCGAGCTGCCGTTCAGGTAGTTGGCAACGATAGCATACTGATAATCGCCCTCGGCGAGCATTGCAAATTCGCTATCGGTGTAGTTGAGACTGGTCACGCCATCGGCAATCATATCCCACTCGTCCTGCTCCTGACCAGGCACCAGACGATAAATCGTGTAGCTCACAGGGTCAAGCACATCAACCAATGCCCTCGACTGCTCCATGGCGGCATCGCTGCCCTCGATTGCGGCTGCAAGGTACTCGTTGTCGAGCTTGCCATAGTCGTCGCCCACGGCACGCAGCATCAGCGCGTTGTCCATGAAGGTGGTACAGTCATGCCAGTTGACCAGACGGTTACCCTTGTCGTCGGTGTCATCGTAGGTGTAGTTGTTGTTGTAGTAGTAGGCGCGGCTTATGGTGGGATATTCCGCGGTGGGGTTGGACTCGGACAATGCCAAGAAGCCGTTGCTGTAGCTCATGCTCACGCAGAAGCCGTTGGGAGCCTCGACGGGAGTGGTCAGGCTGTGGATGTTCCACTTGAGGTCCTCGCTCGACACGCTCTCCTTGTACAGGATGTCGTAGCCCGGTTCACCCTGCTCGTCGAGGGCAAAGATGATGATGTTGACATTGTCGTGGGGACCACTGTCGTCGGTCAGGTACCACTCGACGTCGCGGATGGTGGCAGCGTGGCGGTAGGTAGCGCCCAGAACGGCGGTGGCGGGATAGTCAACCATCGATGGCACGAATCCACGCTGGCTGCCATTGGGGATACCACTGTCGTGACGATACTCGGGCAGCGGAGCCTCCCAGCTGACGGTAGCGCTATTGGCATCGGTGGTAGCAGTGGCGTTGTGAACGGGGAAGTTCTGCTCAGTCAGAGCATAGTCCGCCGTCATGTCGCCAGTCACCAGGATGGTGGGCGTGGTCAGGTCCTTGTAGTAGGAAGCCGTGACAGCCACGTTGTAGAGCGAGTCAGCCACACCGTAAACGCCAGCAATCTCGTAGTTGCCGTTGGCATCGGTGGCAGCAATGTAGTTGTCGTAGCCAATCAGGCGAACCAATGCGCCGCTCACAGCCTCATGGGTCTGTGCATCGGTGACAACACCCTTGACGGTGTAGGTGGCGTGAGCCGTCATCACGATGTCTTGAGCGACCTCGTCGGCATCAACCGTGACCGTGACGGTGGCGTCTTGATAACCCTGAGCCACAGCCACCAGCTCATACTCGCCCCAGGCAATGGCGTCGAAGGTGTAGTTGCCCTCGGCATCGGTCTGGGCGGTCAACTGGGTCCCGTTGATCGATACCGTGGCACCCTGGATGGGATTGCCCTGCTCGTCAACCACCTTGCCAGTGATGGCGCCCGTGTTGGGAACGTCAATCAGGAACTCGGCAACGGGATAGTAGTCGTAGCAGTTGGCATCCACGCCAGCAGCCATGGGGTCGGTGGGCGTGATAGTGCCAGTGGCATCGGTGCTAATGGTGATGCTGCGCTGTGCAGTAGTAGCGGTGTCGCCGTAGGTGTAGCGATTCATCACAAAGTAAGACGCGGTGCGATAAACGTAAACCACCAGGTTGCCACCGTTGTACTCCACGGGCTTGTCGAAGGCGATAGTCACCTCGCCCGACTCACTGCCAGGCAGGTAGGGACGACCCTCGTAAACCTTGGTCAGCGTGTTCACGTCAACAAACTGGGCGTCGCTGTAGTCCTCCTTGCTGGTCTCGCCAACCCACATCTGGACGGTCTCGGGGAAGTACTCGTTGGGAGAGAAAACATGGTACTTGATGCCATACACCACGCCACGGGTCAGGTTGAGGTCGTTGGCGAGATACAAGCTCTGGCTGGCGCTTTCCTTGTTGTAGAGCATCAGGGGCTCGTTCACCAGATTCGAGGTGGCGAGGTTGCCCGCCACAATGTCGCTTGCGGTAGCGGGAGCCACGGCGATAGCTACCAGGTCGGTCTTGTTGTAGGTGTCATCGGCATCGCCACTGAGCTCGACCTGGGCATACACGCTGGTCATTTCAACCTTGCTAGGCGTCCATTGCAGGTCAACGGCTGTCATCTCCTCGGGCTCCAGGTCCTTGCCCTGTGCAGAGGCAAGCACAGCGCCATCCTCACCAACCAGGCGCACGGTGTAGCCCGATGCCGTGGTGGTGCCGCTGTTGCGAACCATGGCAGTCAACGTGGCGGGCTCGCCAGCACGCAGGTTGGTCTCGCCATACAGATACTTAACACTCATGTCGTTGCTGGACTTGGTGCCCAGCTCGATGTTGTCGAGCGTCATGTCCAGGATGGTGTAGTTGAACGTGGTCCAGCTGAAGTTGAAGTACTCGGGGATGTCAAAGCGCACCAGAGCGGTCTGGTTGGCGTACTGGCTCAAGTCAACGTCAACGCGAGTGAACTCGTCGGTAACGGTGTAGGGGTTGACAGTGGGCGACACGGTGTAAACAGTGTCCCACGTCATGCCGCCGTTGGTCGAAACCTGGACGTACATTTGCACGATGTCGCTGGTCGTGGTGATGGGGTTGCTCGACGCATCGGTGGCTTGCGGGTGATAGTAGAACGACAACTGCGGATTGCTGCCCAGGTCGGTAAACCGGGTTGTATATTGCATGCTGCCAGCCATCGAGGTGCCATACAAGCTCATGCTGCCATCAATGCCGTTGTTGGCAGTGAAATAGCCATTCTTGAGCGTCCAGCCCTTGGGCTGCCCCTTGGTGAAGTTCTCGAACCAGCGACCAGTGACGTAGGACTCGGTCACCGTCTCGGTCACGGGAATCACAATCGTCTCTTGACCAGGATTGTTGGTATTGAGCACCAGTTGGCCCTCATATTCGCCTGCAGTTTTCACATCCAGCGTCACCGTGATCTTTGACGAGCTCCACGTGTTGCCCTGGATGGTCACGGGCAGACCCTCGACGGTGATTTCGGGGCTTGTGGCGTCGTTAAGCGAAACCTCCAGGTCCTCGGTTCCTATATTATTAATGTAGTAAGCCTTCTGCTGCGATGCTTCGAGCGTTGTAGTGGCAGGGAAAGCGATAGTTTCTTCGCCGTAGAACACTGGTCCACACACCACGCTGATATAGTCGATGAGGATATCAACGGCACCCTTTGACGACAAGCCCTCAAAGCCCAGGCAATACTCGCCCGTGACCTCGGGGGTGAAAGTGTAGTCCCTGCGAGCCCACTGGTCGGCCACGGTGTCCTCATACAGCAATGTGGTCATGCCCTCAACGGTCTGCTCGGTGCCGAGCCATGCCTTGATGCGCTCGTTGCCATTGCCGCTGTAGAAGCGCACATAGTAGCGGATGCGGTACTCCTTGCCAGCCTCCAGGGTGAACATGGGGGTGATGGCCCATGCGTCCTGGTCGTGGTTGCTGTTGCCGATGAGCACAGCCATACCCATGCCGCCATCAGGGCCCTTCAGGTTGGTGTTGGTGGAATAATCAATCAGTCCACCCGACTTCCAGGTGTCGCTGTCATCGCCAGGAGTGGCAATGTTGACCCAGCCCTCGGGCATGCCATACGTCGGGTTGTTGACCAGACTTTCCTCAAAGTCTTCGTAGTAGGCCCAGCTGCCCGCATTGGTGCGCTGAACACGGCTCATGGCATCATGCCGCTGCAATTGTTTCTTGAATTGCGGCAGCTGCTGCACCACCTGCCCCTTGTCGGCAGGAATCATCTGCAACTGCTGTGCGTTGATGGGCAAGAACGCCACGACGCACATCAGCAGACTCACGATAGTCAGTAACTGTTTTTTCATAATGTTATTAGTTTAAAAAAATAATTTCTTGCTGCAAATTTACTCCCCCTTGATTGTAAATCCGCTATTTAAAGGGGTTCAACAATTCAAAATTTCAATAACTTTTAAAAATTTGCGCCATTTTGCGCCCTGTTGAGGCCGTTTTTTGGTCAAGCGAGGCAAAATGTGTAACTTTGTAGCCCACCATTAATGTTACCCGATGAAACGCCTTTTTCACCTCATGATACTGCTGCTGTGCGTCACCACGGCTCACGCGGTGCAACAACGACAACCCGTCACAGCCGCCCTGCTCAAGCTCAAGGGCGACACCTGCTTCAGGGTCTATCGCTATGCCGAGGCGCTGGATTATTTCACCCAGGGAGTCAAGGCAGCCAAGGAGGATGGCGACACCCGAATGTATGCCGCCTGTCTGGCATCCATCGGCAACGTTTATGTCGAGATTGGCGACTTCAAGCGCAGCATCTATTATTACGAGCAGTCACGCGAGCCCATCATGCAGCTGGGCGATGCCAAGTACAAGATGGCGCTGTTTGTCAACCTGGTGAGTGCCTATTGCGAGGTGGGTGACGCCCAGAGCGCCAAGGCTTACTTTAACCGCATCGCCGAGCTGCCCATCCAGGACGTGGCGTCAAAACAATACATGAACCTGATGTGCCAGGGTCGCATCGCCCAAGCCGAGCAGAAGTACAGCGTGGCGCGATACTACTTTGAACAGGCGCGCGAGCAGGCTGTCCGCAGTCACATGAAGAGCAAATATGCCACTGGATTGTACCAGACCATCGGCGTGATGTCGCTGCGCATGGGAGACACCACCCGCGCCATCCAGGAGTTTGAACAAGGGTTGAAAATCAGCCTGCAAGACAACAATTATCAGCAATCTATCTCCTTGTACAAGCACCTGAGCGAGGTGAACGAGAAATTGGGCAACGCGACGCTTGCCGAGGAGTATAACCAGCGCTATCTGGCGTTGAACGACTCGGTTTTCAGTCAAGAACAGATGTTTATCGCTGGCAACAAGCTATTTGATTACGAAAATCAGCAGACGCGCGAGAAAATCAGCGACCTGACTGTGCGCAATCGCTCGCTGCTGGCAGGCATCGGCATCGCGGCGCTGATAGCGTTAATCGTCAGCGTGTTCTATGCGCTATTGCGCCGCAAGAACCGCAACCTGATTGAGGCTCAACGCATGCTGGTTGCCAAGAACGACGAGCTCATGGCCCTGAACGACAAGCGCGACCAGTTGCTGCACGAGCTCATGACCGAGAAGGAAGAAGCCGCCAAGCGTGAAGCCGAAAATACCCATCAAGAACCCGTTGAAACCGCGCCCGTAGAGCAAGAAGCAGTCGAACCGAAGGAGGAAACGGACGCCAAGGGCAACGAGGCAGCCGACATCCCCCTGAACGAGGACCAGCGTCGTCACCTGCTGGGTGACATCATCACCGTGATGAACGACGTGAACGTGATTTCCAACCCCGACTTCAACCTGTCGATGCTCACCAACATGGTCGGCAGCAACCCCAAGTATGTGTCCTGGATTATTAACAACGAGTATGGCAACAATTTCAAGACCCTGCTCAGCCAATGCCGCATCCGCGAGGCCTGCCGCCGCCTCACCGACAACGAGCACTATGGCCATCTGACCATGCAGGCCATCTATGAGGAGCTGGGGTTCAACAATGCCGCCAGCTTCATCAACGCCTTCCGCAAGGTCACTGGCATGACCCCAAGCCGATACAAGAAGCTCAAGGATAGGGCTTAAGGCTTTGGGCTTTGGGCTTAGGGGTTAGGGCATTTAGGAAGTTTTTATCGCAGTTCCAGTCCTTGCTGTCTCTTCAACTGACCACCTTATACCTAAGCCTTAAGCCTTACTGCCTAAAGCCTTAAGCCTTTCCAGAAAACGGGGCAGCCCGCGGGGTGGCACGTGATGTGCTCCCGCGGGCTGCTGCCTGTTAGTTGTTGTGTTGTGGATTAGCCGTTGTACTTCTTCATCACCTTGATGAGGTCGAGCATCTTGTGGCTGTAACCAATCTCGTTGTCATACCATGACACAACCTTGACGAACTTGTCGGTGAGATAAACACCAGCGTTGGCGTCAAAGATGCTGGTGAGCGGGCAACCCAGGAAGTCGCTCGAAACGACAGCGTCCTCGGTATAGCCCAGGATACCCTTGAGCTCACCCTCGCTAGCCTTCTTCATGGCAGCGCAGATGTCCTCCTTGGTGGCGGGCTTGGCGAGGTTAACAGTCAGGTCAACAACCGACACGTCGAGCGTGGGCACGCGCATCGAGATACCCGTGAGCTTGCCATTGAGGGCGGGGATCACCTTGCCCACAGCCTTGGCAGCGCCAGTGCTGCTGGGGATGATGTTGCCACAACCGGCACGGCCGCCACGCCAATCCTTGGCTGAGGGACCGTCAACGGTGCGCTGAGTGGCGGTCACCGAGTGGATGGTGGTCATCAGACCCTGCTCGATGCCAAAGTTATCGTTGAGGACCTTGGCAATGGGAGCCAGGCAGTTGGTGGTGCAGCTGGCGTTGCTGACGATGGTCTGGCCAGCATAGGTGTCGGTGTTCACGCCGCAAACAAACATGTCGGCTTGACGGCCATCCTCACCCTTCTTGCTGGGAGCGGACAGAACCACATACTTGGCACCGGCCTTGAGGTGTTTCTCGGCACGGTCCATAGTCAGATAGAAACCAGTGGATTCCACGATGTACTCGGCACCAATCTCACCCCAGGTGATGTTCTCGGCATCCTTCTCGGCAAACACGCGGATGTGGTCACCATTGACGATGAGCTCCTTCTTTTCCAGGTCATAGTCCACGGTGCCGTTAAAGCGTCCGTGCATGGTGTCATACTTGAGCATATAGGCCATGTAGTCAACATCCAGCAGGTCGTTGATACCTACTACCTGAATGTCATTCACGTTCTCGGGTTCATAAGCTGAACGGAACACAAAACGTCCAATGCGACCAAATCCATTGATACCGATTTTAATCTTCTCCATAATAAATATTTTAATAAAACGATTAAAAAAATGTTATTTCGTCAATTATTGTTACCTTTGCAGTGCCGTTTCGAGAGGAAATGGCTGTTTTGCGACTGCAAAAGTAACTATTTTTTTTATCATACGGTTGTCATTGGGCATCATTTTGAACGAAATTTGCGCTCAATTAAGATTGTTTAATAGTCAATCGATTGAAATGGCACGTGATAAATAACACATATATCAATTTTTAAACATTTTTCAAAATTATGGGTTTAGTAAAAGAATTTAAAGAGTTTGCCATGCGTGGCAACGTGATGGACATGGCTGTCGGTGTAATCGTCGGCGGTGCTTTTGGCAAGATTGTCAGCTCGTTGGTCGATGATATTCTCATGCCCATTGTTGGTAGTCTCACTGGTGGCGTGGACTTCACCGGACTGGCCATCAAGATTGGCGATGCCAACATCAAGTACGGCTCATTCATCCAGAATGTTGTGGACTTCCTCATCATTGCTCTGTGTATCTTCCTGTTCATCAAGCTGATTAACAAGGCCACCAAGGCTGTGCTGCCCACCGAAGAAGAAGCTCCCGCTCCCGAGCCCACCGCCGAAGAGAAGCTGCTGGGCGAAATCCGCGACCTGCTCAAGGAGAAGAAGTAATCTTCCTCCCCCCCTTCCACAAACGACAACACACACCACAGTCACACGCCACCACTGCCCTTGCAGGCACACAGCGTGTGACTGCTTTCTATCATTATTACCACGAAACGATAATGGCAATGGCGCACGAGGTCACTCGCTGCCGTCCTGAGGGGCTGAATGCTGCTCGCGCACAAGTTTTTGATAGCGCGAGGGGGTCATACCCACACTCTTCTTGAATGCGCTGATAAAGCTGGCGGCACTCTGATAACCCAGCTGCTCATAGATTGCTTGGATGGTCATGTTGCCATAGTGCTGGGTGTCACCCAGGCGGCGGCAAGCCTCCTTGATGCGATACTCGTTGAGGAACGTCTTGAAGTTCTTGCCATACACATCATTGATGACCCATGACACATACTTGGTGTTAGAGCCTGTCATCTGTGCTAACTGGTTGAGGTTAAAGTCGCTGTTGCTGATGACATCCACCTGCTCCATGACGCTGTTGATGCGCTCCAGCAACTGGTCGATGGCCTCCTGAGTGAGCCCGATGTCCTCGCGCTCATCGGTCTGTGGCTGCACGGTCGTGGCATTGCCGCTCGCATAGTGTTGCAGCAGTTGCCGGTTCTGGCGGTCGGTCTTGAGCAGTTCCTCGTTCTTGCTCACCAGCAGCTGCTGTGCCTCTTGCAGGCTGCGGTTCTTGCGGCGCAATGCCCAGTAGAGACCCGCCAGCAATGCCGCCAACAACGCAAAAGCCACGATGATGAACAACTGGGTGTGGTTGCGGGTCACCAGCGAGTTGATGTGCTTCTGGTTCTCGGCGTTCTCATACTCAAACAGCTTGCCGCTGGCGTTGCTAAAGCGGCCGCGGTCATAGATGGAGTCGCTGATGGCAACAGCCATCGCCTTGTATCGTGCGGCGTTGACGCTGTCACCCAGATGCCTGTAGGCTACAGCCAGCCCGCGGTAAGCCTGCTCCACCTGATTGATGCTTCCAGCCTGCTGGGCTTGTTTCTCCTCATCAACAAAGTAGCTGATTGCCTTATCATATTGCTCTTGGGACAAGGCGACTGTGCCCAAGTTGTGAATCTGTCCAAGCACATATCGGGGTTCCATCTCGTGCTCGATAGCATAGTTGAGAGCGGCCTGATAATAATAGTTGGCCTGACCATAATTGGCCTCGGCCTGAGCAATCATGCCTTGATTATAAAGGTTGTAGTAGCGGTCGTTGACGGGGTCGTCTGATGAGAGCTGCATTTGTTGCTTGAAGAACACCTTGGCATTGTCCACATCACCCATCATGCAATATTGAGCTACAATGTTAGTGGCAAAGCGGCGCATCATGGTGCTGTCGCTTGCCTGCCGGGATGCCTCATAACCCTGTTTCTGATAATGGAGGCTGCGCTGCGGGTCGCCCATGATGGCGTAGATGTTGCTGATGTTGCCGATGCAGGCGTTGTAGGTGTGCATGTCCTCGGCAGCCTTGGCCTTCTCGAGCGCGGCGGTGTAATATTCCAGTGCCTCGCTGTAGCGGCTCTGATTGAGCAGCACGTCGCCCTTGACCTTGAGCATGCCAGGACTGCCCTGCTCCTGCACGGTGGCAAGAGCGGGAAATGTGGCACTCAACAATGCCACCAGCAGCATCAACAAGTGTCGCTTGAGCATAACGGCGACAAAATTACAAAATGTTGGTGAAACTGGAAAAACATTGGCGCAAAAACCTTTGGGATTTTAGTTTTAAAGAAAAAAACCTGATATTTTTTTTGAATTTCTTGAAATTAAAAATCTCTATACCCCTCATTTTTTGCACTTTTTTATCTTATACTTAATTTTGCGATACAATTTTTCAGAAAACAACTCAATTTTTATTTAACTGTTAAAAACAACTGACTTTATGAAGATTTTTACAAAACGCTTCGTCACGTTGGCACTGGTGGCACTCTCCATCGGGGTGTGCGCACAGACCGTGCTGACGTTGCCCAAGCTGGCAAAGCCCGCCAGCAGTGAGGCGATGGCTGGCTCGCAACAGCGAGTAGCAGCATCGACGACGACCACTGGCGCCAGCCAGGGTCAACAGGGGCTCATCAGTGCCCAGGACCAGGCAATGTATGAGGAGTTCACGCAATCGGGGCAAACCCCGGCATCAATGTTTGCCCCGTTGCGTAACCCCGACGCTCCCGAGGACAGCACGCTGTACACCTACACTGGCTTTAACAGCAATGCAGGCGTTAAGGCTGACGGTAGCGGCAACACTGGCGGCTGGGTGAACTTTAACCTGAGCCCGTTTGCTTGCGACACCGTCAAGTCGAGTGCCGAATCCACGCCTTACAGCTATGTGCAAGGCGACAAGTTGTACACCTTTGCACCCGTGTACAACTACCCTGGCGGCTACACGCAGGTGATTCGCACCACTTTCAACGCCAACACGCTGGAGCAACTGGACCAGAAGACGTTTGACTGCAACCCCAGTGGTGACCCGGCCTACGTGCCCTACCTGATGACTTACGATGACCAGCGCGACGTGGTGTGGGTGATCTCGATGGGCGACAAGACCCCGCAGGGTAAATCAGGTAACACCTACTACCTGAACATCCTGGACACTGCCACCTGCAAGTTGCAGCGCCTGGGTATGCTGGGCTACTACGACAGCGACCGCAGCAGCGGCAACTACGCCCCCAAGGCGTTTGTGGCTGGTTATGGCACGCTATATGTCCAGCTGAATGACGGCAAGTTGTATATAGGTCGTATCAACCCCGTGACCTTGGAGACCACCATCATTGGTGCAACCAAGATGCCTACCCAGTATGTGGTTGGTCAGCAACCCATGATTTATAATTCCAACTCGGGTAACCTGCTGGTGAACCATTATGATTTCAACTATGGCACTCAATATTACCAAATCCAGACGTTTGTACCCTACGGTTCCACCGAGGATACATTGAAGACCACGCTGGTCGAGAGTCTGCCCACGGGATTCACCTACTTCTACCAGCGTCCCGAGACCCAGACCTCGTTTTACAAGTACCAGCTCGCCAATGTGGATGACATGGTGCTGACTGTTGACGACAGCAACACGGCAAGCATCGCTTTCACCGTGCCCGCTGTTGACGTGAATGGCGACAGCATCGAGTTCCCCAGCTGGGCATCGCACAATGCGCGCGTGTACATCTATGTAGATAACAACTACACCACCGTGACGGGCTTCCCCAGCACCATCGAGCTGGGTAGCAAGATAGAAGGCACCTTCCCCATCACCAATGGCATGCACATCGTGACCGTGCAGGTTTATCCCATGTATAACTCGGTGGGTCAGAGCCGCACCAGCAAGACCATCGTGGTGGGCTATGACGCACCTGCACAATCGGGCAATCCCACACTGAGCATTATCGACATGGTGGCTACCATCACCTGGGACGCTCCCACCGTGGGCCGCTATGACGACTTCGGCAGCACCTTTGATGCTACTGACCTGACTTACACCGTTGTGCGCGACTTCGACAGCCTGGTAGTTGCCGAGAATATCACCGAGACCAAGGTGGTTGACAACAACCTGCCCGACGAGTTCCACACCTATACTTATACGGTATATGCCACCAGCCACGAGCAGCAGGGACTGGGTGCCCAGACCAACGCTGTAACCGCTGGCTTGTACATGCCGCTGCCCTACGAGAACAACTTTGATGAGGCAAGCTGCATCGAGCCGTTCACTATCATCAATGCTAACAACGATGGTTCCTACAGGACTTGGAACTGGAATCACTATTACTATTGGGTTTCAACCTCTTTCGGCGTGAGTGACGACTGGCTGATTACGCCTCCATTTGCCTTGAAGGCCGACTCGCTGTATATGGTGAAGCACCAGCTGACTGGTCAGGGCAACCTGATTGTAACCTACGGTCAGGGCAACACCATCGAGGCTCAAGACACCGAGATTGAGACCATCGAGCGCTCCATGGGCTTCGTCTATGGCAACAGCAATAACGTCAACGAATGGAAGGAATACTTTGTAACACCTGCCGAGGATGGTTACTACAACTTTGGCTTCCACGCTTACAATAGTGGTGAATATGACGTCTGGCGTATCGACTCGATGCTTGTGTGCGCTATCGCCTCGACAGCCGCTCCTGGTCCGTCGCGCTCGGTAGAGTTCACTCCCGATGCCAAGGGCGCACTGGGTGGCACGTTCACCTTCAACCTGCCGTCGGTTGACATCAAGGGTAACACCCTGTCGTCGCTGACACGGGTCACCATCTACGACATGTACGAGAATGCACTGGCTACCTCGACCAGCGTCACGCCTGGTGCCCAGATTTCGCTGGCAGTAACTGCCCAGCAGGGCTGGAATCAGTATGTCATCGTGGCTGCCAACGAGCACGGCGAGGGCTATCCCGTGGTATTCAACAAGTTTGTAGGTCCCGATGTGCCCAAGCCCGTGACCAACCTCAAGGCCACCTGGGGCGAGGAGCAGAACGAGGTTCACCTGACCTGGACTGCCACCACCGAGGGTGTGAATGGCGGCTATGTTGACGTGGAGAACCTCAACTACAAGCTGTACAAGTACACTGGCGGCTGGCCCCTGTATAACGAGCTGGCTACCACGCCCGACGACGACGTTGACGTGCAAATCATGGACGCCTCGAGCGACCAGGCACAATATATATTCGGTGTCACCGCCGTCAGCGAGGCTGGCGAGAGCGACTACACGCGTGTGAGCATCATTCTGGGTACGCCCTACGAGCTGCCGTTTGTAGAGCCGTTTGCCATCGAGGGCCTCAACCATGCACCTTACGTGCTGATGACTGGCAAGAATGGCCAGGCATGGACCACCGACGAGGGTCACTTCAACGAGAAGATCCAGCCGCAGAATGGCGACTCGCTGCAACTGGTATTGCGCAACACGGGTAGCGAGGATGGTTCGGGCTACTTTGAGTCACCCATCATCAGCTTTGCTGGCGCCGAGCACCCCGTGCTGAGCACCTGGCTGCACCACAGCGATGGTATGCCCGAGGAGGCTTACGCTACCGTAGTTGCTACCATCGATGGTAGTGCCGACCTGATTACCGTGAGCGACACCACTCGCTTGACTGGTAACAGTGGCTGGGTTGAGCACCTGTTCGACCTGTCGGCCCTGAATGGCAAGAAGGCTCAAATCGCCCTGTGTGGCTACATGCCCAACGCCAGCGTGCGCATCTTCAACGACAACTGGAATATTTACGAGTTGAGCGGCAAGGACCTGGCACTGAGCGCCATTTCGCAGCCCTATTGCCCCGTTATGGGTGACAAGACCACTGTGGAGGCTACCGTGACCAACCGCGGCGCCGAGACGGCTACAGGCTACACCGTGATGTTCAACCTGAACGGCGAGACCATTGAGGCCATCGAGGCCACCGAGGCTCTGGCTCCTGGTGCAAGCGCAACGTTCCAGTTCCCGCTGAGCATCAACGCTGGCATGGACGAGATCATCTACTATGCCGAGGTTGAGTACGACGGCGACGAAGTTGAGGAGAACAACGTCAGCAGCGAGGTTGAGCTCACTCCCGAGCAACTCGACCTGCCTGCTCCCAAGGACCTGACCATCGACGAGGATAAGCAACTCAACTGGGTTGAGCCCGACAAGATGGACGGTCGCGAGGTAACCCTCACCTTTGAGGACGTGCCCGCCTTCACCATCGATAACATCAACGGTTGGACCACATTTGACGGCGATGGTCACTTGACCACCAGCTTCATCCAGTACTACGGCAACTACTGGCCCTACTGCCAGCAGCCGTTAGCATGGATGGTATGGAGTGCTGTCGAAGCGGGCGCCAAAGGTCAGATGTGGTTCCCCTACGAGGGCGAGAAGTGCCTCATCGCTTGGGGTAACTACGGCGCCGATGCCGAGGGTCGTGACAACAGCAGCGAGCCCGAGGACGACTGGTTCATCTCGCCCGAGGTGAAGGGTGGTACCGACTTCTCGTTCATGACCTTGAGCAACGATGTCAACTCGACCGTCGAGGTGCTGGTATCGACCACCGACCGCGAGCCCAGCTCGTTCACCACGCTCGTGCAGACCGTGAACTACAGCGCTACTGGTACCTGGAGCGAGGTAAGCGCCCAGCTGCCCAAGGACGCCAAGTATGTAGCCCTGCACGTGACGCAGAACGGCTTTGGCTTGATGGTGGATAACATCAAGTACACCGAGGCCAAGGCTCCCGAGCTGCTGTACTACAACATCTACCACAACAGCAATGTGGATGCTACTGCCACGCAGACGGCTTACGATGCCAGCGGCGAGGCTCACCACACCGACAAGTACGGCGTGAGCGCAGTCTATGACCTGGGTGAGAG
>Ga0181612_141078_pt1 | contig 60853 bp, 39 predicted proteins | sample HoacroProtozoa21_FD_119630 | JGI IMG/M metagenome (GOLD analysis project Ga0181612, IMG submission 119630) | Hoatzin crop microbial communities from Cojedes, Venezuel. Combined Assembly of Gp0051906, Gp0051904, Gp0051908
CCAAGAACGGCTCTGCCTATTGACTCGCCTGAAAAGACTTTTGAACTTATAAACTTAAACCACTTCTTCGACAAGCGAAGCGCCAAAGGCGTAACTTGATGAACTTTTAATAACTATATAACTTCTTGAAAAACTTGAAGAACTTGATAAACTTGATAAACTAAAGGTTGAGTTTCATCACGAGGGGGAGGTGGTCGGAGGTGCCGTCGTGCTGATATTTGTAGCCTACGAAGGTGCGGTAGGGTTTTAGGCCTCCGTAGTCGGTGTCTTCTTCAAGAAGAAATGAAGGGTCGTGGATGCGACACGTTGAGAGACACTGCATTAACGACTGGGAGAGAAAGATGTGGTCGATGGTTTGCCAGTCGCCCTTGTAACGGTAGGTGCCGCGAGAGCCGTTGAGCCCGTCGGTAGGTATGACGTCGTACATCTGCGATTGTGCTATCCTGTCGAACATCTTATTACCCGTGGGCTCGTTGAAGTCGCCCGCTACGATGATGCGTGCCTGTGGGTCGGTTGCTCTTATGGAGTCGATGGAGGTGCACAGACGGGCGATGATTTCCTGACGATAACGGTCGGCTCCTGCCCCACCCCACTGACTTGGGGCATGTACGACGAAGAGGTGCAGGGGCTGGAAACCGATTGTCTTTCCTGCCACGTAGAGTATGTCGCGGGAGGGGTGTTGGCCTGCCACGGGCGGTATGCGCAGGGAGTAGGATGTGTCGGGGCGAAACTCGGAGGGCTGATAGAGCAATGCTACGTCGATGCCACGAGGGTCGGGCGAGTCGGTGATGATATAGTCGTAATGAGCATTGCGTAGCAACGACCACCGAGTGAGATGCTGGGCAACGCTGTCGTTCTCCAGCTCGCACAAAGCAACGAGCGAAGGCAATCGCTCCTCGTCGCAGGAGAGTATTGCCTTCGCTACATTATTTATTTTATGCCAATATCGGGAGTGCGACCATCGTCGTGCTCCGTCGGGCAGATATTCGGTGTCTTGCTTTAAGCTGTCGTGCCGGCAATCGAAGAGGTTTTCGCAATTAAACTCTACGACGGTGAAGACGGCAAGCAATAGCGTGGTTAGCATACCTTTTCGAGGCGCTTCATGATGGCGAACATGAAGAGTGCGCTCAGGAGGCATAGCGCGATGAAGACGCCCCATACCACGGTGAGGGGAAGTCCGCCCCATAGGAATCCTCCTACGGAGACGAGCATATTGCCAAGGGCCGTGGCAACGAACCATCCGCCCATCATCAGTCCTTTGTATTTAGGAGGAGCGACCTTAGATACGAACGAGATGCCCATAGGCGAAAGCAGCAGCTCGCCAAAGGTGAGTATGAGATAGGTAAGGATGAGCACGTTGGGCGAGGCATAAGTGGCTGTGCCTGCGGCTACTGCTGCTGCCTGTTCGTTAGGAGAAGGAAGCGACGCCGAGCCGATGGTCATCACGACGTAAGCCACGGCTGCCACGAGCATACCGTAAGCAATCTTTCGGGGTGCCGAGGGCTCTTTTCCTCGCGATGCCAACCATCCGAAGATGGCGAGGCTGACGGGGGTAAGTGCCACTACGAAGCAGGGGTTGAAGTGCTGGAATATCGGGGCTGCCACCTCGACGGAGCCACTAAGATGGGCATATTTCCAACAAAGGGCGGCGGCACAAGCAACGATAATCGCGAGCGCTATTCCCTTGCCCTTGCTGGTCTTGCTCTGGAATACGGCGAAGAGGGCATATATTATAAAGATGCATAGCACGAGATTCCAAACGTCGAAAGCCATACTTTGGAGGCCTTCGGAAGTCTTGGCCGTAAATTCGTTAGCGAAATAGGTGAGCGTCAAGCCGTTCTGGTGGAATGCCATCCAGAAGAAAATGACAACGGCGAAGACGAGGCAGAGGGCTACGATGCGGTCGTGGGTCTCTTTGGGCGTAAGTTGCTCGGTATCTACGGCTGCATCGGTCTTTTCCGACGATTTAGAACCTTCGGCATGACGGAACGTTGAACGGAATCCGTAGTAGATGGCCATAGAGACGATGAGCGAGACGCAAGCTACGGCAAAGGCGTAGTGATAGGACTCGGCCTCGGTGCATCCAAGCGATTTCTGCGCCCACTCCATTATCTTTACGGCTGCCGTGGGGGCGAAGAGAGCTCCGATGTTGATTGCCATATAGAAGATGGAGAAGGCTGCGTCGCGCTTGTCGGCAAGGGCAGGGTCGTCGTAGAGATTTCCTACCATCACCTGAAGGTTTCCCTTGAATAATCCTGTTCCCGCGCTAATTAGCACGAGTGCCGCAAGCATTCCGACGAGAGCCGTAGAGCCCGACCCAAGCGGTATGGACAGGAAGAGGTAGCCGAGGAACATGATGACAATACCAACGGTTACCATACGTCCGTAGCCGAACTTGTCGGCAAGCATACCGCCAAAGAGTGGCAAGAAATAGACGAACATGAGGAAACCACTGTAGATGGCACCTGCCGTGCCTGGCGCGAGTCCGAAGTTGGCACGAAGGAAGAGTGCGAAAACGGCTAACATGGTGTAGTAGCCGAATCGTTCGCCGGTGTTAGCGAGCGCGAGGGCGTAGAGGCCCTTAGGTTGATTTTCAAACATATCTTGTAATACTTTAAACTTTGTTCGCTGTGATTAAAATTTACGCTTAATGCGTGCAAAATTACACTTTTTCGAGCAATTTGTGCAAGAATTAGTCGTTTTTTTATGGCAAAAGTATAAAATTTCTGAAATGATAGTTACGGAATGAACCTTTTTGACGAAATCTTGCTACTTTTGCAAAGGAAAAACAATGCAAACAAAACAAGAAAAGTGAAAAAGATAGTCTTACCAATCGTCATTTTGTTGCTACTGCTTCTGTTGGCAGGAGCTGGATACCTTTACAAACAACTGAACGCCGAAAAGGAGGCAAACAGGGAGATGAAGGAGATAGCAGAGCTGAACAAGCAGGAGATGGAGAACGAGTATGAGCGCTTCGCCATGCAGTACAGCGAGATGAAGACCCAGATAAACAACGACTCGATAGTGGAGCAACTGACGCAGGAACAACTGAAGACTCAACGTCTGCTGAAGGAGCTTCAACAGGTGAAAAGCACCGATGCGAGAGAGATAATGCGCCTGAAGAAAGAGTTGGAGACGGTGAGAGCCGTGCTTCGTAGCTATGTGCTTGAGATAGACTCGCTGAACCGCCTCAACGAGAACCTAAAGCGCGAGAATCAAGCCGTTAAGACTCAATACGCAGAAGCCACGAGACAAATAGAAGGCCTAAGCTCGGAGAAGGCTTCGCTATCTGAAAAGGTGGCAATAGCCTCGCAACTCGACGCCACTGGCATCCAACTGCTTGCAAAACGCAGCAACGGCAAGGAGGCGAAAAAGGTGAAAGATTGCAAGCAGATGCAGGTGAGCTTCAACATCAGTCGCAACCCTACGGCTCGTAGCGGAATGCGCGACGTTTACGTTAGGATTACCAATCCTGCGGGGAACACTCTCGGACGCACCGGCTCGTTCCACTATGAGAACAAGACATTGCAATGCACTATGCACAAGACGGTGGAATACAACGGCGAGGAGACTCCCGTAACGACCTATTGGCAGGTGAACGAGTTTCTTGAGGCTGGCACCTACCGCGTTAGCATCTTCGTCGATGGTAACATGATTGGGTCGAGGAGCTTCACATTGAACTAAGTGGTGTTTCCGTTTATCGTTTGTCATTATAATAAGGAATATGAGATATAGATTAAGGATATTAGGAATGCTCGTGGCAGGGATGACCGTTACGCCGATGTCTGCCCAACGACTGCTTACGCTCGACAGTTGCAGGGCAATGGCACTGAAGAACAACAAGCAGATGAGCATATCGAAAGTGAAGCAGGAGGTGGCTACGAACACCCGCAAGGCCGCTCGCACCAAGTATCTGCCTCACGTAACAGCCGTGGGAGCTTACGAGCACACGAGCCGAGAAATCTCTATACTCAACGACGACCAAAAGACAGCATTAAGCAACATGGGAACCTCTGCCGCCACGGGAATGTCGGGAGCTATGGAAAGTCTTTCGCCAACACTGCTACAACTGGTTCAGCAGGGGGTAATAACGGCTACGCAATTGCAGAGTTTCCAGCAGATAGTGCAAGAGTCGGGCGGACAGATGGCCACCGCGCTCAATAGTTGGGGTTCTGAGATTGTGGATGCTTTCAGGACTGACACACGAAACATCTTCGCCGCAACGGTTATGGTTACTCAACCCGTTTATATGGGCGGAATGATAACGGCGGCAAACCGTATGGCCGACCTTGCCGAAGACTATGCAGAGAACAGTGCCGATGCGCGTAGGCAAACAACTATACACAGCATCGACAACACATATTGGCTGGTGGTTTCGTTGAAGAACAAGAAGCGTCTGGCCGAAGGCTATCTCGACTTGGTAAAGACATTGGATAGCGACGTAGAAAAGATGATTCGCGAGGGCGTAGCCACGAGAAGCGAGGGCCTGAGCGTCGGAGTGAAGGTGAACGAGGCCGAGATGAAGGTTACGCAAGCCGAAGACGGACTCATACTTGCGAAGATGTTGCTATGCCAACTCTGCGGCTTGCCAATGGACGAAGACATCACGCTTGCCGACGAAGACGTGGACGAACTATCGGAGACAAACGTTGACGACATGATAATGACCGAAGACAGTGCCGAGCTCTATCGCCCCGAACTACGAATGCTCAGCAACGCCGTCGATATGAGCGAGCAATCGGTAAAGCTCGTTCGCGGAATGTATCTGCCCCACGTAGCATTGACTGGAGGCTACGCAATAAGCAATCCTAACGTTTACAACGGTTTCCAAAAGAAGTTCGGTGGCGTTTGGAACGTCGGATTGATGGTTCACATCCCTATTTGGAACTGGGGCGAAGGAGCTTACAAGGTGCGTGCCGCCAAGGGTGCCGCCGCCATAGCAAGCATGGAGTTCGACGACGTTTCGGAGAAGATACAACTCCAAGTAAACCAGTGTCGCTTCAAGGTTAGCGAGGCGCAAAAGAAGCTCACCATGGCACGCTCGAACATAAAAAAGGCTGAAGAAAACCTACGCTCGGCAAACCTCGGATTTAGCGAGGGCGTAGTGAGCAGCACCACCGTAATGGAGGCGCAGACGGCATGGCTTCAGGCACAATCTCAAAAGATTGACGCAGAGATAGACGTCAAGCTGAGCCAGGTTGACCTGAAGAAGGCATTGGGAAAAATCTAAATTACATTAACGCGCATAAAATAAGAATATGACAACAAAAGAACAGCAACATCGGAATATACTCATCACCACATTGGTGCTCGTGCTTGTTGTGGTGGCCGTAGCAGTGATTGGCTTCTTCGTCTTGGGCAAGCAACCAGAAGTGGTTCAGGGTCAAGTGGAAGTGAGCGAATATCGCGTATCGTGCAAACTGCCTGGCCGAGTGGTAGAGCTTCGTGCCAAAGAGGGCGACTACGTACACGTGGGCGACACGCTCGCCATAATAGAAGTGCCAGAAGTTGACGCTCAAAAGAAAGCAGCAGAGGCTACCGAAGGCGCTGCCGACGCTATGAGCCGCATGGCACAAAAGGGTGCTCGCCAAGAGCAGATACAGGCCGCATACCAGCTCTTGCAACAAGCGAAGGCTGCCTTAGACGTTACCCAGAAGTCGTATCAACGCGTGGAACGATTGTTCAACGAGGGAGTGATGACGGCCCAAAAGCGTGATGAGGCACTGGCTGCCTACAAAGCAAGCGAGGCCCAAGTGAAAGCTGCCGAGAGCCAGTATGAGATGGCAAAGAAGGGAGCACGAGAAGAGGAAAAGCAAGCCGCCCAACAACAGGCCAAGGCAGCTAAGAGTGCCGTAGAGATAGTAAGCTCGCTCTTGCGCGAGACGGTACAGATAGCCCAATGCGAAGGCGAAGTGAGCGACGTATATCCCAAAGTAGGCGAACTTCTTGGTATTGGTTCACCGATTATGAGCATCGCTATGATGGACGACATTTGGGGCACGTTCAATGTTCGCGAAGACCAGCTGAAGGGATTAGCCGTAGGAGAGACGTTCAAGGCCTACGTGCCAGCGTTCGACAAGGACGTCGAGATGAAAGTGTTCCACATGAAAGACCAAGGCACCTACGCCGCTTGGAGAGCAACGAAGGCCAGTGGTGGCTACGACATGAAGACGTTTGAGGTGAAGGCTCGCCCTACCTCGAAAGTGGACGGTCTGCGCCCCGGCATGACATTAGTGATAAAGTAAGCGTCGCGGTTTTCCATCCTTTCGGTTTGATGCTATAACTATGCTAATACCGAACCACGATGAAAACCAACAAATAAAAGTACTATAAAAAGAATGAACCGTCTGTCGGAAGCGCTGAAAATCATTTGGACGCTGATGCAACGCCAAGTAGGTCAGATGTGGCACAACCACATCTACTTCTTCTGTGTCATCATCTTCCCGCTTTTCATCACCTTCTTTTTCACCGACATGATGAAAGTGGGAATGCCCACCGAGATGCCCATCGGAATAGTTGACCTCGATAACTCCTCGACGACACGAAAGATGGCGCGTTCGCTCGACGGTATGCAACTCGTGAAGGTCGTAGGTCGCTACGCCAACGTAACAGAGGCTCGGCGAGCAATGCAGAGGGGCGAAATCTACGGATTCTTCTATTTCCCCAACGGAACGAACGCAGACTTGCAGGCGAGTCGCCAGCCTACCGTCTCCTACTACTACAACGGCTCGATGATGCTCGCTGGCTCGATGGCATACAAGAGCATGCGTACCGAGGCCATGTTAGGCTCGGCTGCCGTGGCAATGACCAAGATGGCGGCACTTGGACTCTCGGAGCAGCAAATCAGGGCAAAGCTACGACCGATAGACGTCGTAACCCACACGGTGAACAATCCGACGCTCGACTATAACGTCTATCTGTCCACTTCGATAATCCCTGCTTGCCTCGGAATATTCATCTTCCTCATTACTGCTTATTCGTTAGGAACAGAGATGAAGTTCAACACTGCCAAGGAGTGGATGCACACGGCCCACGAAGACATAGTGTTGGCGATGACTGGGAAAATGGCTCCCATCACCATAGCCTTCACCACCGTAGTCTTTATTTATATATTATGGTTATACAAGTTTATGGGCTTCCCCCACGCTTGTTCCACCGGAGTATTGCTACTCAACGGCCTTCTCTTCGTCTTCGCCTGCGAAGGCGTGGGCATCTTCATCTTCGGACTGTTGCCTGCGCTTCGTATGTCGATGTCGGTGTGCGCGTTGCTTGCCGTGCTTAGCTTCTCCATAGCAGGATTCTCGTTCCCCGTCGAGGCGATGCATCCGTCGCTTCAGACTCTCTCTTGGATATTCCCAATGCGCAGCTACTTCATGATTTATCAGATGGTGGTGCTCAATGGCTATCCCGTTTACTATGCTTGGACATACTATGTGGTGCTGATGGCTTTCATACTGCTACCACTCTTCGTGTTGCCTCGCATAAAGAAGATTATGCTCAACTTTGAATACATACCATAAGATGGAAGAGACGAAAAAGCGCAATAGCGAGCGCGCATGGGATGCCGTCTATGATATGTGCCACATATTCGTAGATGAGCTAAAGAAGGTCTTTCGCGACGAGGGAACAGTGCTCTTCTTCCTTGTCGTACCCATATTCTATCCGTTGCTTTATAGCTGGATTTACACGAACGAGGTGGTGAAAGACGTGCCGGCGGTAATAGTAGATGACTCCCACTCTTTTCTTTCGCGCGAATTCATACGCAGTTGCGACGCTTGCGAGGGCATGAAGGTGGTGGCCGTAGCCGCAAACATGGAGGAGGCACAACGAATGCAAAGCGAGCAACTATGCCACGGCATCGTGCATATACCCTCTGATTTCGCCGAACGAATAAACCGAGGCGAGCAGACCGCCGTAACGTTCTTTGCCGACATGAGCGGTATGCTCTACTACAAAGGCATACTCATCTCCGTAACCGATGTGTCGCTCGAAATGGGACGCAACATTCAGGTGCAGAGCCTAGGCAAATGGACTGACCACGAAGAGGCCATAGGTTCGTTGCCCCTCAATAACAAGGACATACAACTGTTTAACCCGCAAGGCGGCTACGGTTCGTTCCTGCTTCCTGGCGTCCTAATGCTTATCATCCAGCAGACACTGTTGCTCGGCATCGGACTGCTCGCGGGAACATCGCGCGAGAAGAACAAAAGCGGAGAGCTGATACCAGAGAATATGCACTACAACGGCATATTCCGCTACATCTGGGGTAAGTCGCTCTGCTACTACGCAGTGTATTCCGTAATTTCCGTCTGGGTGCTTTGCGCTGTCCCTCGCATATTCTCGTTCATACAGCTTGCCGACTTCGCCTCCATCGTAGCCATAGTCATACCCTACCTGTGCGCCTGCATATTCTTCGGCATCACCTTCTCGTGCCTCATGCGCTATCGTGAAAACGTCATACTTCTGACCGTTTTCACCTCCGTTCCCTTCCTGTTCCTTTCAGGCATACCTTGGCCTGAGAGCGCAATAAGCGGAGCGTGGAAAGGCATCTCCTACCTAATACCGTCCACCTTCGGCATCAATGCCTACGTGAAACTGAACTCGCTCGGAGCTTCGCTCGAAGACGTGCAGTTCGAGTTTCGTGCCCTTTGGATTCAGGCACTATTCTATTTCATCACCGCTTGCTTCGTTTACAACAATCACGTAAAGCGTTACGAGCATCAAAACGAGGAGTACAAGAATCTGATGGACGTGAAGGCAGAGGCTGAAAGCATCTACAATTCAGAGCACCCAGAGCTGCAAGATGGAAACAATACGCCTGAACAATCTTGACATTGGCTATCGCGACCACGAGAGCGTGAAACGAGTGGCAACGGGCATCACCGCAAGCATAGCGAGTGGCGAGCTAACCTGCCTGCTCGGAGTGAACGGAATAGGAAAATCTACCCTGCTCCGAACGCTCTCTGCCTTCCAGCCTAAGCTCGGCGGAGAGATATTCATAGAAGACAAGGAACTAAGCTCGTACACCGACAAGCAGCTCGCCCGCAAGATAGGAGTAGTGCTGACGGAGCGCCCCGACGTGAGGAACATGACCGTAGAAGAGCTCGTTGGCCTCGGACGGTCGCCATACACAGGATTCTTCGGAACGCTCGACGCTGAAGACCGCCACATCGTCGGCGAGGCAATAGAGATGGCAGGCATCGACCGACTTTCCACCCGAATGGTGAGCACGCTAAGCGATGGCGAGCGACAACGAGCGATGATTGCAAAGGCTCTCGCCCAACAAACGCCAATCATAATCCTCGACGAACCCACGGCATTTCTCGACTATCCAAGCAAGGTGGAGATGATGATGCTCTTGCGACGCCTCTGTCGCGACATGCAAAAGACGATATTCCTCTCCACCCACGACCTCGAAATAGCCATACAGACCGCAGACCGCCTCTGGCTGATGCAGCAAGGAAAGATAGCCATCGGCACCCCGCGCGAACTTGCCGACCGTGGCGACCTGAGCAGATACGTAGAGCGAAAAGGAATCACCTTCGACCGCGAAAAACTCACCGTCCACATCGACTCCTGATAGCCACCACCGCGGCCTCCAGTTGTTTCCACCGTAATAATCCACTATCACGGTGGAAATGATTTCTTATTACGGTGGAAATAAATTCTCATTACGGTGATAATGAATTCTTGCTATCGGAAAAATAAATTTTTCTTATAGAAAGAATCATTTTTTGCTATAAGAAAAACATTCGCCCGCCACCACCGAAACAGCGTTTATCAGTCGTAATGACCGCATAAATCCATAATTATATCAAAAAATTGCGCTTTCGTTTGGCAATGTCAACCATTTCGACTATCTTTGCATACTGATATGAAGCGCATCGGAATCATAAGCGACACTCACAGTTATTGGGACGACCGTTATCTGAAGTACTTCGATGAATGCGACGAAATATGGCACGCTGGCGACATCTGTTCCACCGAACTGGCAGAGCGGCTTGCTAACTTTCGCACGCTAAGAGCAGTATGCGGCAATTGCGACGGCGGCGACCTGAGAAGAATGTTCCCAGAGCGTCTTCGCTTCAAATGCGAGGAAGTGGACGTGCTCATGAAGCACATCGGAGGATATCCCGGTCGCTACGACAGAAGCGTGGCATCGCAACTCTATGCCTCGCCCCCGATGCTGTTCATCTCTGGCCATTCCCACATTCTGAAAGTACAATACGACAAAACACTCGGACTTCTGCACATAAACCCAGGAGCCGCAGGTATCCAGGGATGGCAAGTGGAGCGAACGCTCGTGCGCCTCACCATAGACGGAACGCAAATGCGCGACCTTGAAGTGATAACACTTGGAAAAGAAAAACAATAAAACATCATCGACATGAAGACCTATTTAGTTACTGGAGCCGCCGGATTCATAGGCGCAAACTTCATCAAGTATCTGCTCTACAAAAAGTACAAAGACGAGGACATAAAGATTATCATCCTCGACGCTCTCACCTACGCCGGTAATCTCGGCACGATAAAAGACGACATCGACGGAAAGCGTTGCATCTTCGTAAAGGGCGACATACGCGACCGCGAACTCGTGGACAGACTGATGAGCGAGAACGACGTGGACTATCTGGTGAACTTCGCAGCCGAAAGTCACGTGGACCGCTCGATAGAAGACCCACAGCTCTTCCTAAGCGTAAACATTCTCGGCACTCAGAATCTGCTCGACGCAGCACGACGCGCATGGGTCACTGGTAAGGACGAGCAAGGCTATCCCACTTGGAAAGCCGGAAAACGATACCATCAGGTATCCACCGACGAGGTGTACGGCTCGCTTGGCGCCGACGGTTATTTCACCGAAAAGACACCGCTCTGCCCCCACAGCCCCTACAGTGCGTCGAAGACCAGTGCCGACCATATCGTGATGGCATACCGAGACACCTATCACATGCCCGTGAGCATCACGCGTTGCTCAAACAACTATGGTCCCTACCACTTCCCCGAAAAACTCATTCCACTTATCATAAACAACATTCTCGAAGGCAAGAAGCTCCCAGTATATGGCAAGGGAGAGAACATTCGCGATTGGCTCTACGTGGAAGACCATTGCAAGGCTATCGACCTCGTAGTACGCGAAGGACGCGAAGGCGAAGTCTATAACGTGGGAGGCCACAACGAGATGAAGAACATCGACATAGTGAAGCTCACCATCAAGACCATCCACGACATGATGGAGAAAGAGCCCGAACTGCGCAAGGTTCTCAAGAAACAAGAGATTAAGAACGGCGAGATTAGCATCGACTGGATATCCGACGACCTCATCACCTTCGTGGCAGACAGACTTGGCCACGACCAGCGCTATGCCATCGACCCCACTAAGATAAAGGAAGAACTCGGTTGGTATCCCGAAACAATGTTTAAGGACGGAATCGTTAAGACTATCCGTTGGAACCTTGAAAACCAAGACTGGATAAAGGACGTTACTTCGGGCGACTATCAGAAGTACTACGACCAGATGTACGGAAACCGCTGATGGCCGACTCATTGACAAAGGACTTGGAGCGGCTCTTGGTGCGGTGGCACTACGAGCCCTCCCTCCTACCCCATCAGCTTGAGCACTACATCGAGCATCTATTCTCGCTCTTGCCCGACGACGACCGCGAGGCCGTCCTCTCCTACTACGGCGTTCTCGACCACGAGCAGCTATCGCTCCACGAGCTTGCCCTCGCCCGCCACATCGACGACGAGGACATGATGGCCCGCATCGACCAGTCCATACGTCGCATCGCCATCACCCCCGAATGGCAAAATCTTGTGCGTAGGGACGTATCACCTTCATAGTGAAACACATTCACGAGCATCCCGTACAAGTCTTTTTATAGGCGAAACAATAAGTATGAACCATAAAAGCAGAGAAACATCGTCGTAGAATTGTTTCCGAAAAGAGATTCGTTTCAAAAAAGAACAACATAAACGTAAGAATATGAAAAAGATTATGTTATTAGGTAGCGGCGAGCTGGGAAAAGAGTTCGTCATTGCGGCAAAGAGAGCCGGCGCCTACGTGGTGGCCTGCGACCGCTACGACAACGCCCCGGCAATGCAAGTGGCCGACGAGAGAGAAGTGTTCAGCATGCTCGACGGCGACGCCCTCGATGCCGCCGTGAAGAAGCATAAGCCCGACATCATCGTGCCCGAAATAGAGGCTATCCGTACCGAGAGACTGTTCGACTTTGAACGACAAGGAATACAGGTTGTGCCGAGCGCAAGGGCTGTGAACTATACTATGAACCGCAAGGCCATACGCGACCTTGCAGCTAAGGAGCTCGGTATTAAGACCGCAAACTACTTCTACGCAAAGACTTTCACCGAGATGACAGAGGCAGCCCACAGTGTCGGTTTCCCGTGCGTAGTAAAGCCGTTAATGTCTTCCAGCGGGCACGGACAGAGTGTTGTCCGCGACGCTAACGGACTGGAACAGGCGTTCCGCGATGCCATGGAGGGCTCAAGAGGAGATGTCAAGGAGGTAATCGTGGAGGAGTTCATACCGTTCGACTCCGAGTTCACCCTGCTAACGATAACACAAAAGAACGGTCCTACGCTCTTCTGCCCACCTATAGGCCATGTTCAGAAAGGCGGCGACTATCGTGAAAGTTGGCAACCTTACGCCATAGACGAGGCGTCGCTAAAGGAGGCACAGGCGATGGCCGACAAGGTTACTCGTGCTCTCACCGGAGCAGGAATATGGGGAGTGGAGTTTTTCTTCTCGAAAGAACGAGGTGTTATATTCTCTGAGCTCTCGCCACGACCGCACGACACAGGCATGGTTACGCTCGGCCACACCACTAACCTCAGTGAGTTTGAGTTGCACTTCCGCGCTGTGATGGATCTGCCCATCGCCGGGATACATCTTGAACACTACGGTTGCTCGGCGGTGGTTCTTGCTAAGGAAGACACCGACACCGCGCCCGAATATAATCTCGAAGACGCTCTCAAGGAGGACCACACGCGCGTAAGAATATTTGGTAAGCCCGACGCTCACAAGGGACGACGCATGGGCGTAGTGCTTTGCTACGGGGAAATAGGATGCGACATGGATGCTCTTCGCGACAAATGCAAGCGATTGGCTGACACCGTTCTCTAACCGTTGAAACATTACGAGCCAAACGATAGCGCGCAATTTCATGCGAAATAATCTTATTGCGTAGCCCTCGTGAATTGGTTTCATCGTGAAAAGTTAAATCTCTGATTATAAAAGAATAAAGATAGAAGCGTGAGCATAGGAAAACTTATCAATCTTCAGAAGATAATAGACCCGCGAGGCAATCTCACCGTTTGCGAACAAACGAAAGATGTTCCGTTCGAGATTAAGCGAGTATATTGGGTGTACGACGTGCCTTCAGGCGAGAGCAGAGGCGGACACGCCCATAAGGAGTGCCAAGAGCTGATAGTGGCGGCAGGCGGCTCTTTCGACGTAACGCTCGACAACGGATACGAGCGTGAGACGTGGCACTTGAACCACCCATGGCAGGGACTGCTCGTGGGAACGGGCATCTGGCGTACTCTCGACGACTTCTCGGCAGGGTCGCTATGCCTCGTGGTAGCCTCGGAACCGTTCGACGAGGACGACTACGTGCGCGAATATGAAGACTATTTAAAGATGGTGAAAGGCTAAACGTCGAAATGTTCCAGTTGAAGCAATATGTCAGCACCGACGCAGCACTGTGGAACGACCACGTGGCAAAGTCGAAAAACGGCACGTTTCTTGCCGACCGTCGTTACGTGGAGTATCACGGCGACCGCTTCGACGACTGCTCGCTGATGTGCTTCCTCGACGACAAACTCTACGCCACGTTGCCTGCCAATCGCGAGGGCGACACACTCGTATCGCACGCCGGACTGACCTACGGAGGCTTGATAATGGGGAGCGACGCCAACGCTGCCACCACGCTTCAACTTTTCAAGGAAATCAATGCGTGGCTTCTCGACCGTGGCATCCGTCGCGTTATATATAAGCCATCGCCATGGGTCTATCACACCATGCCCGCCGAAGAAGACCTCTACGCCATTGTCGAGGCCTGCCAAGCACGACTGACTGGCAGGAAAATAGCCTCGGTGATAAAGACGGACAACCCTGCCAAATGGCGACGCGACCGACGCTATGCCGCTAACAAGGCGGAACACAACGGACTGACCACCGAGTGGAGCGACGACTGGTCATCGTTTTGGCACATTCTCACCACCCATCTCGCCGAGAAATACGACGCTCGCCCCGTACACTCATTGCAAGAGATACAACTGCTTGCCACCCGTTTTCCCGACAACATACGCCTCTACGTGGCACGCGCAGCAGGAGAATTAGTCGGCGGCACGGTGATTTACACATCACGAAACGTCGCTCACACTCAATACATTGCATCTACGAATCAAGGTCGCAGTATGCACGCAATCGACCTCATCTTCCGTCGTCTCTTGACGGAAGAACTATCGCAAGCCGACTTCTTCGACTTCGGAACGTCGATGGCTCCCGACGGTCATTCGCTCTGCGAATCGTTGATATATCAGAAAGAGGGCTTCGGAGGCCGAGCCATCTGTTACGACACTTACGAATGGGAACTATGATAAGCTATTTGAATCTAAAGGATATGACGGCACTGCACGCCGAAGAGATAAGCGCAGCCGTGGCCGAAGTGGTAGAGAGCGGTTGGTATCTCAAGGGAAAAGCGTCGCGCCGCTTCGAGCAAAGTTACGCGGAATACATTGGAACTCACCATTGCGTCGGATGCGGAAACGGACTCGATGCCCTTTGGCTAATACTAAGAGCATACATCGAAAACGGTGAGATGAAGGAGGGCGACGAGGTGATAGTGCCTGCTAACACCTACATTGCCACCATACTTGCCATAACGGAAAACCATCTGAAGGCAGTGCTCGTGGAGCCGCGTGCCGACACGTTCCAGATAGACGACTCGCGCATAGCCGACGCCATCACCGACCGCACACGAGCCATCATGCTCGTTCATCTCTACGGACGGTGTGCCTACACCGAGCGCATAGGCGAGATATGCCGCGACCACGACCTGAAGCTCATCGAAGACAACGCCCAAGCACACGGATGCCTCTATGGTGGCGACAATCTGTTTGGCGAACGCCTACTCACCGGTTCGCTTGGAGATGCCGCTGCCCACAGCTTCTATCCAGGGAAAAACCTTGGAGCATTGGGCGACGCCGGAGCCGTAACCACCAACGACGAGCAGCTTGCCGAGACCATAAGAGCACTTGGGAACTACGGTTCGTCGCAGAAATATGTTTTTCCTTATCGTGGTAAGAACAGCAGAATAGACGAGATACAAGCCGCCGTCCTGACCGTGAAGATGAAATATCTCGACGAGGAAAACCAACGACGACGCAACATCGCGCGCGCATATATAAGTAAGGTGAACAATCCCCACCTGCGTCTTCCCTCGATGCAATATTGGGAAAACAGCGTCTTCCACATCTTCCCAGTGCTTGCCAAGCGTCGTGAGCAACTGCGACAATACCTCTCGGAGCACGGCGTAGAAACTATAATCCACTACCCCATCCCTCCTCACAAGCAGGAATGTTACGCCGAATGGAACGACATCTCGCTCCCAATCACCGAGCGCATCCACCGCGAGGAGCTAAGCCTACCCTGCAACCCATTGATGACCGACGCCGAAGCAGAACAAATCATCCACCTGCTCAACGAGTGGGAAGGGTAAAAACGGGGTTCAAAACGTAGTCCTGAAAAGATTTATTTCGCGTGTTTGTTCCCGAAGAAAGAGGGAATAATCTTGCCTCGGAAAGATGGAAACGAGGATTTATTTCGATGAGCAAAAGAATGAAAAAAGCAGCGTCTCAAACGAGAGAAACGCTGCTTTTATTTTTCGTTTAAGACCGAAAAGCTAAAGAGCAGAGATTGAGCGTATTGTCTGCAATGGGTCTTTACTCTTGAAGACGTAGCTGCCGCTCACGAGAACATTGGCGCCGGCGGCAACGAGGCGTGGTGCTGTCTCGCCTTGAACACCACCATCCACTTCGATTAGGGCGCGGCTGCCACTCTCGGAAATCAGTCGGCGCAAACGACCAATCTTGCCGATGGTGTTCTCTATGAAGGTCTGTCCTCCGAAGCCGGGGTTAACGCTCATCAAGAGAACCATATCGACGTCGGCTATCACGTCTTCGAGCAGAGCGACGGGCGACGATGGGTTTAGCGTTACGCCAGCCTTCATTCCTGCGGCGTGTATCTCGTGAATGGTTCGGTTCAAGTGCGTGCATGCCTCGTAATGGACGTTCATCATATACGCTCCGAGCTTGGCAGTGCGCTCTACGTACTTCTCTGGCTCGACGACCATATAGTGGACGTCGAGTTTCTTCGTGCACACTTTGGCAACTGCCTCAAGCACTGGAAATCCGAAAGAGATATTGGGAACGAAGCTGCCGTCCATGACGTCGAGATGCAGCCACTCTGCTTCGCTTCGGTTAATCATGTCGATGTCGCGGTCGAGATGTATGAAGTCGGCGGCCAACAACGACGGTGCAACGATTGTACTCATAGTCTTTTTCCGTTTAGCTCCAGTAGGTCTTTGATTGCTCGTCGCCCCTACTGATGGGCTGATACGAGTAGGCTATCTGCTTAATTAGGAACAATGTCTGCTGACTTGGTTGCATTTCTTCTTGTGTAAAATTCCTCATAGGCTCGAATGATTTGTCTTTATTATCTAAACGCCGAATTGTGCGCTTTATTATGTATCTCGGAAATATTTTTTTGCCACGGCGAAAGGGTCGGATTAAATCCACCGTAATGACTGGTTATCGTTACCGTGATAAGAAACTATTTCCACCGTAATAACTGGTTATTGTTACCGTAATAAATCAGGGGCACGGTGGGGTTGTGGTTTTGGTTTAGGCTGAATCAATGGGTGGATTAGGCTGAATCAAGGTGTGGTTTAGGCTGAATCACGTGTTTCCACGGTGAGGGGAACGGGGCGTTGTGGCGGGAAAAAGGGAGCATTATGGTGGGGAAAAAGGCGGGAAACGACGGTTGCGAGGCAGTATTATCGAAAAAAAGAGGAAAAATGTTGGTCGTTCGCGAAAAAATCAGTAACTTTGCAGTCAATATACAAAGCAAACATGAGCAACCTCTACATAGCAGGCCCTTGCGTCATTGAGTCGATGAACTTGCTGCGCGACGTGGCAAGCGAACTCGTATCTATACGCGAGGAGCTTGGCATCGACATAATATTCAAGGCTTCGTTCGACAAGGCCAACCGCACATCGCTACGGTCGTTTCGCGGTCCGGGCATCGAGAAAGGGCTTGAAATGTTATCTCAGATAAAGCAGGAATACGGCTTGCGAATACTGACCGACATCCATGAGAGTTGGCAGGCATCGCCTGTGGCTGAGGTGGCCGACGTGATACAGATTCCTGCTTTCCTCTGCCGTCAGACCGACCTGTTAGTGGCGGCTGCCAAGACTGGCAGGACGGTGAACATCAAGAAGGCTCAGTTTCTCAGCGGACCAGACATGCGCTACCCCGTGGAAAAGGCGATGGAGGCTGGCGCGAAAGACGTCTGGCTGACGGAGCGAGGCAATATGTTCGGCTACAACAACCTCGTGGTTGACTTCCGAAACATCGCCGATATGCTGGAGATACGCCCCACGGTGATAATGGATTGCACCCACTCGGTGCAGCGTCCGGGCGGTGGTGGCGGCAAGACATCGGGCGACCGACGCTTCGTTCCCTCGATGGCGTTGGCTGCGAAGGCCTTTGGTGCCACGGGATATTTCTTTGAGGTACACCCTACTCCCGACGCAGGACTGAGCGACGCCGCCAATATGCTTGAGCTAAACAAGTTGAGGGGTCTCATTAAAGAAATAGAGAAATAAGATTTCGATGAACGTAAGAGAATACGCAATCAACTGTCTTCGCGACGAGGCACAGGCCATACTCGACCTTATCCCGCAGATGGACGACAACTTCGAGAAGGCTGTTGAGTTGATGTATAGATGCAAGGGAAAGGTGATTTGCACCGGCGTGGGAAAGAGCGGCCACATAGCAAGCAAGATAGCGGCGACGCTCTCTTCCACTGGCACGCCTGCGTTCTTCATCAATCCGCTCGACGTTTACCACGGAGACTTGGGAGTGATGACCGCCGACGACGTGGTGTTGGCACTCTCCAACTCTGGTCAGACCGACGAGCTGTTGCGCTTCGTCCCGATGGTTCTGCACATGCGCATTCCCATCATCGGTATGAGTGGCAACCCGCACTCGCTGTTGGCAAAATATGCCACCTGCCATCTGAACGTGAGCGTCAAGCGTGAGGCCTGCCCGCTGAACCTTGCGCCAACGAGCAGCACCACGGCGGCGTTGGCTATGGGCGACGCTCTTGCCGTGGCACTGATAGAGGTGAGAGGATTTCGCCCCAAGGACTTTGCGCAGTTCCACCCCGGTGGTGAGTTGGGACGACGCCTGCTGACAACCGCAGCCGACGTGATGCGCACGGACGACTTGCCCGTCATTCCGCCGACGATGCACCTTGGCGACGCCATCATCCACGTGAGCAAAGGAAAGCTCGGCCTCGGTGTTGCCGAAGACGACGAGGGAAAGGTGGTCGGCCTCATCACCGACGGCGACATACGGCGCGCTATGGGCAAGTGGCAAGCAGAGTTCTTCGACAAGACCGTGAGCGACATTATGACTCGCTCGCCCAAGACTGTGCGTCTGACAACGCGCGTATCTGAAATACAGAGCATTATGAACCAATATAAAATCCACTCTGTGCTCGTGATGGACGAACAACGACACTTGCTTGGCGTTGTAGATAGTTACTCATGTGCACTCACTAATTGATAAAAACCATGACGACGAAAAAGAGACTGCTATTGTTAGCACTGCTAATCCCAATGTTCGCTACGGGAGCCTATCTTTTCAAGACGCTCAACGCAAGCAACGGACTGCTGACAAGCCAAGTGAACTGCATCCTGAAAGACTCCAAGGGATATATGTGGTTCGGAACTCCAGCCGGATTATATCGCTACGACGGCTACACATTCAAGACATTCCAGTCGAACGCAAAAGAGGGAACGTCGCTGCCCGACAGCTATATTCGTAGCATCGACGAGGCACTCGACGGAAACCTGTGGATAGAGACGGCCACGGGCTACTGCGTCTATAACCCGCAGACCGAGGCATTCACGCGAGACATGAGGCCCATCCTGCAGAAAATGGGAATAGAGGGCACGCCTCGCATAGTGCACATAGACCGACAGAAAAACATTTGGATTTCGCTCGAAGGCAAAGGCATCAGGGCATATAACATGCAAACGCAACTGCTCTATGACTTTACCAAAGACCGTAACGGACTGCCAGAAGGCACTATCTGCGACATTAGCGACTGCGACGAAGGCGGACTCATCATCTACGATAACGGAAAGATAGCGTGCTGCAACATCTCCGACGGGCAACGAATAGTGTGGACCAACGACGAGATTGCCCAAAAGGGACTACGAAAGACACGCTCGCTGAGGGCTTTCGCCAACAAGAAGGACATCTGGCTCTACGGACAGGGAACGCTGTTCTGCTATAACACCAAGAGCAAGACGTGGGACACCACCGTGGGCAACAAACTGGGACTGACGGGAACAAACGTTGACTGCTGCGTCAACGGAATGGCTCTCGACCACTCTGGTAACATCTGGCTTGCCACCAACGAAGCCGGACTCATACGCATGGGAGCGACGAGCCACGAGATGACTCACGTGCAACCACAGAGCCTGAACAACCAGAAGATGCTGGAAGAGACGGTACGCATCCAAAGCGTTTACACGGACGACACGGGACTTCTATGGGTTGGCACCGAGAAGTATGGAGTTGCTTACTATGGCAAGAACATCTATAAGTTCGACTCCGACCTCATTGGCGACGTTACGGCAATAGCAGAAGACGCCAGTGGCAATCTGCACTACGGCACTAACGACAAGGGCGTCATAGGCTACAACGGACGATTGGCAAGCACTAAGGTGACGGCAATGAAATACACAAGCGACGGAAGCCTCTGGGTGGGCTCCTATCAAAACGGTCTCACCAGAATAAAGGGAGGAGAGTCGCGCATCTATAGCACCAAGACCGACAGCATTGGCGGCCTTATAGACGACCACATAAACGACCTGTGCAGCGACCGCGCCGGCAACCTGTGGATAGCTACCCGCGGTGGACTTCAGGTGTTCAATCCACGAATGAACACATTCTCTTCCTATACGAAAGAGAACAAGCGCCTGAACAACAACATGATAACAGCACTGTTCTACGGCAACAACAACCGTATGCTCGTGGGTTCGGCAGACGGTCTGACCATCATGGACCTATCGCGAAACGAGAACACTCACCTGACAGGCAACCGCAAGAACCTGAAGCAGTTCACCAACAACTTCATAACAAGCATATTTGAAGACAGTCGCAACCTGTTATGGATAGGAACGCGCGACGGACTTAACGTGCTCGACCTCTCGACCGACACGCTTAGCTACGTCACCGAGGAACAGGGACTCTGCAACAACTCCATCTGCGGAATAGCGGAAGACGCCAACCGCAACATCTGGGTAACGACGAGCGAAGGCGTCAGCCGAATAGTGGTGCAGCGCAATCACGAGAACGGCTCGTTCAACTTCGGACTCTACAACTATTTCGAGGCCGACGGACTGCAAAGCAACGAGTTCAACCCTCACGCCATAATAAAGAAGAAAGACGGAAACGTGGTATTCGGCGGACTCTACGGAGTCAACTGGGTTGCTGCTTCGAGCAAACAAGAGAAACAAGCGCTGCCGAGAGTCATCCTGACACAGCTCTTCATCGACGGTCAGGAGGTGGAGACGGGACGCGAATATCAGGGCAAGGTGATACTGCCGCAAGCCCTCAACGAGAGCGCCCGCATATCGCTGAAGAACAGCCAAAACACATTCGAGATAAAGTTTGCCGGCGGCAACTATAACCAGAGCGAACGCCTGCAATTCATGTATTGGATGGAAGGCAAGGACGACCACTGGAAGTATGGCGACGCGCTGAAACACGGAGTGAGCTTCCACAACCTGAAGGGCGGTACCTACACGCTCCACGTAAAGGCTATGAGCGCAGATGGCTCGGTGAGCGACGAAGAACGCGTGCTTACCATCGACATAGGACGCTCGCCGTGGCTCTCTTGGTGGATGATACTCATCTATCTGCTCGCCTTCCTCGCCATCGTGCTGATATGGCGCGAGGCCGTTCGACGTATGCGCCGACTGAACGTACAGAAGCGTGCCGTGATAAAAGACTTGCAACGCCAACGCGACGAAATCAAGGAGGCAGGCGACGACCTTCGCCAGCCTATGGCACGAATGACGCAAATCATAACCACTCTTGCAGAGAAAGAGCAGTCGGTGGAAGACCGTGAACAACTGAACGCACTACACTCGCAAATGCTGCAAATCATCACCCGACTCAGCGAAATGGAGATGAGCATCGACGACCCAGAGAACGCAGCAAAGAGCCGCACCAAGGGAATAGAGTTCGACAAAGAGGGTGAAGTGCTGCTCCCCGACATAGTGAAAGAAGAGCTTTCGAGCGACCTCAAACTGACAACAAACGTAGAGACATCCAGCATCGTGGTGGCGCTGATAGACGACAACAAGAGTTTCCTCTCGTTCTTGGCAGAGAGACTGGTCAACCTCTACGACCTGCACATGTTCGACAACACTCGTGAAGCCGCCGAACGACTAAAGACACTGAACGCCGACCTCGTGATTTGTAAGCAAGAGATGCCTGGCATGACGGGTAGCGAGCTATGCAACCAGTTGAAGAAAAACCGCACCACGGAGAATGTGAAGTTCGTTCTTATGACGAACAAACCGAAGACATCTCAAGAGATTAGCGAGGAAGGCATCACGCTCGCCGCCGACGACTATCTGGCAAAGCCGTTCAACATACAAGAGGCCGTCATACGCTTCAACAAGTTGCTCGGCATCGAGACGGCAGCATCGGCGGCAAGCCTCTTGGAGAAAGAGGAACAGACAAGACGCTTGGAGAGCCACAACGCCAGCATGACGACATCGACCATCGACTACGACGCGCTGCAAGCAGACAAGAACGAGACCAACGAAGAGCTGAAGCAGCAACCGAAGCCAAAGGCCAAGAAGAAGACGGAAACGCCGAAGGTGGAGCATCTGGAGCCAACGGAACCAGAGCAAAAGCCCGAACCAAAGGTAACAGTGAAACCCACAAAGAAAGCGAAGCCAAAGGCAGAGCCAGTGGTAGAGCCGAAGCCGGAGCCAATAGTAGAGCCGGAGCCAGAACCAGTGGTAGTGGTTACGCCCGAACCGGAACCAGAGCCTCAGCCCGAAGTTGTCATCACGCAGCCAGAGGAACCAATCGTTACCCCAGAGGAGATAACTGTGGAGCCAACGCCTACGGTGGAAGAGCCCGTAGAACCAGAAGTGATAGTGGAGCAGCCTCGCCAACAAGAGCCAGCATACGAAGAACCGTCCGAAATCGTCATCACGGAGAAGCCTACCACCGATGCTGCCACTCGAACAGAGAGCCAGCCAATCGACCACGAGACCTCTCGCTTGTCGATGCAAGAGCAGATGGACCAGCAACTCATCTACAACATAGAGCAATATGTCATGCAGAACATGAGTCGCGGACAACTGAGCCTCGAAGAGATGTCGAGCGTGATGGGAATGGGCCGCGTGCCTTTCTTCAAGAAAGTGCAGAGCATCACAGGCAAGACTCCCGCCGAGCTCGTGCGCGACATCCGCCTGAAGCACGCATGCACACTGCTCGAACGCACAAACATCAACATGAGCGAGCTTGCCGTCAACGTAGGCCTCTCTACGGCACAAAACTTTATAAACGCATTTAAACGCAAGTACGGCATAACTCCGCTTGAGTATCGTATGAATCACAGACAATGAGCCTGAAACGCTTGTTCCTGACACTTCTTATATCAGTCTGCCTCTCCGCCACATCCCATGCGGAGGGTGCAGACTCTTTGATAGTGGAACAACTGGAGCAGAAGAACGTCGCGTTCACCCACAACAACAAGGTCGTGCTGCTCACGTCAGGGCAAGAGAAGTTCGACGACATGTTCAAGGCCATCCGACAAGCCAAGTCGTCCGTACACTTGGAATACTTCAACTTCCGCAACGACTCCATAGCATCCGAGCTATTCCAAATACTTATAGAGAAGTGCAAGGAGGGCGTGGAAGTGAGAGCCCTCTTCGATGGTTTCGGCAACGACTCTAACAACCGACCACTGAAGAAGAAACACCTGAAAAAGTTGCGCGACGAAGGCATCGAGATATACGAATACGACCCGCTGAACTTCCCCTGGATAGACAATGTATGGTGTCGCGACCATAGGAAGATAGTCGTTATAGACGGTAACGTGGCCTATACGGGCGGAATGAACGTGGCCGACTATTATATAAAAGGTACGCGCGAGGTGGGCTCGTGGCGCGACATGCACTGTCGCATAGAAGGAGGAGCCGTGAGCCAGCTGCAACAGATATTCCTGAAGATATGGAACCGCACCACAGGCCAGCAGATTTGGGGCGAGAAATATTTTCGCGCCTACGAACCCGTGGAGATGGAAGGACTGAAGCCCGACACCACCGCCACCGCAGGACACAAGACCGTCGGCATAATCAACAGGGAGCCACACGTGAGCAACGAGATTATTCGCTACTTCTACGAAAACGCAATCAACGACGCGCAACACAGCATAAAGCTGGTGAACCCCTACCTCACCCTAAACCGCAGACTGAAACGAGCACTGAAACGAGCCGTAGATAGAGGCGTTGACGTGCAGATAATGGTCTCCACCCATAGCGACATACCGTTGACCCCCGACTGCGTTTTCTACAATGTACATCGGCTGATGAAGCACGGTGCCACGGTGTGGATGTATGAGCCAGGCTTCCACCACACGAAGGTCATAATGGTGGACGACAAGTTCTGCACCATAGGAAGCGCAAACCTCAATGCCAGAAGCCTGAATTGGGACATGGAGGAAAACGCCGTTGTCGTCGACAGCTGCACCACGCAAGAGCTCACCAAGCTGTTCGAGACCGACAAGAAAGAGAGCTTCCGCCTGACACAACAGAGCTGGAACAAGTTTCGCACGCGCTGGCAGAAGTTCCGCGGATGGTTCGCCCATCTGCTGACACCATTCCTTTAAAAGCCAACGCCCATCACTAAAAAACAGAACGACAATGGAAATAAAGAAAGCACAGTTCACACTCAGCAGCCCGATGGTACAGAAATGCCCCAACGACACCAAGCCAGAGTTCGCATTCATAGGGCGCTCAAACGTCGGGAAGTCGAGCCTAATCAATATGCTCACCAACAACAAGAAGCTCGCAAAGACATCATCGACACCCGGCAAGACGCTGCTCATCAACCACTTCATCATCAACAACGAGTGGTATCTCGTAGATTTGCCAGGCTATGGCTACGCTAAGCGCTCGAAGACAGAACGGGCAAAGCTCGAACAGATGATTTCGGGATACATCCTGCAACGCGAGCAACTCGTCAACCTCTTTGTGCTGATAGACATTCGCCACGAGCCGCAGCAAATCGACCTCGAATTCATACAGTGGCTCGGAGAAAGCCAGATACCCTTCTGCATCGTCTTCACCAAGGCCGACAAACTGTCGCAACAGAAACAACACGACAACGTGGACCGCTATCGCGAGAAGTTGCTTGAGACATGGGAAAGCCTACCACCCATATTCATCACCAGTTCCGAAAAGCGCACTGGGCGCGACGAATTGCTCGACTACATCGAGGATATTCTCCATAAGGTTAATAAAGATTAAAACGCAACGCTTTCCCCGCGTTTCGTTCTTTCTTTAATAAAAAAAACACTAACTTTGCATCCGTTTTCAGAGAATTTAGTTTAGTGATTATAGACTGCGACGCCCACAGCGCCGAAAGTCTTGCACACAAAACGCTAAACAATTACTTCTCATCACCCCGATTATACAAATCAAAACATGTACACCAAAGAAGAACTATTGTCTAAAGATGTCGTCGAACTGATGGACATCGCCCACGGAATGGATATCAAAGTAAGCCAAGACGACGATATAGAAAAGGTAGTCTATGCCATTCTCGACAAAGACGCCGAAAACGCATCTATGGCACCGGCAAAGAAGAAAAGAAACCGCATAACCCCCAACAACAAGGTATATACCGTCAACGGAAAAGAGGGCGAAAACTTCGACGTCAAGAAGAAGAGCAAGCCCGCAGAGGCACCCCAGCCCGCCCTGTTCGCCGAAATGCCGCCAGAGAAGCACGACGAGCCACAGGCAGAAGAGCCCCCGACAGACGCTCCCGCCCCCAAGCCAATGACAGCCGACGAGATAGCCGCCGCATTCCCAAAGCATCGCGGACGCAAGTCGAAGGCAGAACTCGCCGCCATCGCCGCCATGCAAGAGGCACAGAGAAAAGCAGCAGAGGAAGCCGCCAAGCCCACGGAACCTGCAGAAGAACCAGAGCCCCAGCCCCAATCAGAGCCGCAACAAGCAGAAAGCGAGGAAGACCAGCAAGCGATGATACGCCAACTCCAAGAGAAAATGGCGCAACACAACGAAGCCTCACGCGAGACAACGGCAGAGAGCGGCGACGAGATATGGGAAGGAGACCCAGGCGACGGCACCGACTTCATACCCGTCATCGACGTACCGATAGAAGACAACGAGGCACTGCCAACGCTCGACATGCTCGACCGCCCCGTGATTCAGCAGCAACCGCCACAGATGGAGACGCAATTCATCAACGAGGAAGACCAAGAAGACGAAGAGTACGACTTCGCAGGACTGATAGGCGCAAACGGCGTCGTCGAGATACTGCAAGACGGCTACGGATTCATCCGTTCGAGCGACTACAACTACCTCTCGTCGCCCGACGACATCTACATCTCCCCCTCGCAAATAAAGAAATACGCCCTGAAGACCGGCGACGTGGTGGACTGCACCGTCTGTCCCCCCCACGATGGCGAGAAATACTTCGCACTCGACGAAGTAAGGCTCATCAACGGGCGCGACCCCATGGCCGTGCGCGACCGCGTGGCCTTCGAGCACCTGACACCCCTCTTCCCCGACGAGAAGTTCCGTCTCTGCGGCGACCCACAGACCACCAACCCCAGCGTCCGACTGGTCGATCTCTTCTCACCCATCGGAAAGGGACAGCGAGCCCTCATCGTGGCACAGCCCAAGACAGGCAAGACCATCCTGATGAAAGACGTGGCCAACGCCATAGCAGCAAACCACCCAGAGGCCTACCTCATGATGCTGCTGATAGACGAGCGCCCGGAGGAAGTGACCGACATGAGCCGAACCGTGAACGCCGAAGTCATAGCCTCCACCTTCGACGAGCCAGCCGAACGCCACGTGAAGATAGCAGGCATAGTGCTCGAAAAGGCAAAGCGAATGGTCGAATGTGGCCACGACGTCGTCATTTTCCTCGACTCCATCACACGCCTTGCCCGCGCATACAACACCGTCAGCCCAGCCAGCGGCAAGGTGCTCACCGGCGGTGTGGACGCCAACGCCCTGCAAAAGCCAAAACGCTTCTTCGGAGCGGCGCGCAACATAGAGAACGGTGGCTCGCTCACCATCATAGCCACCGCCCTCATAGACACCGGCTCCAAGATGGACGAAGTGATATTCGAGGAGTTCAAGGGAACGGGAAACATGGAGCTGCAGCTCGACCGCGCCCTCTCGAACAAGCGCATCTTCCCCTCCATCAACCTCGTGCAGTCGAGCACGCGCCGCGACGACCTGCTGCAAGACCAGACCACCCTCAACCGTATGTGGATCATCCGCAAGTTCATCAGCGAGATGAACCCAATAGAGGCAATGAACACCATACGCGAGCGGCTCGTACAGACAAGAGACAACGAGGAGTTCCTACTCGCCATGAACGGATAGGCGCCAACGTCTTATTATCTCGGCGACGGTATTCAGGAGGGGTGGTGAAGATGAAAGGTCATTGTGGCGACTGGGACGTAAATCTTCCATAAATCTATGATGAATCTCTCCGATGACGCGAATCGCTCCAATCTAAATGATTATTTTAAGATTTATGTGGGATTTGCGTCCTCGATTATGACATTTATGACATTATGACATAGATACCCTTTAATTTTTTTATTTCCACAGTCTCCCTCCGCCATGACAAAATCCCAACATCTCTATATAATCCCTATATATTAACAATTATTGTAATATAATACATTTTATTATATAATATATAAATTGGGCTATATATAATGTACGCGCGAGAAAAAAAATTAAAGGGTACCTATGTTCTCATGTCATAAATGTCATAATCGAGACTTTTCATCCTCGCCACAATGACTATTCATCTCCACCACCCTTCCAGAATATCGTCGCCGAGATAACGGGACGTTCGCTTGAAAAAAGTCGTAATGAAACAAAGCGTTCCACCTTTTGCGGCCGACCTGACGACGGAGGAGGGCATCCTGCGTATCAACAAGTCCATCGAGACCTTCGCCGATATAATGTTCTTTTTTCAAAAGAACGTTTTCGATAAGCCATGAGCAGAGGTAAGCATAATCTTTATCTTTACCATTATTGTTGTAATGAGACTTCATAGATAATTCTTTCGCCAAAAATTTGCAAGGTTTTTGCAAGGTTTTTGCAAGGTTTTTGCAAGGTTTTTGCAAGGTTTTTAGACCATAATTTACCAAAATGTGCCAAAATTTACCAAAGTTCTTCGGTTTGAAGCAAAGAAAAAAGCCCTGTAAATAGGGCTTTTACCGCGGAGAGACGGGGATTCGAACCCCGGAAACGGTTTCGCCGCTTACACGCTTTCCAGGCGTGCCTCTTCAGCCACTCGAGCATCTCTCCTCTTCTTTGTTGTTAAAGGCCGGAAACCGTCTTTCGTGGTTCCGGCCCTTGAGGTACCTAGCAGAGTCGAACTGCTCTAAACGGTTTTGCAGACCGTTACCTAACCGATCGGCCAAGGTACCATTCGAGGTGCAAAGGTAGTGGTTTTTCTGGAAACGACCAAACTTTTTGCCTATTTTTTCTTGTAACACTCGTGTTTTTCCCCTTTTGATGCCCTTTCTTGGCGTTTCAGGTCTCTCAAAGCGCAACCTTCGCAACCATAACATGGGTCTTTGGCGCGACGCAAAGTACGCCACACTCGCCACGAGGCATAGGCAACGGCAAGGATTATAACTGCTATTGTAATGACTGTCTGCATAGACGAAAAGGGGTTATAAATATGGCGCCAGGAAGAAGTCATCCCGACGCCATATTCTTAGTGAAGAACAGGCTTACTTCATTTGCATATACCAGTTCTGTTCGCTTGTGAGATCGACAACTGGATTCTTGAACGCCAACTTGTTGGCAATCCATCTTCCGCCGAAGTTTGCTCCGTAGCTCGTGGGCGAAACTTTGTTCTTATGGCGAGCGAAACGGCAAAGGTCGCTGAAACGGCATCCCTCGAAGGCTGCCTCAAGAGCGAGCTCGTCGCAAATGATGTCCTCCATTGCGTTGATGGTGTCTTGCTTGGTGGCCGTGGTTGAGTCGATATTCAGGTTGAACGTAGCATTGAGCTCCATGAACTTTTGACCAACGATAGAGTCAAGCTGATAGGGCGAGAAAGTGCCTCCTACTAAATTGGTACCTGTTCCATGAATTCCTGAGCCTGCGTCGTAGGTCTTCGAGAAGGTAGACCTGTTTGCAGTGCTAAGGAACGGGATGGTGTTCTGCAGCATGTTCTTGGTATCAGCGGTAATATAGGTGCTATCGGTGAGCAGACCGTCTTGTATTCTGTCCTTGAGGATTGCGAATGCAGCGTCGGGATAGCCCATGCGGTTGAAGCACTCTGCCAAGCGCAGATATACCACGCATCCACGATAGATGGGGATGTTTGTGTTTATCAGCTTAGTGATTACATAGAACGACGTATCGCTCACGGTAACGTCCTTCATCGAGGAATAGCGACGCATATCGCCAATGGATGCCTCGTTGATGACATTGCTCGAAGCATTCGTCGGAGTGTAATAATACATCTGCGAGTTCGACAGATTGAAGTAAGCGTCCGACGGGTCTATTTGGCGGTTCAAGAGATAACGTCCGTTTCTGGTCGAGCTCGACTTGCTGCTGATGGATACTTCCTCTGCGGTGCTATAATAGTCGTAGCCGAAGTAAGTAGGCAGGTCGCTCACCGTTCCCTTCAGTCTGTTGACTGCCATAGGAATATAGGTGATTACGTCGGACGAGCTGTTGCTGCTAAATATTGTTGACCATTCCGTGCCAGTTAAATCAATACTGAAGCCTGTTGGCAGATTGTCTAGATTTGCAATCACATAATCGTTGGGGCTTGCACAGTATGGCTTCTGAAGCAATTCTTCCTTATTGAGATAGGTGAAATAGCTGTAAGCAGCTTCCTGGTATCTCTCAGCCTCAAGATAGAGGTCGCCAAGAATGAGGTCAACAGGAATCATACACTTCGAGGAGACTACCGACTTCGTGCCACCACTGTTTATCGTTCCAGCAGTGATTGCTCCGTAAGACGGAACCTCGGTGCCGCTGAACTTCTTCAGGTCGTCGGCGAGCTTTGTGCATAGGCTTTCGCGGTCAACGGTCTCGGTTACTTCGTCAACCTGTCCGATGGTGGTAATAGGATAGGTGAAGAACGGTACGCTGCCGTAAGTGCGGACAAGCTGAAGATAAGCCCAAGCACGAATAGACATTGCCTGGACATATTCAGGTATGGCCACCTGGCGCGAACCTGTTCGGAGCGAAGTGTCGCGATGGGCAATGTAGTAGTTGCAGTTATTGATGATGCGATAGTAAACGTATGCCGAGTCGAACTTGTTAGTCGTGTTAGCCGAGAAGTTTGCAAGTTCCTTCAGGTCGGTCTCAGAGTAATTGTTCGTCTTGACGAGGTCTCCACGCATGATGTTGAACATCACATACTGGTCGGCTGCCTCTTGCATGCCTTTCAGTATGCCGAACGTGTAGAAGATGGAGTCGGTCTTCTCGTTAAGTTCTGGGTCGAAGATTTGTCGGTCTGACTCGCTCTCCAGCATATCGCTGCATGCAGTGAGCGTAACGCTTCCGAGGAGGCAGAACAGGCAGAATTTCAATATCTTATTCATAATCTTTCCAGTTTTAATTATTCTTTTTTCAAAGCTGTGTTCTCGTTAAGCAAACGATTACAGGTTGATTCTCATGCCGAGGGTGAACGAACGACCAGAAGCTATGTTTCCAGCGTCGATGCCTTGGTAAAGCACGGAGTTGCTAACGGAGAATTCAGGATCGCCTCCCAGATAGTGGGTAACGGTGAAGAGGTTGTTGGCCTCTGCCCATATTGCAAGTCCTTGCAGCCATGAGAGGTTCACGGGCACGTTGTAGGTCAGGCGGAGAGTCTTCAGACGAAGGTAGCTGCCGTCCTCAATCCAACGGTCGCTGAAGCGAGAGTTGCCCATTGGGTCGCCGTAAGCGAGCTGCGGGATGGTGGTCTGCTGCCCTTCGTAGCGCCAGCGGTTGGTCATCGCCGTGGTTTGGTTGAAGAAGTTGCTTCCGCTCTCAAGGATGCTACGCTGATAGTTGTAAACGTCGTTTCCGAGTGAATAGTTGAAGCCGAGGTTCAGCGTGAAGTGCTTCCAAATCAGTTTGGCAAAGATGTTTCCGTAGATGTCGGGGTTTGGATTGCCAATGATGGTCTTGTCGGCCTCGCTGATTTCACCGTCGCCGTTGATGTCAACGAAGTGTACGTCGCCAGCCTTGAAATAGTTCTTTGCTCCGGTCTCGTCGGTCATGTAGAGATAGCCGTTGGCTCCTGCCGTGGATGCCTCAGCGTCCGAAGAGAACACGCCTGCGGTCTTGTAGCCGTAGAACACTCCTGCGCTCTGTCCGACGATAGTTGCCACGTTGTCTGTTCCATAGATAGAAGAGGTGTAGCCCTGTGCCGTCTTGGAACCGTTAACGTAGATGTATTCGTCGTTAGGAAGCGAGGTGATTTCGTTGTTGTAGTGTCCCATGCTTGCTCCAAGTTCGAGCTTGAGGTTCTTCTTGTCGATAGCCTTGCTCGTAACAGTTACCTCGAAGCCTCGGTTTTCGAGCGAGCCACCATTGCTCCAATAGTTATTGATACCGGCCAATGGGTTCTCGAACGACTTCAGGGTGAGCAGATTGTTGGTCTTGTTGAAGTAGGTGTCGAAGACTACGCCAAGGCGGTTGTTGAAGAAGTTGCCTTGGAAACCGATGTTAATCTTGCTCGTCTTCTCCCACTGAATCTTCTCGTTACCGATGTTGTTCAACTGTGCTCCAACGCCAGTGTCGCCGATGTATCTTACTACGTTGAACGAGGTGCGGGCGGCATAGTTGCTGATGTCGTCGTTACCAGAGATGTCGTAGCCAGCATGGAGTTGCAAGTAGTTGATGGCGACATTCTTCGGGAACCAGTCTTCGTTGGTCAAGACCCAACCGGCTTGGATGCCTGGGAAGATGCCCCAGCTAACGCCGAAGAGCTTCATGCCTGCCTCGGAACCGAAGCGGCTGTTAGCCTCCATGTCGAACGTTCCTTGCAGGAAGTAGCGGTTGCGATAGTTCCAGTCCACCTGAGCGTAAACGTCGATGCTCTTCCAAGTGTCGTCAACACCGGAGATTGACTTGTAGTCCATCGAGTTCGAGATGTTAGGAGTCTTGTCGTTACCTGCACTCTGGAACTGTCCTTCGGGAACGCTGCTGTCGAACTCGAAGATGTTATAACGGAATCCGCCCAACACCTTCAAGTAGTGAGCGCCGAAGTGCTTTGCGAAGTCGAGACGGGTGTCGCTCTGTACGCTGGTCTCCTTGGAGAAGAGCGATACGGAACGGCTTTGCACGCGACCAATGCCGTCTATGAGGAAGGTTGGGACGCCTCCCACTGGGCGATAGTAGCGCTGCGAGTTGCGGTTAAGAGTATAGCTGAACACCTCGGTCAGCTTCAGCGCAGGATTGAACTCCCACGTCGGCGCGATTGTTGCGTTGAAGAAGGTGTTCTCCACGCGGTTCTTGTTGATGCCGCTTCCGTTTTCAAGTATCGCTGTCGGGTTGGCAAGCGAGAGGTCGCTGTCAAGTCCGCTAACGAAGTCGTCAGCATCTTCGAGTGTTGACGAGAGCTCGCCCGTTGTCGTCATATACTTATAAGGATTAAGGAACGGCGACTTGATGAGCGAGAGGAACGTCGGCGACGTTACCGTACCTTCGTCGAAGGTCTCAGGTGCTCCGTCGTCGAAGACGTTACGGTTTAGCTTCGTGAACGCCATATCGAAGCGTGTGGAGAGTTTCGACGTGATGGTGATGTCGGTGTTGAAGCGAACATTCAGACGGTTGAAACTATTCTCCTTGGCTGTGCTCTGTGCGTCGGTGTAACCGAGCGAGAGGTTGTACATACCAATGTTGTCGCCACCTTGTACGTTGATGTTATAGTTTTGCGACATTGCAGTGTGATACACTTCCTTCGTCCAGTCGGTATTGTTGTGGTACTTGTTGTAGTACGGGTTGTTCGACTGAACATCGCGCAGGAAGTTGAATATCGTGCTGTTGGTGGAGATGTTAGGATAAGTTCCAAGCATCTCGGTAGCATAGAGGCGATACTGGTCGGCATCCATGATGTTGGGCAGGCGCGGAACCAACTCAACCCCTACCCCAACGTTTGCGTCGATGCGGGTGGCGAGGCTATGACCACGCTTTGTCTTAATGAGTATCACTCCGTTACCACCCTTAGCACCATAGAGTGCGGTTCCGTTCTTCAGGATTTGCACTTCGTCGATGTCCTCTGGGTTGATGTTGAGCATCAGGTTCATATAGTCTCCCTGATGGAGCGACGTGCGAGTGGTCTGCATATCGTAGAGCACACCGTCGATAACCACGAGTGGCTGTGCGTCGGCATTCAGAGAGTTGAGACCACGGATAAACATAGCAGCTCCGCCGCCTGGCTCTCCTGAGCGACCAATGGCACGAACGTCGGCACCGAGATTCGACTGAATGTCGGGCTCTATCGACTTCGACGCAGTGTTAAGTTCCGTGTATGACGGCGCTGCAAGAATGTTGGTAGAGTTCTTGTACATTGCTCCAAACTTGTCGCTATGCATACGAATCACCATTGGGCCGTGCTTGTCGATGGCAACCTGCTCGCTCATATACTCTGGTGAGTGAACGAACAGAGATGTCTCAAACGTCGGCACCGAGATGACGAACGAACCGTCTTCCTCGGTCATGGCGGTGTAGCGGTTGTTGTTGAGTGCCTGCACCTGAACACCTGGCAGTGGTGCTTTCGACACAGCGTCGAACACCTTGCCCTTTATCTCCATCATCGGATACTGCGGACCTTTTGCCACAGTCTTCTTCTTGAACATGATAGCCTCCTGCGGCTCTCCAGCAGCGTCGGAGTCGTCTTCTTGGGCACAGACAGGAATCAGCGTTCCCGACAACAAGAAGAGAGTTGCATAAAAGCGGAGATGGCGGACCATCTTTCCAATATTATCTATTCTCATATCATTCATTTTTTAATGTTAGGAACGTCATTATTCATAGTACTTATAGTCTGGATGCTCCATCAGATACTCGTCGAGCTCTTTCGGCACGAGCATTATCGAGGCCATACGAATCACGTTGTCGTAGATGTCCGACTGGCTTGATGTGTTGAACGAGCTTCTCACTCTCAAGTAAGGATAGTAGCCCGTACCACTGTAGCACATCGGGAAGGTGAACTCTCCGAAGAAGACGGTGTCGATTCTTGCAGAGTCGTTGGTGAACTTACCCAACTGCTGCGTACGAGTCTGTCCCTTTTCGTTGTTGTAGCCAAGGGTTACGGTAACGTAGTTGGGGCGAAGGTTTGTGGCAGCGGTATTAGAAATGTTGGCTGGCACGAACACACCATATATATTATATGTGGTGGAAAGCACGCCTGGCAAGAAGTAGTCAATCTCTGGGCTACTGCTCGACGACGTTGGAACTACGTAATTATAGAAGAAATAGTTACTGTTGTTGGACACTGTTCCGATTGCAGGGTCAAGTGCAGCAGCACTTACATAACCCGACATCAGATTACCCATCTTTACACCTGCGACATTGCGCGATGAAATAGTGCTGCACCACGAGTTCCATGGCTTCATGCGGAAGCTGTCGGTAACCCAAACATAACCATTACTCGTCTTGCGCTGCTTGGCTCCATAGAAGAAGTCCTTAGCGTCCTCCGAATACATTTGCCACGAAGGAGTGCTCTGTCTGTAAGTTCCGCCACTGGTGCTGACGAGAGAGTCAACGTTTATCTGGTCGTAGGTCAGAGTGGCGTCGAGCTTCTTGTTGTCGTAAACCTTGTTATTGTAAACCAAGTCGCGAACCATTACGTAATGTACCAACGAGTCAGACAACGTGGCTGTGTCAACAGTGATTGACTGCGTATTGTCGCTATTGATTGGGTCGGTGAACGTGAATCTCTCCACGTAGTTGTAATAGCTCTTAATACGTGCATGAGCAGCGTTCCAAGCCTTGTTGCTCAACAGCACCATCGTGTAGTTGCTGTCTTCGGCTGCTACTTCGGCATCAATGCGTCTGAGCAACGTGTTGCTCTCGCTCCAAACGGTGTCGAGATAGGTAATCTGTCCGTTCACCATCGGGCCCTGCAAGCTGTTCGACTCGTCTATCTCCTTCAAGTCGAACTTGTGGATATAGTTGGCAATGGAGTCGATTTCATATTCACGTTTGTCGAGATACTCGTAGATGCTCGGATAGAAGTCCACCATACCCGAAAGGGTGTGAAGCAAGCCGTTGCTGCTTGGCAGATTCTTCTGGTCCAGAGTTACGCCATCGAAAGTGTATGACGACGACGAAGTGGAAGCGAAGTTATACATCTTCTCGTTGAGCATCAGCACGTTCTCGTTTATCTGCCCTGAGGCATCATAGATGTAGCGAGCCACGTGGTTCTCAATGAACTCCTTTAGAAGAGTGGCATTGCTCTCTTTGCTCAACGTTTCGTAGTCGAACGTACCATTGACAGGTGCCCACACCGTATAAACCTGCGTGGTGTCGAGTGATGATGCGAAGCCCGACCGTTCCAGCAGTTCGGCAAACTGCGACAGGTTGCTGTTTGCCTTGATGTTCTGCAAGAGCGTCTGCTGGCCTTCCGTCGAAACGGCGGAGTTGGCATCATAGTGGTCGTCCCAATCGGAGCAGCCGATGGTCATGCCGCCCAACAATAGAGCGGCAGCGACCGTCAGTGCGCTTTTATATATTTTCATCTGTTTCATATCTGATATCTGTTAAGATTAACAATTTAGAACATATCCTCAGGATAAGTCGGGTTGTTATAGACGCTCGTCGGACAGAACTCGATGTAGTCCAAGTGGAACTGCGTCGAGCTGTTGTCGGGAAGCACGCTCTTGAAGCGGAGCCAATATTCGCCCTGCTTAAAGTTCTGAAGCGTGATGATGCGGCGGAGGTCTTGAACGTTAGCACGTGCAAGAGTAGAACCTACATAGTAGGCCAACGGACCACGCATATAACCACGGTTGTGCATTGACTTATCGGTCTCAACTCCGTAGTCTTCCTCGTTGGTCCAAAGCACCCAACCAATGTTGGTGTCAGAACCAGTAAGACGCATATCGAGAGGAATGTCGAGAGCCTTCAGGTCGGTGAGCTCAGGACTATTGCCAAGATAGAACTGCACCATACCACGCAAAGAGTTAGCCGTATAACCTACGCGCAACTCGTATGTGCCATCGGGCACTGGTGGCAGACGGAAAGCGAAGTCGTAAACACCGATACAGTTGAACTCATCCTTCTGATAGTTACTCCAGTTGTTCTCCATACCAGGGAGATAGAATACGCAAGTGTTCTCGCCATTATATACTCTCATGTTCTCAAAGAATCCTTCCGGAATCTGTACGTAGTTTCCGCTAAGGCTCGAAGACGAGTGGCTACCAGTCTTACCGCCGTTGAGGGCATTGATGATGGAGCCCTTCACCTGACGGAGCGAGTTGTTGTTTAGCTCCCACATCAGCGAAGCATCGTCGAAGCGCATACGCTCGTTGAGAACGCCCTGAGGTACATAAGCCTCGTAAGCCAACAACTTATTGATGACGTGCATATATCCGTTAAGTGCCGACATTGAGGCGGTCTTATCAATAGCCACACCCTCGTTAAGTATAGAGTGCATTGCTGCCGAACCCTGACGGATTGGGTCGTCGGTTACAGTGTTGTGAGCCTTATACCTATTTATATATAAGGTGTTACCAGCGACACGCTCAACCTTCATCAGAGTGTAGGGAAGCAGCGTCTCGTAGTACTCAAACGGCTGAACGCTTGAGTTGACGTTGTTGGGCGACCATATCAGGTTGCTGTAAGGCACTTTCTGCTTAATGATATGATAACGGAGGAACATATTAAGGCAGTTCCACGGGTTCTCATAGTCGTCGCCAGTAGATACCTCGATACCGTTGTTGCGAGCATAGTCATACCAGCCACTTCCTGAGGTTGCACTGTTGCCATAAATCTCATTGGCATACTTTGCCAAGTCGTTGATGTTGTTGATGCCATTGGCCTTGAACACCGAGTCAGACTCAATGAACACCGTGTAACCCATATAGCAGGTAGAAGGCACATAGAAGTATTGCGTCTCAGGAACGGTAAACTCCTTCGTCTGAGCTGTCAGCGAGTCGGCAAGTCCAGTAACGGTCATCAGCTCACGGAAGATTCCGAAGCCCTCGTGCTGTTCCAGCTCTCCGAAGACGAGTCGGTTAGAGCGATGTAGCACGTTGTCGATAACCTGAACGATACCGTTCTCCACCTCGTTGTCCATGCTTGTGATGAGTGAATAGACGTTGACGCAAGTCAGACCCGACACCGAGTCGATGCTCGTGCTAAGGTCGCGTCCGAGCATTGTCTGAATGGTCATATTGTCGTTCATGTCAACCGTCAGCACCTCCGAGTTAACGATGTGATACTTTGCGATATCCAGGCAGAGCGAGTCGGTCAGACCTTCGAGCGACAGCTCCGTCATACCGTTGTGGTTGGTGCTTGTCGAGTCGTTCCAAAGCTCGTCCAGATACGACTCTACGGCATCGTTGGTCGGGGCAAAGCAGGTGTACTGTCCGTAGCCAGCCATCAGCTTGTCCAGACCAGCCCTTTGCAATATGTAGGAGAAATCGCTAAACTCATCGGCACGATTCTCCAGATAGCTGCAGATGGTCTCGCCAGTGAACGTGTAGAGGTTCGACTCGTCGATGTCCTGCTTACAGCCCGTCAGACCAAGGCACAGAGGCACGATGGCCACCAATGCCCACTTTTTTATCGATTTCATATTGATTATCTTTTTCATAATTCTTCGTTTTTAATCAATCTAAGCCTATCAGTCGGTTACGCGGTCTGCCGACGTTGACTGTATATAGACAGGATTCTGGTGAAGCAGTGGATTGATGTCTATCTGAGTCTCCGATATCGGGAAGTATAGATAGGGCTCCGTCTTCAGCTTATAAGAGACAACGTTGCCGCCAGTCTCATACTTTCTTACTACGAAGTCAACCATCACGTTGTAAACGGGAGCAAACGTGCGTCCCTCTTGTTCCATCTGATAGAGAGTCTTCGAGAAGTCCAGATAAGAGGTATCCATGTGGCGATAGCTGAAGCGAACAAGGTCGAACCAGCGTTTGCCCTCGAAGCAAAGCTCACGCTCGCGCTCGGCAAGCACCAAGAGCTCCATAGCCTCCTTGCTTGAGTAGTTCACAAACTTCAGCGTGTCGGTGGCCGCCGTCTTCATCGAACGCTTGTTAACCGTCTGAACCAAGTCGAAGGCGCTCTTCAGAGTCGTCTCGTCCTCGTCGCTGGAAGCCATCTGCACTTGTGCCTCGGCCTTCATCAGCATAACGTCAGTCAGACGATAAACAATCCAGTTCTGGTCGAAATATTCATACGAACGACCCATCTTTCTCGTATAAGCAGCGGTAGTGTTGGTGGTCAAAGCATCCGAGCTCGACGCACACATCTTTCTGATGTCATACTCCGTGGCATCGCCATCCGTAACGTCGTAGATGTAAGCCCAGTAGCGATAGTCGTTAGTAGAGAAGAAGACGGTGCTTCCGCCGGCCTCGTTAGCATCGGTGTTAGGCGTGCCGCCGAATATCGACGATGCCATCAGCAATCCGTGTGCATCAGAGCTTCCCGTAGCATAATAGAAATCGCGAACGGCACTGTTGACGTTGTTGTTTCCGTCGTATTGCCACTCCAAGATGCTCTCACGAGAGTTGCCCATGCCGAAGTTATAGAAGTATTCGCGCTCACCGTCATACAGGTGATACTTGTCTTCCTTCAAGGCGCTGCCTACCACGCTGTTGCCCTGCTGCTTGTTGTAGAGAGCATCCTTAGAGTCTATCACTAAGTTGGCATAATAGACGCACTGCTCATAGTCCGACTGGCTGTGAGTCAGCGAGCCGCGCCAGAGATAGATGTCGGCCAATATAGCGTAGATGGCATCGGTGGTGATGAAACCGGTGTTCTTCCAGCTCGTCGTGCCATAGCCTCCCGTGGCAATGCTTATCTCGGCTGCCTCCTCAAGGTCGTTGATGCAGCATTGCAGCACACTGTCGGGGGCCGTCTGGCCGTAGTACAGCTCTTGCGTGTCGTTCTCGTAAGCCTCCTGGTTGTAAGGCACGTCGCGGAACGCCCTTACCAGATAGAAGTAGCAGAGCGAGCGAAGGGCAAGCATCTGCGAACGTATCACGTCGTAGTCGCCGCTGGTGAACTCAGGGTCTATCTCCACAACCTCCGGCGCATGTTTCAGCACAAGGTTGCAGTCGTTGATGACCGTATAGAAAGCACCCCAGTAGCACCACGAGTTAGTGCCAAGCAGGTTCATCGCCGTGATGTTCTTCAGCGCCGTGTTGGTGCTTGAGCTTAACAGATTCAGCTCGTCGGAGCGGTAAGAGCCCCAGATGATGGCACTCTGCTGAATGTTCGACGCAATCATGGCCTTGTAAGCACCGGTTGCCATCATCTCCACGTCTTCCTTCGTCTTCCAGTAGTCCTCAAGCACCGTCTTGTCCGTCGGATAGATGGTGAGGAAATCTTCGCAAGAGCAAAGCAACAACGCAGACACTCCCAAAACGAGCGACTTCTTCAATATATTGCTTAATTTCATAATCGTTCCTTTCATTTAGAATCCTACATTGATGTTAAGTGTGAAAGACTTCGACCTCGGAGTCTGCGAGTTGTCCATAGCCACACCGAAGGCGCCCGAAGAGTGTTCGGGGTCGGTGCCGGAATACTTGCTCCATACAAAGAGGTTCTGTGCCGAGAGGTTAAGGCTGAGCTTGCGCAGGCCAATAGGCTTGAGCGTCTTCTCCTTGAAGTTATAGCCCACGCGCATATAGTTGAAGCGCAGGAACGAGCCGTCCTCAACGTAGCGGTCGCTACCCTGGAAGTTGTAGCCCGAATTATAGAGGGCACGAGGTATATAGGTGTCGTCGCCCTCCTTGCGCCAGCGCCATGTGGTGGCAAGGCTCTGGTTTTCGGTGGTGTACATCTTCTCGACGCTGCAACGAGCATAGTTGACAACGTCGAAGCCGGTACGGAAGTTGAAGCTCGTCGAGAGCGTCCACTGACCGTAGCGGAAGTCGAAACCGAAACCACCCATGAACTTCGGGTTGGAGTTGCCAAGGTAAACCACGTCGAGCGAGTTTATCTGACCGTCGTGGTTCACGTCCTCGTAGATGGCGTCGCCACCCTTGAACGAATAGGTGCTCGTACCCGTAGAGTTGTCGTAGTTATAGACCATCTGAACAGGCGTCGAGCCGTTCATCAGCACGTGCCCCTCGTCGTCGAGGGCGATAGGAGCCGTCTTGCCGCTGGCAAGGAACGTGTTGTTGATGTAGTCCTCAAACTGGTCGGCATCCCAGCCGTTCTTCTTCTGCTGGTCTATCAGCCAATCGTAGGAATACTGATAGACGCCCTTGTAGCGGAAACCATAGATGGAGCCCACAGGGTTGCCCACCTGAATACGCTTCAGGTAAGAGCCCGACGAACGGTCGGTGGCATCCCACGAAGAGTTGATGCCGTCGAGAACGCTCTGGTCCATACGAGTAATCTCGTTGAAATACTGGGAAATGTTGAAGTTGGCGCTCACGGTGAACTTGCCTGCCTTGATGAAGTTGCGGGCGTTAAGGCTAAGCTCCCATCCCTTGTTGGTCATGTCGCCGACGTTCTTCCAAGCAAGCGTGCTGAAACCAGTGGCGTTAGGAATGGTACGACCCGACATCAGCAGGTCCGACGTCTTCTTGTAGTACCAGTTGAACTCGGCCTCAATCATGTCGTCGAACAGTCCGAGGTTAGCACCGAGGTTCACCTGGTTGGTGGTCTCCCACTTCAGGTCGCTCAGCTGCATACCCGTTACGTAGTAGGCGGTCATGTTGCCAGAGCCACTGCCATAGACGCCATTCGTGGAGTATTGCGAATACATCAGATACTCGCTTCCGGGGGCGTTACCCACGAGACCCCACGATGCGCGTAGAGCTGCCATGGAGAGCCACTTGCGAGTTGGCTTCATGAATGCCTCGTCGCTGAAGTTCCAGCGGAGCGAGACGCCAGGGAACCAACCCCACTTCTTACCCTTACCAAACTTCGTGCTACCGTCGCCGCGGAGAGAGAAACCGAGCGAATAGCGCTGCTTATAAGAGAAGTGGCTCGAATAGACGAGCGACATCCAGCGCCACTCGCTGTTGCCGGCGCTCATGTTCGACAAGGTGGCGTCAACCGTCGGCGATTCGATGCCGTTGGGCAGCAAGCGCGACATTACCGTCTGCGAGTTCTTGTCGCCCTTCTCAAACTGCCAGCGACCCATCATCGTCAGATAGAGGTCGTCGTTCTCGAACTTCGGGGTGAACGTCAGCTGGTTCTTCACGTTCACGGCCAGCGAGTTCACGTCGTAAACGTTTGCGAGGTTGTATCCAAGAGCGTGGGCGCTATCATAATAAGTCCATCCGTAGGTAGTAAGCGAGCCGTCATAGTAGCTGGGCTTGCTCTCCGAGAAGATGTCCATATAGATAGTACCGGTATATTTCAGTCGCGTCTTGTCGTTGTCGGTGCCCAGCAGGTCGTAGTCGATGCTGAACTCCGGCGATATACGATAAGTCTTGTCGTGAATGTAGGCCTCGTGAGCTATTGCCACGGGGTTGCCAATGCCGCGTACCGACGAGAGCTGCAGCGACGAGGTGCCCGAAACCGACGAGCCGGCGGCGTTCGATGCGCCCGACGGCAACATGATGTAGTATTCGTCGGTGTCGGTGCCGTCGCTGTTCTGGCGATAGATGCTCATGTTAGGAGCCATCACCAGCGCCTTGCCCAACAGTCCCGAATAGTTCTGGTTGTTGGCCGTATAGGTCAGCGGGAACGTCAGGCGGAACGTGATGCGGTCGCTCACGAAGTAGTCCAACGCGAGCTTCGTCGAGAAACGGTTCAGCGTCTGCTCGATGATGGTACCGTTCTGGTGGTCGTAGCCTGCCGACACGCGGAAGTTTGCCTTCTCGCCACCTCCCGATATCGTCAGATAGTGATACTGGCTGAAGCCAAACTTCTTCACGGCGTCCACCCAGTCGGTGTTGTTGTTCCAGTTCTCATACTCCGCCCAGCTCTTGTTGTAGTTCAGCTCGTTCACGTTAGTAGTGATGGTCGAGCTCTGCTCCGGGTTGTAGAACTCCTCCTTCATCAGCATGGTATATTCGTCGCCGTTCAGCAGGTTGTAGCCCTTTGGCTGCCACGACCCTTGCAGACGCAGCGAGTAATCCACCCTCGCCTTGCCTCTGGCACCACGCTTACACTTAATCTGGATGACACCGTTGGCACCGCGCGAACCCCAGATGGCGGTGGCGGCAGCGTCCTTCAGCACGGTGATGTCCTCGATGTCTTGCGGGTTCACCGAGAGCAGCGCAGCGTATTGCTCCTCGTTGGCAGTGGTGAAGTCGAACGTCTCGTCGGGGTTGTCGAATATCTGGTCGTCAACGACGATAAGCGGCTGGGTGTTTCCGTTGATAGACGTTACACCGCGCAGCTGCATCTTCGTTCCCGAACCAAGGTTACCAGAGTTGGCCACGATGTCGAGACCGGCAATCTTTCCTTGCAGTGCCTCGTCAGCCGAGGTGAAGGCCAGTCCCTCAACGTCGGCCATGTTCATCGTCTGCGTAGCCACCGACACCTCCTTCTTAGGGATGGAGAGGCCGCCGGAGTTGAATTTCTTTTGCGACTTCACCACCACCTCCTTGATGGTAGTGTTGTCTTGCAGATGTATTTTAAAAGAGGTACGCGTACCTATTGCTAATGTCTGCGTCTTGTATCCAATATACGAGATGGTCAGTTTGTCCTTCGGGTTCTTCACCGTCATAGAGAAGTTACCGTTGATGTCGGTCGTGGCGGCGGAGATGATACGATTGTTGTTGTCGCGCTCCACCACGTTGGCACCCATCACTGGTCCGAAGTTGTCGCTCACCGTTCCCGATATGCGCTGTCCCTGTGCTGCTGCCGCCAGCGAGAAGAGGCAGAAGAGCATCAGGATGATATATTTCTTTTTATCCATATCTTTACGATTTATTTATTAGTGAACAATCACGCCTTACTTATATTTGCCTTGCAGGAAGAGCTGCATCGACTTGTTCCAGCGCTGCATGGCCTTCTTCACGGCGCGTGCCGACTGCCAGTCGCCGTCGTAGCGATCCGTCGTCTCGTGATAGTTCAAAGGCTCTTTGATTTCGTGAATGACGGCAAACGACGAGGTGCTGATGCTCGCGGCCTTCGTAGCCACGGCGTTGAACACGTAGTCGCGAGCCATCTTGTTGATGGTGCCGTTAGAGCTGCTGATGGTATGAGAGGTGCCGCGGGCGTCCGTTACCACGATTTGGTTGTTGCTCCCGCCCACGTTCAGCTTCTGGTAGATGCCCAGCGTGTCGGCGCACTGCGTCTGGAAGTCGCCCGTGTCGAATGTGTTATCCACGTAGATGGAGTTGTCTTGGAAGTGATAGCGCACGAAGTGGTTTATCTCCTCTATCATCACCTTGGCCTTCTCCTTGGCGGCCACCACCTCCGGGTCGTTCTCGTCTATCATCTCCTTCTCGGCCATCGACTCCTGCAGGGCCACGAGGTCGTCCCATGTGGGCAGACCGGCGGCGTAGGCCTTCTGCATGGCGTCGTTGTTTGGCACGTAAACGGTGTAGTTGTAAGTGTTAAAGAACTTCACGTTATAGTCGAGACCCTTGTTAGAGACGAACACGTTATACTTGTCTTGCTCCGTCGTGCCGTAGGCGTTCTCGGTGGTCGAGATGCCTGCCCACGACATCACGTCGCTGTTCGACTGGCAAAGGTTGAAGAACTGGCGGAAGTCCTCGGTCGTCGAGAGAATCTTGTACACCGAGTTCTGCGGCGCCTGTATCACGTGGTCTATCCTGTACGTCTTGCCGTTGGCCTGGTTGTAGGTCAGCTTCACGTTCGACGTCGGCAGGCCGTTGTCTATCTGGCCACCGCTCTGCACCTCGGTGATGTTGCTCGTCGAGCCCGTCACCATAATCTCGCCGCCATGCTTCGTCTTGTAGTATTTGTTAGAGCCCACCGTCTCGCCGTTGTTCAGCACCACGGTGTGATAGTTCAGAATGTCCACCAGCTGCGACTTCACGTTGGCGATGCCCACCAGTCCGATGGAGTCGCCAATGACGTTCGTCGTCGGGTCATACGACCACTCGGAGCAGAACAGGTAGGGCGCCTTCGACGTGTCGTAGTAGAAGTGCAGCGCGCGCGGTCCCTCTCCAGAGCCCGTCATCTCGTGTCCCAAGTAGGCCGGGTCAATGTAGAACTGTCCGAAGGCCTCGTCGTCGGGGATGAAGAGGGCGTAGTTGGCCGTCATCGCCAACAGGTAAGCGTAGAAGTTCTGGCTCAGGTAGCTCTTGTCCTGAATGGCCCAGTTCATCACCCTCATCTCGTCGGAGAGCAGCGCCGGAGCCGACACCGCCTCATACTTCGTCGGGGCGAACACCGAGTCTATCATGTATGCCACGCCGTTGTTGGCTATCTTCACGTCGTAAACGCCGTCCGTCTTGTGCAGCACGCCGGTGCTCATGCCGAGCACGTCGGAGGCGTCGTTCATTATGTTGCCGAACTTGCTGGGCACCGAGCCGACGAACGAGCCGTTCATCAGGTTGGCAAGGAACGCCTGCACGATGTTCAGCGGTATCGAGTCGATGTTCTGGTTCAGGTTGGCCTCCGTGTTGCTCAGCTTGCCATACTGGTCGATGAGGAACGCCCCCTTGCCGCCCGGCAGGAAGTAGCCCTTCATCGCGTTGTCCGTCGGCACGAAGATGGCGCAGAGGTCGCTCAGCGCGTCGCTACCCGTGGCAGCGTTCGTATAGGCGTTCCATCCTGGGTCGAAGGGCAGCAGCTCGTCGTCGCTGATGGCATTGCCGTCGGGGTCTGCCTTCACGCCTGCCGACTTCGACTGCGACCGCTCGCTGAAGTATCTCCACTCGAACACCGAGTCCTTCAGCGCCAGGTTGTTCGCCTGCGCATAGTCGTTATAGTTCGTCGTGATGCTACCGTTATAGTAAGGGGCGCAGAAGCGGTCGAGCATACGTGAGAAATAGTTGCTCTCGCCACTCGTGCGAATCACCTCGGCGATGTTGCCCGGCGGCACCAGCACGTCCTCCACCTGGTGGATATATCCGTTCTGGCACGTCACGTCGCTGTTTATCACCTTGTTTCTGAAGATGTAGGCAGCGCCCTCGGTGTAAGGGTCGCCCGTTATCACCTCGAAGTCGCTACCGTCGCCAACGGTGGTGATGCTGTTGGCCGTCATCTGCTCGCTCGTGAAGTGCACAAGCATAGGCTTCGTGCCGTCGGCCACCACGTCGATGCCCTTGTTCCAATACTTCTGCCAGTACTTGTTGTTCGCCGGCATCGACGTCTCCCCCTTCAGCGTCGTGATGGAGTCCGTCACGCTCACCGTCGTGGAGTGCTTCAGGGCGATGCCGCGCTCGATGGGGTCGGAGCTCGACCCCGACGACACGTTCGACAGCATCTCTATCAAGATGGCGTTGTCGAGCATCGACGTGTAGAGCAGCTGTTTCTTCATCGCCTCCGTGAGGTCGTCATACGACTTCACTCCCCAGCTGTTGCTGGCGTAGAAACGCTGGAACGCCTCGTCGTTGGCAGGGAACACGGTCTTCGAGCCCGTCTTTCCCAGCACGTCGGCGTATCCAAGGTCGTCCACCAGCCTCAGATAGTCTTTAAATGTGCCTGTCAGCACCTCCTGGTTCGGGTTCTCCAAGGCCGCATAGATGCTACTGCCCAGCCACGAGGGGTAGTTGCCCTCGTCGTCGAGCGTGTAACTGTCATGACAGCCGTAGAGACCACCGCAGGCTGCGGCCACGCAAGCTGTCTCCAGCGCCAGCCGCCTCACTCTTTCTAAGTGGTTGTTCATACGCATGTTGTTTTTAGTTATATATTGTCTATCATTCTTTCTGCAAGCACGATTTCTCGCAACCAACAATACGGAAATAGGCACGATTTTACGCACCAATCCCGATTTTTGGGTACAAATATACAAAGATTTTATCATTCTACAACCCTTTTAACCTAAAATTTTCAAAAAAAACACGAAACGAAAACAAGTTAACACAACGGAAACGTTAAAAAAGGGGTGTTTTGGGTCTTCAAATCGAAGTGGGAGGAGATTTTTTAATGGGGATAAGGGAGATTTTTAATGAGAAGCGAGGAGAGAGAAATGGGGAGTGAGATTACATTTTGGTTGCGTAGGCGAGTTGTAGGACGATTGTGCTAAGTTAAAATTGTGGTTTAAGCTAAATCAGAGTCTCATTTAAGCTGAATCATGACGTGATTTAGCTTAAATCACAACATAAACAGTGCGGCGCGGACAAAAAGGAAACAGGAATGAAACGCGCTTTTACCATTTACTCTGAATGGAAAAGTCTCGATAAGAAACTTGCACGATAATGGAAGTCTGTTAACACAGTGGTGGGAACTGACTTCCATTATCGTGCAAGTTGATAAAACTAATCTACAAGGATTTTCTTTCCGCCTACGACGTAGATGCCTGGCTGGAGGCGTGTGCGGTCGGTGCTCACATAGCGCCCGTCGATAGAGTATATACGGCGGTCGGTGGTCTTAACGGGCAACTCGTCGATGGCCGTGGTGGTGTGGCGCGGAACAGCAAGCACCTCGTCGAGGAACAGACGCTTCTCTGGCGAGAAGACGATGCTCACAGTGCCGCTACCGGCAATGACGACCTCGAAGTCTGTCCACCCCTCTTGGGCCATCTCCACTTGCGTGGGCTTTATTGTTGCGTCGCCCGTTACGCTCAAGTTGAGGGTGGTGCCATCGCCTTTCCACGTGCCAGCACGGAACGTAAGAGTGGTGCGACCGTCGATGGTGAACTCTGGCGACTTGACGTCTCTCACCTTGCTTGCAGTGTTGAACCTTGCACACTGGTCGGCGCCATACGACTTCAGACAACTCCATCCCTCGTTGTCGGGTCGGAAGGTGGCCGTGGCGATGCTGCCGCTCCAAAGGTCGTCGTTGCCTCCCTTGCCTGCACACTTGTCGAACGACTCGTAGAAATAGGCTCCTTCGTGAACGGTGTCTTTTGGTGCGTACCCCCTGAACGTGAAGCTGATAGTGCCGTCGTCGTTTTGGCGAATGTTGGTTATGGCCTTGTTCATCAGCCGTGCGCTGTAACTATTTTTATTGTAAAGCGTGGCGGCTGGCGTAGAAGTGTTGGTCAGGCTGTCGTTTCCCTCGTAGGGATATGGGTCGCCCGCTATTTCGGCTTTCGAGATGGTGTTGTCGGCGGCGATGCCTACGCTGTTGTCGGCATGGAAGATGGTGCACCGCTGGTGGTCGTTGTACGTGGGATAGTAGGTGGTGTTGACGATGTTGTTTTGCCAGACGCTGCGGTCGTAGTCAACATGGAGGATGAGTAGGCCTCGTCCGAGGAGGGCGGCGTCCCACCCCACGGGCTGGCGGTTCTCCAAGAGGTAGTATTCGTTCTCGTTGGCGTCGTTTCTTATGATATAGGCCTCGCCTCCCTCTGAGAGGGGCTTCATGCCTTCGACGACGGTGTCGCGGAGGAGCTCTATGGGTGTGAGCCACCCGCACTGCATTCGCTCGAAGGAGGTGAGGCAGCAGGGGACGAAGCCGCCGCCGAGGGTGGAGCCGTGGTCCATGGGGCTCCAGTAGCCCATGCCGTAGTTGCCCTGATACTCGGTGTCGTACATATCGGCGAGACCGAGGCAGTGGGCGAACTCGTGGCATAGGGGTCCGATGCCTGTCGTGGTGCCGCCGTAGAGCTCGCTGACGCAGGCGTAGCGGTTGACGCGTGTGCCGTTGACGGTGATGGCGCTGTCGGCTCCGAGGGCTACCCAGTATTCGTGTGGGCATACGGCGTCGGTCTCGCCGGTCTCGGCCTCGCCAGCGCCGGCATAGAGGAGCACCACTTGGTCGGCGTAGCCGTTGCCGTCCCAGTCGTATGGGGAGAAGTCGGCCTCGGCGGTGAGGGCTCGGCAGGCGTCGATGGTCATCTGCCAGGGGCGGGCGTCGTGGCCGTCGTCGTTCTCGCCATAGTAGCCGTAGCGGTGGGGTAGCGTGATGGGGCCGAAGATGTCGAACTGGAGGCTGAGCTGCCCGTCGCTCTGGTCGCGGAAATAGTCGCTGACGCTTCCTACGAAGCCTTCGTCGCTGCGGTAGTTGTCTTGATTGAGCAGCTTGTCGTAGTAGGCGGCGCCGTGGCCTTCGGCAAACTGGCGGTCGGGGAACTGTACGAGGATGAGGATGGCGCGTCGCTGGCCAACGGGGTCTGCTCCTGCCGCCAGTGTGAGTAGCGACAGGAGCAGCGTGGCTATGGTGCGTGTCATTGGGGGCGTATGATGTGGGGGACGTTGTCGAGGTTGCGCTGTATCTCGTCGTCGCTGACGGCGTAGTTGGTGAGGTCGCCGTTGAGGTAGCTGAGATAGGAGGGCATGTCGATGAGTCCGTGGCCGCTGAGGTTGAAGAGTATGACTTTCTGCTGTCCTGTCTGCTTGCATAGCTGTGCCTCGCGTATGGTGGCGGCGATGGCGTGGCAGCTCTCCGGGGCTGGTATGATGCCTTCGGTGCGTGCGAAGAGTAGTCCTGCGTCGAAGCTCTCCAGCTGTGGTATGTCGACGCCGCGCATCATGCCGTCGCGGAGGAGCTGTGAGATGATCATGCCTGCTCCGTGGTAGCGCAGTCCGCCGGCGTGTATGTTGGCGGGCTTGAAGTCGTGGCCGAGGGTGTACATGGGGAGGAGGGGTGTGTAGCCTGCCTCGTCGCCGTAGTCGTACTCGAAGGTGCCTCGCGTGAGCTTGGGGCAGCTGGCTGGCTCGGCGGCGATGAATTCGGTGTGGCGCTCTCCGCTGAAGCAGTGGCGCATGAAGGGGAAGGCGATGCCTCCGAAGTTGGACCCTCCTCCGAAGCAGGCGATGATGGTGTCGGGGTATTCGCCGGCCATCTGCATCTGCCGCTCTGCCTCAAGGCCGATGATGGTCTGGTGGAGGGAGACGTGGTTGAGGACGGAGCCGAGGGTGTATTTGCAGTGGGGGGTGGTGGTGGCGAGCTCGATGGCCTCGGAGATGGCGGTGCCGAGGGAGCCTGGGTGCGTGGGGTCGCGGGTGATGATGTTCTTGCCGGCGCGTGTGGACATGGAGGGTGAGCCTTCGACGGTGGCTCCGAAGGTGCGCATGATGGCGGAGCGGTAGGGCTTCTGCTGCATGGTGATCTTGACTTGATAGACGGCGGCTTCGAGTCCGAAGACCTTGGCTGCGTAGGCGAGGGCTGCTCCCCACTGTCCTGCTCCGGTCTCGGTGGTGACGTTGGTGGTGCCTTCCTCGCGGCAGTAGTAGCACTGTGGTATGGCGGAGTTGATCTTGTGGGAGCCAAGTGGGTTGACGCTCTCGTTCTTGAAGTAGATGTGGGCGGGTGTGCCGATGGCTTCTTCGAGCTGGTAGGCTCGGACGAGTGGCGTGGCGCGGTAGTAGAGGTATTTCTGGAACACTTCGTCGGGGATGTCTATCCATGGGTGCTCTTGGTCGAGCTCTTGTCGGGAACATTCGAGGCTGAAGATGTGCGCGAGGTCTTCTGGGACCATGGGCTGGTGGGTGGCTGGGTTGAGGATGGGTAGTGGCTTGACGGGCATCTCGGCCTGTATGTTGTACCACTGGCGAGGCATCTCGCTTTCTTGGAGGATGAATTTCTTTTGAATCATTTTGAGGGTGAGTTTATCAAGTTTATCAAGTTTATCAAGTTTATCAAGTTTATCAAGTTTATCAAGAAGTGATTTAGTTCTTGGAGTTTATCAAGTTTTCTTTGAGGGGGATTAAGGAATTATTGGGAGTTAATTTTATGGGAGTTAATTTTATGGGAGTTAATGGGAGTTAACGGTTTTTTGTTTAACGGGAGATTTTAACGGGAGTTATTGTTTAACGGGAGTTATTGTTTAACGGGAGATATTGGGAGTTAATTTTATGGGAGTTCTTCGACAAGCGAAGCGGCAGAGCCGAGCGAATGGGAGTTAACGGTTTATTGGGAGTATTGGGGGATTTTGGGAGTATTGGGAGGGATTAGGGCGGCTTCGGTTGCTTAGGGGGGGGGGAGAGGGGGACGTAAATCTGACATAAATCTTTCAATAATTCTCTTTATTTTGGATTTATGGGGATTTACGTCCCTTTTCTCCTGATCGCTCGGCTCTGCCGCTTCGCTTGTCGAAGAACTTCCGATATCTTCCGATCGCTCGGCTCTGCCGCTTCGCTTGTCGAAGAACTTCCGATATCTTCCGATCGCTCGGCTCCGCCGCTTCGCTTGTCGAAGAACTTCCGCTATCTTCCGCTCGCTCGGCTCCGCCGCTTCGCTTGTCGAAGAACTTCCGCTCGCTCGGCTCTGCCGCTTCGCTTGTCGAAGAACTTCCGCTATCTTCCGCTATCTCCTGATATCTTCCGTTATCTTCCGCTATCTTCCGTTAACTTCCGCTAACTCCCGTTAATTTACAGCGGTATGTACTCCTTGAAGGCTTCCATGGCTTCGTAGCAGGCGAGACCGAGGTCGTCGTAGAGCTTGGCGGTGCCACGGTTGCGGTCTTCGGAGCGCTGCCAGAAGAGACGCTCGTCGTTGCCGAGGAAGGGGGCACTCTCCATCTGGGAGGAGTGCTTCAGGATGCTGTTGCGCTTGGCACGGAGCTCCTCTGGACTCATGGGGACACACATCTCGATGTTCTCTATCTCCCACTCTGCCCATGCACCGCGGTACATCCAGATGCGGCAGTCCTTGAGCCAGTCGGCTCCGGCTTCCTTCTCAAGGTCGATGGCGGCGAGGACGGCGTCGGTGCACTTGCGGTGGGTGCCGTGGGGGTCGGCGAGGTCGCCAGCGACGTATATCTGGTGGGGCTTGACGGTCTGCAGGAGCTCGCGCACTATCTTGACGTCGGCTTCGCCCATGGGGAGCTTCTCGATGGTGCCGCTCTCGTAGAAGGGGAGGTCGAGGAAGTGGACGTGGTCGAGGGGTATGCGGTTGTAGGTGCAGGCGGTGCGTGCCTCGCCTCGACGTATGAGACCTTTGATGGTGAGTATGTCGCGGGAGTCCATGTCGCCCTCTTTCTTCTTCTTTAGGAAGGCGCGTATCTCCTTGTACTTATTGTTGATTACCTCGTCCTTGGAGTCGCCGAAGAGTTGGTTGAAGCCGTTGATGAAGTGCATGAAGCGCACTACCTCCTCGTCGCCTACGGCTATGTTGCCAGAGGTCTCGTAGGCTACGTGCACGTCGTGGCCTTGCTCTACGAGGCGTCGGAGCGTTCCTCCCATGGAGATGACGTCGTCGTCGGGGTGCGGCGAGAAGGCGATGATGCGCTTGGGGAAGGGCTTGGCTCTCTCTGGTCGGTTGGTGTCGTCGGCGTTTGGCTTTCCTCCAGGCCATCCGGTGATGGTGTGCTGGAGGTCGTTGAATATCTTGATGTTGGCTTGGTAGGCAGAGCCGTAGAGTGCGAGTAGCTCGGATAGTCCGTTCTCGTTGTAGTCTTTGTTTGTGAGTTTGAGGATGGGCTTTCCCGTTACTTGGCAGAGCCATACGAGGGCTGAGCGGACGAGCTTGTCGGTCCATTGGCAGGAGGCGACGAGCCATGGGTGTACGATGCGTGTCAGTCGTGCTGCTGCGGCGAGGTCGATTACTACGCGGGCGTTGTTGTGGGTCTGGAGGAAGGTGGCGGGTATGGCGTCGGACATGTGGCCTTCGACGGTCTTCTGTATGATGTCGGCCTTCTCGTCGCCCCATGCGGTGAGATAGATTTTGCGTGCTCCGAGTATGGTGGCGATGCCCATGGTGATGGAGCATGGCGGCACGGGCTCTTGGGAACCGAAGCTCATGGTCATCTCCTCGCGCGATGTCGGGTCGATGAGGATAATGCGTGAGGTGGAGGTGAGGCCTGAGCCGGGCTCGTTGGCGGCTATGTTTCCGATGCGTCCGATGCCAAGGAGCATGACGTCGATGCCTCCGTAGGTCTGTATGCGCTGCTCGTAGAGTCGGCAGTGGTCTTGCACGGCGTCTTGGGGTATGGTGCCGTCGAGTGTGAATACGTTTTGCGGGTTGATGTCAACGTGGTCGAGGAAGCGCTGCCGGAGTTGACTGATGGCGCTGTGCTGCGAGTCTTTGTTTAGTGGGAAGTACTCGTAGGCGTTGAACACGATGACGTTTTGGAAGGACACTTCCTTTGCCTGGTGGCGTCGGATGAGCTCCTCATAGACGGGTGTTAGGGATGTGCCTGTTCCGAGTCCGAGGACGCAGAACTTTCCCTCGCGTTGCTTTATCTTTACTTCGGTGATGATGTCGTCGGCGATGGCTTTGGTGGCCTCCTCTATCTTTGCGTAGATGTCGGTGTGCACCTTCTCCATGCGTGTTATCTCTGAGCGCACGACGGCGTCTTTTGGCTGGTAGAACTCAACGGGTACGGTGTTGAGAACTATTTGTGAACTTAGGTTGAGTCTCATATCTTTTATAATTTTGAATTACGAGTGTGGAATTACGAATTAGTCGGCTTCGCCGATTACGAATTTTTGAGTTACGAGTGTGGAATTACGAGTTGGTCGGCTTCGCCGATTATGAATTATTTAATTTATAATTCTTTCATTCTTGGACGAGCCAAGCGGCAGAGCCGTTACATCATCGCACAGAGTGCGACTAATTCGTAATTCGTAACTCATAATTCGTAACTCATAATTCTTCGACAAGCGAAGCGGCAGAGCCGTAGCGTAACTCATAATTCGTAACTCGTAATTTGTAATTCGTAATTAAAGAAGATTTTCTTTTTCGATGTCCTTAAAATATTTATAGGTGGCGACGTGGAGCTGGTCGGCGGCGGGCTCGTCGCATACGATGATTCCGTGAGGGTGGAGCTGGAGGGCACTGATGGTCCACATCTGAGTTACGGGGCCTTCTACGGCGGCTTGTAGGGCTTGACCCTTGTGGTGGCCGTTGCAGAGAATCATTACCTCGCGGGCATCCATGACGGTGCCTACGCCTACGGTGAGGGCGAGGGCTGGCACTTGCTCTGGGTCGCCTCCGAAGAAGCGCGAGTTGGCAATGCGGGTGTCGGTGGTGAGGGTCTTCACACGGGTACGTGAGGTGAGGCTGGAGCAGGGCTCGTTGAAGGCGATATGGCCGTCGGGTCCGATGCCTCCGATGAATAGGTCGATGCCTCCTGCGTCCTTAATCATCTGCTCGTAGTGGGCGCACTCGGCTTCGAGGTCGGGGGCGTTGCCGTTGAGGATGTGGATGTTCTCCTTTGGGCAGTCGATGTGGTTGAAGAAGTTGGTGGCCATGAAGGAGTGGTAGCTCTCTGGATGGCTTTCGGGGAGTCCGACGTACTCGTCCATGTTGAAGGTGAGGACGTTCTTGAACGACACCTTTCCTTCGGCACATGCCTTGGCGAGTGCCTGATACATTCCGATGGGTGATGAACCCGTGGGAAGTCCGAGTACGAAGGGTTTGTCGGCTGTTGGTTTGAAAGCGTTGATACGCTCGACTACGTGGTTAGCGGCCCATTGCGATAGGGTCTGGTAGTCTTTCTCAATGATTACTCTCATAGTGCATTAGGTTTGTTGTTAATGTTGATATTTATTGAATCTCTTTTTTCCGTTTTGTATGACGATTCTTGTGGCGGCGTTGGCCTTGCGCCCTGTGAGGTCGTAGGCGGTGGCGTTGGCGTCGCTGACGGTCGGCTGATAGATGCGCGTGTAGGTGGCGTTTCCGAAGTCGAAGGTTACGGTCTCGTCGTCGTTTTGGGTGATATTGGTGACGCTCATTCCTGAGGTTTTCAGGGTTCGACTGTCGGCATTGAACCAAGAGAAGGCAGGCGAAGAGTTGTCGGTGAGCGAGTCTTTCTTCTGGTATGGGTAGGCGTAGGTGTAGGAGTTGTAGAGGCCGTATCTGCCGCTGGCCGAGATGGGTGCCATTCGTGGGTGCGAGTTGCTGGCGTTGGGGGTGTTGGCGTCCCATGCGTCTTGGTCGAAATCGACGTGGAAGATGAGCAGTCCTTCGCCTGGGAGCGAGGCATCCCACCCGTTTTGCTGTCGGTTTTCGAGTAGGTAGTATTCGTCGCTATCGGCATCGTTAGAGATGCGATAGGCGGTGTTGGATTCGTTTAACGGCGAGAGGATAACGGTCTGGGGTTGGGTTAGTTCGATAGGGTCGAGCCATCCGCAGAAGTATCTCTCGTAGGCGTTGAAGTTTGGCGGGCACCACCCGTCGTCGTTATAGGAACCATAGTCGAGCAGGTCCCAGTCCCAGGCGGTGTGCGACGTGTTCGACGAACTGCTGGAATAGAAGTCGGGTAGTCCGAGGCAGTGGCTGAACTCATGGCAGATGGTTCCGATGCCGTCGAGCGCCTTTCCTCGGTTTCCGGATAGCTCGCACGAGCAGGCGTAGGTGTTTATCCAGATGCCGTTTTCTATCTGGTAGCCAGTGTCCCAATAGTCGTCGTAGTATTGCAGATAATATTCGTGTGGCCAGATGGCGTCGTCGTCAACGCCTGTTGTGTTTTCTCCATATCCAGCATATAGGATGAACACTTGGTCAACGTAGCCGTCGCCATCCCAGTCGTAGTCGGAGAAGTTGACTTGGCCCTTGACGGCTTCGCATGCCTCTACGACGAGCTCGCCAACGTTGATGTCGTCGCCATAGATGTCGTTTTGCCCGTAGTAGCTGTAGTTGTGGGCTGCCTCGTAAGGTCCGAGGACATCGAACGAGAGCTGGAACTGTCCTGAACTTTGATCGTAGAAATAGTCGGCAACGCTGCCAGGCGCTCCGTTGCGTGAGTAGCCTTTCTCGTTGATGGCAGCCTCCCAGTCGTCTTTTGTGGAGCTGAAACTTTTGTCCTTGAAGCTCATTAGGATTACGAGCCCCTTCTTTTCTCCTGTGTATGACGCTCGTCGCCGACTGACACGACGTTGATTGACCCGCATTGCCTTTCCTAAGGCTCTGGCTTGCAGGGTCTGACTGCGCTCGACGAATATGCCGTCGCCTTGGTGAACGTATTGGGTGCCATCGTCGGCAAGCCAATAGTGATTGAACTCGTCGCCGGTGAAGACGGCTTCTACCGTGGTACCGTCGGCGAGAGTAAGCGTGCGTTGAATCCGCTTGGCAGGCACTGCGACAACGGTGATTGCCATTGCCACGAGTGCTGCTGCCAGTAGGATGCGTTTGTTCATCTTATACCTTATTATATATATTAAGAGAATTGTTTGAAGAAGTCGTTGCCCTTGTCGTCAACGAGGATGAATGCGGGGAAGTCTTCTACGTCTATCTTCCAGATGGCCTCCATGCCAAGTTCGGGATATTCGACGCATTCGATGCTCTTGATGGAGTTCATGGAAAGTACGGCTGCTGGTCCTCCGATGGAGCCGAGATAGAAGCCGCCGTGCTTCTTGCAGGCATCGGTAACCACTTGCGTGCGGTTGCCCTTGGCAATCATGACCATAGAGCCGCCATTGTCTTGGAACTCGTCAACGTAGGGGTCCATACGGTTGGCCGTGGTCGGTCCCATGGAGCCGCAAGGCATTCCTTCGGGAGTCTTGGCAGGACCTGCGTATAGGACGGGATGGTCTTTGAAGTATTGTGGCATTCCCTCGCCAGCGTCGAGACGTGCCTTCAGCTTGGCGTGGGCAATGTCGCGAGCCACGATGATGGTGCCGTTAAGACTGACGCGCGTGGAGACGGGATATTGGGAGAGCGTCTTGCAGACCTCGCTCATAGGCTGGTTGAGGTCTATCTTCACAGCCTCGCCTTCGCCTGCCGAGCGTAGTTCTTCGGGTATGAGTTCGTAGGGTTTGTCGTCCATCTTCTCGATGAAGACGCCGTCTTTTGTGATTTTTGCCTTGATGTTACGGTCTGCCGAGCAGCTGACGCCAAGTCCGATGGGGCAGCTGGCTCCGTGGCGCGGTAGTCTGACAACACGGATGTCGTGAGCGAAGGCCTTGCCTCCGAATTGGGCTCCGAAGCCAATCTTATAGGCCTCTTCGAGCAGTTGCTTCTCAAGGTCAACGTCGCGGAATGCTCGGCCAGTCTCGTCGCCTGTCGTTGGCAGGTTGTCGTAGTAGTGGGTGGATGCGAGTTTCACGGTGAGAAGGTTTTTCTCTGCCGATGTTCCTCCGATGACGAAAGCGATGTGGTAAGGCGGGCAGGCAGCTGTGCCGAGGCTCTTCATCTTCTCAACAAGGAAGGGAACGAGGGTGCCGGGGTTCTGGATGCGTGCCTTTGTCTCTTGATAGAGATAGGTCTTGTTAGCCGAGCCACCTCCTTTGACAACGCAAAGGAAGCGGTATTCCATTCCCTCGGTAGCCTCAAGGTCTATCTGTGCGGGCAGGTTGCAACGGGTGTTTTTCTCCTCATACATCGTTAGCGGCGCATTTTGTGAGTAGCGCAGGTTGTCGGTGGTATAGGTGTTGAAGACGCCTCGCGAGAGAGCTTCCTCGTCGCAGAATCCTGTCCAGACTTGCTGTCCTTTTTCTCCATGTATGATTGCGGTGCCAGTGTCTTGGCAGAGGGGCAACTTTCCCTTGCAGGCAACTTCGGCGTTGCGCAGGAATGTGAGTGCCACGTATTTATCGTTGTCGGATGCCTCTGGGTCGAAGAGAATCTTTGCCACCTGCTCGTTGTGAGAGCGGCGAAGGAGGAAGTTAACGTCGTGGAATGCCTGTTGGGTTAGCGCGGTGAGTGCTTCGGGTGCCACTTTCAGGATAGGTTTTCCCTCGAACTCGCCTACGGAGACTCCCTCCTTGGTCAGCAGGTAATATTCGGTGTCGTCGTTGCCCGTCTGAAACATCGGGGCATACTTGAATTCAGGTGTTGTTGCCATAGTCATATTTTCATTTAATTGGTTATACTGTTTGCTTTTTCTTCTTTCTTGCCTCGACTAACACTGCGGTGATGATTGCCAAGAGTAGCAGAGCATAAGCGCAATAGGCGATTGTCTCGGTGCGGTCAATACTCTTGGGGAAGAACTTGAGTTCGACCTCGTGTTTGCCTGGCTTGACATTGAGGGCTCGCAATACGTAATCAACGCGTCCGAGCTCGGTCTCTTGTCCGTCAACGGTGGCAGTCCAACCAGGGTAATAGATTTCGGAGAATACCACTACCCCACCCTTACCAGAGTTGAGCTCATATTTCAGTCGGTTAGGCTCGTATTCCTTCAGTACCACGGTGCTTGCCGAGTCTTGCTCGACGGCATCGCCGAGTTCTTCCTTGAACTTCTTATCGGCAACGGCCACGTGTCTCAGTGGCAGGGTTGCCGTTTGTTCGAGCTCTTGGTTGGCATTGTCAACATAGTTCAACTTATCGACAAACCATGCGTTTCCGTAGGCGTATGGGTTCATCACGGGCACGGTTTGTCCGCCTTGTAGTGGCATAATGAAATATTTAGTATTGAGGGCGTTAAGAACGGTGAATAGACTGTCGCCGTTCACTTGCGTGATGTCGCCCTGCGCTTCGGCGATGCCAGAGAAAGCGGCTTGCATCTCGTTGGCAATGGATGCCTCGATGAGCTCCTGATAACGGCGCAGTTTTGCAGCGTGATACCCTCCTACGCTCTTGTGATAATAGGACGTCTCGTTCTCGTTGAAGGTATTTGAAGCGAGGTTCAACACCCTGTAGTCGAGCGACTTGTCCTGAAGGATTTGTTCGTCGGTCGAAGTCTTTTGCAGAGGAGTATCACGCTCGCTGGCTGCTACGAACATCTCGTCGTTCAGATAGCGCTTGTTTACCGACCACATATCAATGAGGCAGAGCAACGTGAGCGCGCCCACCATATATTCGGCCTTCAGTTTCTTTGCCTTGAAAAGCAGCAGGCAGAAGAAGCCTATCACGATGATGAAAAGCGAACGCCAACAGTCGGCGGTTAAGATGGCATGGCGCACCTCTCGAAGGTTGGCAAGCAACGGCTGCAGCTGTTCAGGCGGGAACTGGCCAAGGGCTTGCTTCTCGCTCGACGAAACGACGTCGCCAAGGAGCGAAGGAGCTATTCCGAACAATAGGCAGAAACCTGCGGTGAGGCCGAACGACGTCCACACCCACTTCATCTTCTTTGTGAGAATCTCTGGCTCGTCAACAATCTTTTTCAATGCAAGCATCGCCAACAGAGGAATGGTGAACTCGGCAATGACAAGGATGGATGCCACCGTTCGGAATTTGGCATACATCGGCACATAGTCGAGGAAAAAGTTGGTAAAGCCCATGAAATTCTTGCCCCAAGAGAGCAAAATCGAGAGAACCGTGGCTGCCAACAAAGCCCACTTCATCGGACCTTTAACGATAAATAGGCCGAGAATGAATAGGAACATAACGAAAGCTCCCACATAGACAGGTCCACTGGTTCCTGGTTGTTCACCCCAATATTGCCCAATCTGCTGATAGATAGGCAGGTAATTGTTGTCGGCCTTTGCCATACCCTTTTCGTTCATCGAGAGTGGCACGCTGGCACCACCCTTAGCATTCGGGATTAGCAGCGTCCAAGTCTCGCCGATGCCATAGCTCCACTGAGTGATATAATCGCGGTCGAGTCCGCTACTCGTCTGGTTGGCAGAGTTTTCCTTTACTAATTCGCTCTTGCCACGCATAGTCTCCTTAGAATATTCCCACGTGTGATAGAGGTTGCTCAAGTTTATGCAAACGGCTATCACTGCGGCGGCAGCGCAAACAAGCGTCGCTTTCACCCATCGGGCTATCTGCTTTTGCTGATATGCCTCCGCGAGGAAGGCAATGACCATAAACAGTATTATAAAGAGATAATAATAGGTCATCTGCACGTGGTTGGCGTTCACTTCAAAGGCGCCAAACAGTGCTGTTAGTATTCCTCCCCAGAGCAATTTACCTCGATAGCAAAGCACAATGCCAGCTATCAGTGGTGGCAGATAAGCCAAGGCTATCACTTTCCAAATGTGACCCGCGGCGATGATAATGAAGAAATAAGATGAAAAAGCCCAAATGATGGAGCCGAGCAAAGCCAGATACCAGCGGAAATCGAATGCTCGCAACAGCAAATAGAAGCCCAACAGATAGGCAAACACATACCACACATTGTCGGGTAGCCACAAATGCCACGCCTTCTGCGCCTCTGCAATCACCTTGCCGCTATTGTACGACGGAGCCATCTGATAGGTCGGCATACCCGAAAAGATAGAGTTTGTCCAACGGGTGCGCTCGCCTGTCCGCTCAAAATATTCCTTGCTCTCCTGCCCTGCCCCACGAACAGCTGAGGAGTCATGACGATAAAGTATCCTGCCCTCCGTGTCGGCGGGAAAGAAGTAAGCGAACGAAAGAAGTGCGAAAAGCACCACAACCACCACGTCGGGCAGCCACTTTTTCCAGTTTTTCATCTCTTTACAAATGACGTTTGAATTAAATTCTCAAAACCTTTACAAAGTAAAAATACTATTTTTGGTGCAAAGATAAGTAATTTTTTCGATTTTCAATTCTCATTTCACATTTTTCTTTGTAACTTTGTGGGCAAAATTGACTAAAACGATGAAAATAGGCGTAATTGTAGCAATGGAGAAAGAGCTGAAGGCACTCGAAAAGCTCGGCTCGATAGACGGAAACGAGATTATTCTCGCCCAGTGTGGAATAGGAAAAGTGAACGCTGCCGTAGGAGCGGCGAAGATGATATCCGAACATCACCCCGACTGCATCATATCGACGGGATGCGCTGGCGGAGCAAAGGTTGACATGAAGGTGGGCGACGTCGTCGTAGGCACGGAATGCTGCTATCACGACGTCTATTGCGGCACCGAAGTGAAATACGGCCAACTGCTTGGAATGCCAGAACGATTCGCCGCCGACCCACGACTGATTGAGAAGACCATGCAGATAGACGACGACGGAACAACGATGCATCGCGGACTAATAGCAACAGGCGACTGGTTTGTTACGACGAAGGAAAAGACTGGCTACATACTCGACCACCAACCCGACGCCATAGCCATCGACATGGAAAGCTGTGCCATAGCGCAGACGTGCCACATATACGGAGTACCGTTCATCAGTTTCCGAGTGATCAGCGACGTGCCACTGCGCGATACAGATGCCTCGGAATACTTCGACTTCTGGGACAGACTCGCCGACCATTCGTTCCATATCACAAAATCTTATCTTGAAATAATATGAACAAAATACCGAGCTTCACTATCGACCATAACCGATTGCTACGAGGCATCTATGTGTCGAGGAAAGACAGCGTGGGAGACGACACCGTCACTACTTTCGACATACGAATGAAAGAGCCAAACCGAGAGCCGACACTTCATCAAGGCGCACTGCATACCATCGAACATCTTGCCGCGACATTCCTAAGAAACGACGAGGATTGGAAGGAAAGAATAATCTATTGGGGTCCAATGGGATGCCAAACAGGAAATTATCTTTTGCTTAAAGGAGATTTTACCCCCAGCGATATTCTTCCGCTGATGCAACGGATGTTCAGATTTATAGCCGAATACGAAGGAGAGATTCCTGGTGCTGCCCCACAAGACTGCGGCAACTACCTGCTCCACGACCTGCCTATGGCTCGCCTTGAAGCTCGCCGTTTTCTCAATGAGGTATTGCTGAATTGCAAGCCAGAAAACATGGAATATCCACAATGATAAAACTTAACAAACAATGAACATCGACTTTGACAAGATAGATACACAGACGTGCTCGAAATTCAAGGGCGGCGAAGGAGAATTGAGGATGGAGCAGTTCGCCGACAAAGACTGCAAAATCACGCGAATGGAGCTTGCCCCAAATGCCTCAATCGGCTACCATAGGCACGAGGGTTCATGCGAGATAATCCACATTTTAAAGGGCGCTGGGCACTTTAACTATGATGGAGAAAACGAGCCATTCAAGGCAGGCGACACTCATTATTGCCCCGACGGACACTCCCACTCTATGCATAACGACGGCGACGGTCCGTTGGCCTATCTCGCAATAGTGGTTACGCTATCATAAAGGCAAGACGGTCAAAAGCCAACATCCTCACACGCAACACATTTACAAACAACGGTGCGAGCCTCTTCGACCCACAAATCGAAGAAACTCGCACCACTTTCGTTTTGCGAACCCACCAGCCTTTCAACTTTAGGCTTAATATGCAAAAAGTAGGATGAAACTGTTGTAAAAGTCTGAAAGTTAGTATATTTGCATCATTTATTATTTATCCGATGCAAAAAATGCTTTTTCTGCGGTTCTTCTGCGGTGG
>Ga0181612_181262_pt1 | contig 60845 bp, 48 predicted proteins | sample HoacroProtozoa21_FD_119630 | JGI IMG/M metagenome (GOLD analysis project Ga0181612, IMG submission 119630) | Hoatzin crop microbial communities from Cojedes, Venezuel. Combined Assembly of Gp0051906, Gp0051904, Gp0051908
GAACGCCTTTTTTTTAGACACGCGCGCACGCACACAAGGAGTTTTTCGTTTTTGAGAGGCCACAACCCCTCAATAAAAAGTCCGTGAAACATCGAGCAAGGTGAGTGCAATGTCAAATTTATTTGAACATTGTTGAGGCGAAAACCATGTTGCGACAGTGGGCTGTCGGAACATGAGTGAGCCGAAAACAATGCAAAGCAATGCAAAGCAATGCTTTGACATTGCCGAACCGCAGCCGATGTTGCGGCGACGAAGTCGACGAAACTCGCGCAAGGTGCCAAGTTTACTTCAGCATTGCCGAGGCGCAGCCGATGTTGCGCAAAGCGAAACATCGAGCAAGGTGCTAAGCTTACTTCAGCATTGCCGACCCGCCGCCGATGTTGCAGACGCGAAGCGGCTGAGACTTGTGCTTAATTTTTCCTCTCGCTCGCGTCAGGGCGGCCCCGCTGGGGCCGGGAAGGTGGGGGGATCGCTCTCCGAGGGTTTGTCGCTGCGCGACTGCACTCCCGGTTTATGGCCACATACTTCGTATGTCGCAGGGCGCCGCTCCGCGGCTTTCAAACCACCTCGTTGCTACGCGCTACGCGCCACACTAATATGTTATCAATAGTGTGAAAAATCTTTACACTATTTTTTCGATTTGTAATTTAACTTGTTTTTGTCAGTAATTTAAGTTATTTTACTGAGTAATTTAAGTTGTTTTACTGAGTAATTTAAGTTAAATTACTTCGCTGTTTCTATGAAAAAGTTTTTCGAAGAAAATGAGTTTTCTGGATATTGCTGTATAATAGTAAGTTACACTTAATAGTAGGGCGAAATTTAATCGGGAGTTTTCTCAGGTTAATTGCTTTTTGGCGGGCTTGAAAAATATTTACAATTTCAACCACCTAGGCTATGCCTCCCCCTCCTCATTTTTAGTTGAGAGTGGAAAGAATGTGCAAGTCGAGCGCAATATAAAGCTTGCTTTAAATATTGCCGAGGCGCAGCTATTCTTGCGGCAGCGTAGCTGGCGAGTGTTAAAATCATTTCTCGCTCCACGTTTCACAGGATACGGACACTCGACCCCGCTGAGGTCGGGGAGTGGGGGTATCGCTCTCCGAGCGTGCGCCTGCGGCAAGCACGCCCGGTTAATGGCCACATACTTCGTATGTAGCAGGGCGCCGCTCCGCGGCTTCTCCAACCACCCCGTCTTGCGCTTTGCGCAATCCACCCCTCCTGCCAGCAGGAGGAGACTATCCTCGCTCCACGCTACACTCTCCTCGCTCACGCTCTCAACCCTCACTTATTTCCGCAAATCTCCGCGAAGGGGCAGTAGGTGCAGCGGGACTTTTCGCCGGTGGCGCGGAAGGGGGTGTCGGGATTGAAGATTTCCGCCAGCAGGTTGCGGAGGCCGTCGCGGTAGTCGGGTTCGAGGGTGAGGATGTCGTCTATCTGCTTTTTTCCTATCTGGAGGACGGGGTCGTAGCCTTCGGCGCCGGCCTGCTGGATGAAGAGGAGGGCGGGGACGACGGGCCGGCCGTCGGGATTGATCGCCGTGTCGTGGCGCACGATGACGGAATAGAGCATGGTCTGCAGGAAGTAGTCGGTGTGCTTCTTGGTGATGGCGATGCCGGGGTTGAAGATTTCCTCTACGCTCTCTACCTTGTCGAGGTCGGCGGGGCGGTGGCCGGTCTTGTAGTCGATGACGCGCAGGCGGCCTTTCACCCTGTCGAGGCGGTCGATGACGCCGCCTACGGCGAGCGGGGCGGTGCGGCCGGGTATGTCGGTGAGGGTCTCCATGGCTTTCTTTTCCAGGAGGACGATGGTGAAGGGGGCCAGGTCTTTGTCTTTCTCCAACAGGCGCTTCAGGTAGTCGATGATGACGCGGCGGTTGATGAGTTGGAGCCCGTTGTATTGCGGCCGTTCCTGGCCGGGGTTGTGGAAGAGCTGTTCGCTGAAGGCCTGGTCTACGATGCGCTCGAGGGTGGCTTCCTGCTTCTGGTCCAGCATGATCTTAATCTGGTCTTTGGTAATCAGCGTCTCTGTGCCCTCCCGGTAGCCCATCGCTTCGTAAGTCAGTTGGGCGGCCCGATGGAAGATGTCGCCGAACATCCTGCCATCGATGCCTTCCTCGTCTTCCTCGTCGGTCTGGCGCATGCCGCAGACGTCCTGATAGAAAAACATCAGCGGACAGCGCATGTAGCGGTTGAGCGCCGAGGGCGACAGGGCTCCCTTGGCCTGGAGCTTGTCCATGATGTCTTGGTCCTTGGCCACTTCGGGCGTGGCCTGGGGCGTGGCGGTGCCGCTCACGACGAGGGCCTGGTGGCGGAGGCGGTGACGGCCTGTGGCAATGTGGGGGTCTTCCACCATGAGTTGGGTCATGAAGCGGCTCATCTCGCCCGACTTGGTCTTGTCCTCGGAATTGTTGCAATAGACGATGGTGATGTCTTCCGCCCGTTGCAGCAGGCGGTGGAAGTAGTAGGAATAGACCGCCACCTTGTTGTCGATGGTGGTCAGGCCGTAGGCCTTGCGCAGGAGGTGGGGGATAAAGGAGGAGTCGCTCACGCCCTTGGGCATGTTGCCCTCGTTGCACGACAGCAGCAGGAGGTGGCGGAAGTCGAGGTTGCGCGTCTCCAGCACGCCCATGATCTGGATGCCTTCTGCCGGTTCGCCGTGGAAGGGCACGCTCGTGGTGTTGATGATTTGTCCCAGGAGGCGCAGCAGGGTGGTGTCCTGCACCTGCAGGACGGGGCCTCGCTCTCCGGTCTTCTCGTCGGTGCGGTCTTCGCTGACCAACCGACTGAGGCGGTTGAGGATGGTGTAGGTCTTGAAGAGCGACTCCTGCAGGAGCGGGTCGGCCGCATGGCCGTCGGAGGCGCCGTCGGCGCCGTTGCGCACGTTGACGGCCACCAGGCGGATGATGCCGGCCGCCCACTGGAGCAGATGGTCGTGACGGTGATCGAGCGGTCCGAACAGCAGACGGACGGCGTCGTCGCCATCGGCGGTCAGTCGCTGGCGCGTGGGGTAATACTTGTGGTCGCGGTCCAGGGCGGCCAGCAGCGGACGGAGCCGCTCGGACAGGCAGGGCGCCAGACTGTGGCGGACCACCCTGCGGATGTCGCGCGTGCGGAAAGTGTCTTTTTGCTGGTCTTCTCCCTGAAGGCGCAGGCGGAGCAGGGCGTTGACGAAGGAGACGACGGGCGATTGCGACAGGGGATAGCCCGTGGTGATGTTGACCTTGTCCACTTCCTCGGGCAGGCAGTGGAGCGCCATCTGAAGGAGTTGCTCGTCGCACAGGACGATGGCGGTGTCGCGGCCGTCGGCGATGCGGTGCTTGCCCTCTTCCCTCAGCCACCGGCTGATGTATCGGGCCTGGGCGTTGTCGGTGGGCGAGGAGATGAAGGTGATGTCTTTTCCGCCGGCAAAGGTCTGACGGACGTCGTCATGGCCGTCGAGGGCGTCGGGGAAACGCTCTTTCAGCGGTCGGATAAACTGGCCTGCCTCGTGCCTGGAGAGGGGCTGGAAGGCATCGTCCTTGTCGGGGCGGCCGCTCAGGTAATAGCGGTCGTAATCGTAATAGAACGAGGCCTTGCCCTGCTCCTGCAACTTGCGGAAGAGCAACTGCTCGACGGGTTGGACGAGATTGAATCCCACGAAGGCGTAATGGTCGTAGGGGAAACGGAGGTCGTCGCGCTCGGCCACCTGGCGGTAGAGCGCGCCCTCGTAGGTGAGCCCGATCTCCCGGAAACGCCGGTTGGCCGCGTCGTACACGTCGGGCAGATATTGCCACAGTCGGGCAAAGTCCTTCTTGAGCGGGGAGAGCGCGCCCTGGAACAGGCCGAAGAAGCTTTCCAGGGTCTCTTGCTGTTCGGGCGTCAGACTTTCCCTGTAGTCCATGTCCCTAAGGGCGGACAGGTTGGCGAACACCTTGCGGGCGTCGGCCAGGTTCTTGTCGATGTCGTCGAAATCGGCCAACAGGAGTTGGCCCCACCCGTAGAAGTGGTCGATGCTCTCGGTCTTGCCGTCGGCGCCGGGGGCGTCTTGGCCGGTCACTTGCAGGAAACAGCGGTAGAGTTCGGCGGTCAGGCGGATCGGGTCGCCGGTCTGCATGCCGGTCTGTTCGCGGAACAGTTCGCTGATGGTCTTGTAGGCCGGACTCCACACGGGCCTGTCGGCACGCTCCGCGAGATACCCGTTGAAGAAGAGCGCGGCGCGCTTGTTGGGGAACACGACGGCGGTGCGGGAAAGGTCGTTGCCGTATTTATCGTAAATGTCTTCTGCGACGTAGGATAGGAAATGTCTCATGATGATGTCGGTGTTGCTGGGTTAGTCGTCGGACGAATTGTCGGGGAAAATCTCCACGGGGCGGTTGTCGTAAAAGTACCACACGTAGCCCCTCACGCCGGTGTAGCCCATGGCGGACAACAGGCGCATGTAGTTTTGCACCTGCAGGCGGTAGGCGGCGTGCTCCGCTTCCTTCATCTTGCTGAACTTATAATCCACGACGACGGCCTGACTGCCGCAGGTCATCACGCGGTCGGGGCGGGGCTGCTTGCCGCCTCCCTTGCCTTCGGCCTGACTGAAAGCGGCGGCATCGGGCATGAGGACGGTACACTCGTTGTAGACGCGCCAATGACCGTCAAACCACTGGCCGACGACGCTGTTTTCCAACCGCTTGTGAATCATCTCGCGCAACTTGTCCGGACGGAGGTGCTCGCCCGTGAGGATGCCTTCGGCGTCAAGCCGGCTGATGGCGGCGTCGACGTCGGCGGCGGTGATGATGTCCTCGAACAGGCGGTGGAGGACGGTGCCCTGCGAGATATAGGTCGCGGCATCATCGCCGGCGGACACGAAACGGTCGCTCTCGTTGCTCTGACGGAATTCGGCCCTCAGGGGATAGCTTTCGACCTGGAATCCGCTGACGGGCGCCGTGTCGTAGCGGAAGATGTTGCGGGGCGTGCCGTCGTCGTGCGGCGTGCCGGTCTTGGCGTCCGCCTTGGGCGGAGCGAGCGTGCCGAACGTGAACTGGCGCAGGAAGCCCTCTTCCGCTTCCTGGTGCTGATCGGGCCGACTGACGCAGGGCGTGCCGTTTCGCCACTCGGTGTCAGCGGCGAGCAGCGGCACGACGTTGTCGAGCAGGCTGGAACGGTTGCCCTTGGCCGGCGTTCCGCCGAGGATGAAGAGATTGCGCTTGGCGCGCGTGAAGGCCACATAGAGGAGATTGAGGTTGTCGACGGTATTCTGCAGCAGTTCGTCCTTCCAGTAGGCGCCGTAGACGCTGTCTTTCAGTGTGTTCCCGTTGTCGAGCGGGATGACGGGCAGGTCGCTGTAGGGCTTCTCCCCGGTGGCGCACCAGATGGTGCCGCGGCCTCTCATCAGCCAGTCGCAATGGGGGATGATGACATTATCGTATTCCAGACCCTTGGAGGCGTGAACCGTCATGAGGCGGATGCCGTCGGAGGCGTCGCCCTGTATCTTCTTTTCGGCTATCGTGGAGTCCCATGCCTCCAAAAGGTCGAACAGGTCGGCGCCGCTGTCGTGCAGGTAGCGGTTGATCTCGTCGAAGAACGCGCAGACGTAGGCGCCTTCCTCCTGGAGACGGCTCACGTGGAAATCGTGGTACAGACTCTCTGCGAGCCGGTAGACGGGCATGCGCTTCAGACGGGCGGTGCCCAGGGTGAATCCTTCGGGCAACAGGTCGCGGTAATAGGGGGCCCACGACGTCTCCTCCTCCGGGAGGCGGGCAGGAATGCGACTGAAGAGCAGGGCATCGCTTGCGTCATTTCCGAGAATGCGGCGCTGGTAGAGTTTGGCCAGACTGCTCCAGGCTATCTTGTCGTCCTCGCGGGCCAGGGCGCGCAGGGCGCTCACGATGATCATCACGGCGGCGGACGAACTGAGCCGGAAGGCTTCGTTGGACACCACGCGCACGGGACTGTCCTGGTACCGGACCTCACGGGTCAGGATGTCGGCGATGGCCGGCATGCTCTTGTTGTTCCTGACCAGGATGGCGATGTCCTTCGGCGCGTAGCCTTCTCTGAACAGTCGCAGGACAGTCTCTTTCACCTGCTGGAGCATGAGGTCGGGGTATTGGCGGGTGTCGATGAGTCGGACGTCTACCATTCCCTCCCGCTTCTTGTCCTTGGGATATTCCTGCACGACGTCCTGATAGGCCTTGGTGAGTTGGGCGGCCAGCGCAGCGCCCACTTCTTCCTCGACGCCCTGCCGGGTAATTTTGGCGGCACGGGTGAAGAAGGCGTTGTTGAAGTCGATCACTACGGGCGCGGAACGGTAATTGAATTTCCTGCGCTCGATGCCGATCTCCATGCCCGGAAACTCGCCCTCGATGTCGTTGAGCAGTTGCCAGTCGCCGTCCCTCCAGCGGTAGATGCTCTGTTTGACGTCGCCCACAATCAGATTGTGCGCGCCCTCCTGGCCCATGCAGTGGGTCAGCAGTACGCGGAAATTCTCCCACTGGATGCGGCTCGTGTCCTGAAACTCGTCTATCATGATGTGGCGGATGCGACTGCCGGTCTTCTCGTAGATGAAGGGGGCGTCGTCGTCCTGCATGACGTCGTGGAGCAGGTATTGCGTGTCGCTGAGCATGAAGCGGTTTTCCCGCAGGTTGATTTCCCTCATCTTCTTCTCTATCTCGCCCAAGAGGCGCAGGGTGTCGAGGTGGCGGAGCGTGGCCCTGACAGAGTGGCAGGTGATCATGGCATGGGGACGAAGTTTTTCCGTCGCGTCCAGGAGCGGGCCGAGGCGGCTCATGGCCAGTTCGTAGACCGGATCGCCCTGACGGCGGGAACCGGAGGAAACTATCAGTTCATGGTCCTTCAGCATACTTTGAATACGTGATTTGGGCGCTTCGAAATCCTTGTTCTTGATTTTGTTGAAATAACTGCAGATGCCGGTTTGCTTATATGCGAAGTCGTTTTCCGAAAGTCCGTGCTCCTCCAGCAGGCGGAAGAATTCATCCGCCTTCTCGGTCAATGACTTTTCAGTCTGTTTGCCCAATTCCTGGAGGGTGGTCTGGTAACGGGTAAAGAAACCGTCGTCCTCAAACCGCTCCGTGAGCGCCTTACGGTTGTCGCGGTAGGCCGACGAGAAGAGTTGCCTGCCAAATTCCTTGATGTCGCCGATGACGTTCCAGTTTTTGTCCTCTTTCATCCGTTGGCGGATGAAACCGATAATCCACTGGAGCACCTTGTCGTGGTCGTCCAACTGTTCGATGAGGGCGTCGACGGCTGCTTCCTCCACCTCACGGTCGGCGAGTTCCACCCTGAGATTGGCCGACAGGTCCAGTTCACGGGCCAGATTGCGCAGCACCGACTGGAAGAACGAGTCGATGGTCATCACGCGGAATTCGTCGAAATGGTGGAGCAGGTACGACAGGGCGATGCCGGCACGGCGACTGATCTCGGCGTCGCTCATGGCCGGCAGGCCATCGGCCGCCTGACGCTTATGGACGTTCTGGCGCACATTGTCGAAATATTCCCTTGACTCCTTGTCGGGCAGGCCTTTCCAAATGGCGTAAAGGGCGGTGAGGATACGGTTTTTCATCTCGGCCGTGGCCTTCTTGGTGAAGGTGACGGCGAGGATGGCGCCGCAACCGGTGGGGTCGAGGACGAGCAGCGAGATGTATTCCACGGCCAGGGTGAAAGTCTTGCCGCTGCCGGCGCTTGCTTTGTAAACGGTGAGTTGCATGGGGGTTGTATTTACCAATCACGGAAAAGTTCGAAACCGAGTTTGAAACCGAAACGGTCGAAGCGGCCCTCGCAATGCGACATGAAGACACCGATGGAGAACAGGCGGGTGGTGAATCCGTAGCCTGCCTCGGTGTAGGGCCAGATGTCCTGGATGGCCAGGATGTTGAAATAGACGCGTTCGGCCTCGATGAAGCGGCCCACTACAGGCAGCCAGGAGGCGGCCAGCAGCGGCGACTCGTAGGTGAAATTGCCGCGGATGTAATAATCCGACGCGTTGTACCAGTTGCGGTTGACGAGTTCGAAGCGTCCGCTCCAACTGTCGTTCCAACCGCCTTCAATGTTGATGTCCCGGAAGTTTTCATAGTCGAGGAAGAATCGGGTGGTCTCTTTGCCCTTGTTGGTGTAGAATCCGTAGCCGAACCGCATCTGCAGCGAACGCATGCAGCGCATGCGGATGATCCATTGCGCGTCGAATTCCCACCGCTCGTAGTCCATGTCGGACCGCATCATGCCCTTGATGCCCCGTTCGTAATCGGCCGTCAGCGTGGGTCCGCCATAGCCCAGGGGGCGGTATTGCACCGACAGGAGCGGGGCGGCGCTCCGGTAGGCCACGGGCAGGCCGAGGGCGCGGTAAAAGTCTTTCTCCACGGCACTGCGGCGGTGGAGAATCATGCCCGCCTGGAATCCCCAATGCCTGTTGGCGTCGAAGTTGGTGATGATTTTCCAGCGCAGGTCCTTGAAGTTGACCGCGCGCTCGTTGTCGTCGAAGGCGTGTTCTCCGAGGATTTCCTTCACGTAGTCGTTCATGATGCCGTTGCGTATCCAACTGCCGTTGTTGAGTTCCATCTCGACGTAGCGGTTCTTGCTCTTGCTGTAGGTCAGGCGCACGGGCAGGCGGAAGTAAAACTGCTTCTGCTTGAAGGCGTAGCCTGCCTTCAGGCGCGACGTGAGGCGGTAGCGCTCGGAGAAATTGTAGTTGAGCCGCATGTCAAACTTATACGTGAAGCCCCGGCGGTCGCTGTAGCCCATGTAGAGGGGATTGAGGATGGGGTTGATGCGCAGGTAGCCCTCGTCGTTCTTGCCGAAGCGCGACTTGACCCGGTTGAGCACGTTGTCGCCGATGGCGTCCCACAGGACGGTGCGCGCCCAACTCTTCTTCACTTGCCCGGTGGTGCGCAGGGAGTCTTTCTCGGCCTGACGGCGGTAGTGATCCTCCAGCATGTCCTCTTCCTCGCCGGTGAGCGGCACGGGGCGCACGGCCGCCATCTGAGCCAGTTCTCCGGCCTGCCGGAGCGAGTCGGGAATGGAGTCGGACAGTCCGTAGACGGCGTCGTAGCGGTTGGAGATGCGGTTGCCCAGAAACCTGAACTGGGCGTCGATGCGGCATTCCTCGGGAAGCAGGGAGTAGGGGGCGTCGCGGAACATCCGGACGGTGAGCGTGAAGTGGACCATGTCGTACTCGCCCTTGAGCGTGGTGCGGATCACCTGGCCCGTTTGCATGTCGACGGTGGCCGAACCTTTCACCAGACAGGTGTTGTCGGTGCGGGGACGGAAGAAGATTTCCGCCGTTCCGTCGGTGCGGCGGCGCACCTTGTATTTATAGAAAATCCGATTGTGGCGGTTGAACGGTGAAAGCATGTAGTCTTTCACGATGTCGGGTTCGTAGATTTCGGGCGTGAGATAGCGCAGCAGGTTGGTCATCGTCTTGCGGCGGTGGGGCGTGGTGGTCGTGCCCGTGAGGTTGATGATGTCGAAGTCGCCGAGTCCGCGGTAGGCGATTTTGTTGTAGGTCTCGCCCACGAATTTGCGGTCGTTGCCCTTGGAGACGGCGAACATCGTGGGCACGCACATGAGGGTGACGTTGCGCTTGTCGGTCTTGAGGACGGTCTTCTGGTAGACGAAGGTGCGGTTGATCCGAAGGGCTGACGTATCCACCGTGGAGGGATAGGCCCACATCTTGCGGATGAGGGCGATGTCGTCGCTTCTCTTGGCGCCGGAGACGGTGGGAAGGAATGCGAGGACGATGAGCAGCAGACGTAAGGTTCGGCAACAAAAAAGCATTTTCACCACAAAAATAGTGAAAATGCTCTGATTGCCAAAAAATACCCGGATTATTTTTATCCCAGGTATTTCATCAATATCTTCGCGTTGCCGCTGTCGCGGAGCTTGGCGATGCTCTTCTCGCGAATCTGGCGCACGCGCTCACGGGTCAGACCGAGCTGGTCGCCGATTTCCTCCAGACCCTTCTCGTGACAACCGATGCCGAAGCACTCACGGATGATGGTGATCTCGCGGTCCTTGAGCACCTTCTTCAGGACGGAGTTGAGCTCCTGGGCCATGGACTCGTGGTCGACGGCCTTGTCGGTGCGGCTGTCGTCACCGCTGGGCATGACGTCGAGCATGCAGTTGTCCTCTCCGTCCTGGAAAGGCGCGTCAATACTGACGTGATGTCCGTCGGCCATCAGGCTCTGGCCTATCTTGTCTTCGTCGATGTTCGTGGCCTCCGACAGTTCGCTGACCGACGGATGGCGCTGGTGCTCCTGTTCGAAACGGTTGATCTCGTGGTTGATCTTGTTGAGCGAGCCCACCTGATTGAGCGGCAGACGCACGATACGGCTCTGCTCGGCAATGGCCTGCAGGATGCTCTGGCGTATCCACCACACGGCATAGGAAATGAATTTGAATCCGCGGGTCTCGTCGAATTTCTGCGCGGCCTTGATCAGACCGATGTTACCCTCGTCAATCAAGTCGGTCAGCGTGAGGCCCTGGTGCTGGTATTGCTTGGCCACCGACACCACGAAACGGAGGTTGGCCGTGACGAGCTTGTCCTTGGCACGCTCTCCTTCGGGACCGCCCTTCTTGATTTTCTGCGCCAGTTCGATCTCCTCGTCGATGGAAATGAGCGGTGCGCGACCGATTTCCACCAGATACTTGTCGAGCGCCTCACTGGTGCGGTTGGTGATACTTTTCTGAATTTTGAGTTGTCTCATCTTCTTACCTTTTCCTTTCTAACCTCTTGATAATCAGCAATTAAAGAAATATTTTTCGAAAAACGATGCAAAATTAGTAAAAATCCGCATACGTTATACCTTTTTAAATGGATTTTTTGATTAAATAACGTTAAATCAAAAATCGCCGGCGCCTGTTGATTCTTTTTTCCGTAATTTAGCGGACAAATTGTCAAGATTGTAAATTTCCTCAAGTTTTGATACGCACTTTATACAACCAGATCAAACAGTACAAGACGGTCTCGCTGCTCACGCCCGTGTTCACCGCCTTGGAAGTGGTGATGGACGTCCTCATTCCCTATGTGACGGCGTCGCTCATCGACAAGGGCATCAACGCGGGCGACATGCGGCAGGTGTATTATTACGGTCTCATCATGGTGGGCATGGCCTTCCTGAGTCTTTTCTTCGGCGTGATGGCCGGACGCTTCTCGGCCTATGCCTCCTCGGGATTCGCCGCCAATCTGCGACTGGCTATGTATGAGAACATCCAGCGGTTTGCCTTCTCCGACATCGACAAGTACTCCACGAGCGGACTGGTGACGCGCATGACCACCGACGTGAACAACCTGCAGAACGCCTACCAGCAGTTGCTCCGCGTCACGGTGAGGGCGCCTTTCCGCCTGATTCTCTCCGTCGTGATGTGTCTTGTCATCAACGTGCGGATGAGCGTCATCTTCCTCGTGGCCATGATTATCCTGGGATTTGCCCTGGGGTATATCATCACGCATGTGTCCCGACTCTTCACCAAGGTGTTCGAGCAGTATGACGTGCTCAACAACACCGTACAGGAGAACATTGCCGCCATCCGCGTGGTGAAGGCCTTCGTGAGGGAAAAGCACGAGAACGTGAAGTTTGCGGGCGCGGCCGAGACGCTCTACAGGCTCTTCGTCAAGTCGGAGAGTCTCATGGCGTTCAACAATCCCGTCATGAACATGGTGGTCTACGGCTGTATCATCGCCTTGTCATGGTTCGGCGCCCGCTTCATCGTGAGCGGTACGCTGACCACCGGTGAACTGACGTCCATGTTTACTTACGTCATGTCCATCCTCTCGGCCCTGATGATGCTGAGTATGATATTCGTCATGCTGACCATGAGCGCCGCCAGCGGAGAGCGCGTGGCCGAGGTCATCAATGAGGTGCCGGACATCGAGAATCCGAAAAATCCGGTCATGGAAGTGAGCGACGGCAGTATTGAGTTCAATCACGTGTGTTTCGCCTACCAGGAGAAGATTCTCGTCGCGGGCGCCCCGACCAGGGCGAAAAAGAAGAAAGGCAAGAAGAGCAAGGCGCGGCAGACGGTCGTGGACACGGTGACCATCGACAAGGACAAGGACCGGCCGAAGGAAAAGGGGGTGACGGTGGTGCCCGACTATGCGCTCAACAACGTGGATTTCCGCATCCGCTCGGGCGAGACCATAGGCGTGCTGGGCGGTACAGGCAGCGGCAAGTCGACGCTGGTCAACCTCATCAGCCGGCTCTACGACGTGAGCCGGGGAAGCGTGTTCGTGGGCGGACGCGACGTGCGCACCTACGACCTGGAAACATTGCGCGACGCGGTGGCCGTGGTGCTGCAGAAGAACGTGCTCTTCTCGGGCACCATCCTGGAAAACCTCAGGTGGGGCAATCCCGACGCGACGCTCGAAGAATGCCGGGAAGCCTGCCGGCAGGCCCAGGCGGACGAGTTTGTCGACACCCTTCCGGAGGGTTATGACACGTACATCGAACAGGGCGGCGCCAACTTCTCAGGCGGTCAGCGCCAGCGGTTGTGCATCGCGCGGGCCCTGCTGAAGCGGCCGAAGATACTGATTCTCGACGATTCCACGAGTGCGGTGGACACCGCCACAGACGCCAAGATAAGGAAAGCGTTCCGGGAGAGTATTCCGGGGGTCACCAAACTGATTATCGCGCAGCGCATCGCGAGTGTGAGGGATTGCGACCGCATCATCGTGATGGACGACGGAAAGGTGACCGGATTCGACACGCATGAGGTCCTGATGAAGACCAATGAGGTGTACCGTGAGATTTATCAGATTCAAAACGAGGGCGACGGTGATTTCGACCAACCGGCCAAATAGGAAAGGAGACCAGAGAAGATGAAACAACCGAATTTCGGCCCGGCCAAGGGCAAAGGAGACAATCTGACCGCCTCAGGCAGTCTGAAGGACAAGAAGGGAACGCTCGTCCGACTGGCGCGCTACGTACTGGAGAATTATAAGTTTTCCTGTCTTTGCGTGGCGTTCTGCATCATCGTCACGTCGGTGACCACGACGCTGTCGACCCTCTTTACCCGCACGCTTATCGACGATTATGTCGTTCCGCTCACGCAGGTGGACAATCCGGAGTATGCCTCACTGGCCCAGGCGCTGGTCAAACTGGGCATCATCCTGCTCTTCGGCGTGGCGTGCTCGTATATCTACAACCGCATCATGATATATGTCTCGCAAGGGACGATGCTCCGTCTGCGCAAGGACATGTTCTCCCACATGGAGAAATTGCCCGTGAAATACTTCGACGCGCATGCCCACGGCGACGTGATGTCGACCTACACCAACGACGTGGACACGCTCCGCCAGGTCATCAGTCAGAGTCTGCCGCAGGTGTTCAACTCGCTCATCACCATTGTCGTGACCTTTGCCTCGATGGTGATGCTGAGCGTGCCGCTGACGCTGGTGTCCGTCTCTCTGGCCGTGGTGATGGTGCTGACCACCTCGCGCCTGAGCAAGATGTCCAGGCCGCACTTTGAGGCGCAACAGAAAAACCTGGCCAAGGTCAACGGATTCATCGAGGAGATGATGACGGGGCAGAAGGTGGTCAAGGTGTTCTGCCACGAGCAGCGGACGCTCGACGACTTCAAGGCCATCAACGAGGACTTGCGGCAAAGCGTCAACGAGGCCAACAAGATAGCCAACATCGTCATGCCGGTCAACGGCAACCTGAGTAATCTGGGGTATGTGCTCATCGCCGTGGTGGGCGCCACGCTGGCCCTTTCGGGACATGTGGACCTGAGTCTCGGTACGCTGGTGTCGTTCCTGACGCTCAACAAGAATTTCACCCAACCTGTCTCGCATGTGTCCCAACAGGTGAACAGTGTCATCAACGCGTCGGCGGGAGCGGAGCGCGTCTTCGCGCTGCTCGACGAGCAACCGGAGGAGGACAGGGGCACGGTGGTGCTCAAGGACCCGAAGGGGGCCGTTGTCTTCGACCAGGTCGACTTCAGTTATGTGCCCGAAAAACAGGTGTTGTTCGACATCGACCTGAATATCCGTCCGGGACAGAAGGTCGCCTTCGTGGGCGGAACGGGTGCGGGAAAGACCACCATCACCAACCTCATCAACCGGTTTTATGACATTCAGGACGGCAAGATCAAGTATGACGGCATCAACATCAACGACATCCGGAAGGATTCCCTTCGGGCCAGTATGGGTATGGTGCTGCAGGAAATCCACCTGTTCACGGGTACGGTGATGGACAACATCCGTTACGGCCGTCTCGACGCCACCGACGAGGAGTGTGTCGCGGCCGCCAGGATGACGGGCGCCGACAGTTTTATCCGTCGTCTGAGCAAGGGTTATCAGACTACGCTGAGCGGCGACGGAGGCAACCTGAGCCAGGGCGAGCGGCAGTTGCTCGCCATCGCGCGCACGGCCATTGCCAATACGCCCGTACTGATACTCGACGAGGCGACGTCGTCGGTCGACACCAGGACGGAACGGCTCGTGCAACAGGGTATGGACTCACTGATGAAGGGGCGCACCACACTGGTCATCGCACACCGGCTCAGTACGGTGCGCAACGCCGACTGCATCATCGTGCTCGACCACGGACGCATCATCGAACAGGGCAGTCATGACCAGCTCATTGCCCAAAAGGGAAAATACTACCAACTGTACACCGGCAACGAAATCGGTTGACGGTCAGAGCCGCATCACGGCCGTGTAGCAATCCTTGAAGCGGGGCAGAACGCCAAGGGGTTCTTCACGGAAGATGCCGAACACGGCGCTGCCGCTTCCGCTCATCTGCGCGTAGGCGGCGCCGAGGGCGTAGAGCGTTTCCTTGATTTCCCGGATGGCGGGATACTTGGCGAAAACGGGTCCTTCAAAGTCGTTGGTCAGTTCGTCGCGCCAACTGTCAATGGGCTGGCGCACGATGTCCTTGCAGCATTTCACGGGTATGCGGGGCAGAATGGACTGATAGGCCTCCCGCGTACTGACGGCGATGTCGGGTTTGACGACGGCCAGGTAATAGCCTTTCAGATTGTGCTCCTCTGTATCCACGGGCGAGAGTCTCTCGCCGATGCCTTCGGCGTAGGCGATTTCGGAGGAAATGAAGAAGGGGCAGTCGGCACCCAGGCGGGCGGCGTAGCGCTCCATTTCCGCAATGCCGATATTCAGGCGGAAGCGCTCGTCGAGCATGCGGATCATGTAGGCGCCGTCGCTGCTGCCTCCGCCCAGACCGGCCTGCATGGGAATGCGCTTCACCAGATGGGCGTGCACGCGCGGCAGTTGGTAGTCGGCCGCCAGCAGGTTGTAGGCGCGGCACACCAGGTTGTCCTGTTCGTCACCGTCCACGACGGCGCCCGTCACCTTCAGGTCGCAGGGATAGGGCGAGGGGAATTTCTCGTCCATGTGCTTGATTTCCAATGCGTCATACAGGGGAATGGGGTAGAAGACGGTTTGCAGGTCATGGTATCCGTCTTCTCTTTCGGCCACGATGTTCAGACCGAGATTGATTTTCGCGCAGGGGAATGTAATCATGTTCGTTGTCGTTTTATCTGTTGCAAAAATAGTAAAAAAATAATAATGTCGGTCGGTGAATGAAGATTTATGCTTAAATTTGCACCTACATTTTTTCTTCTATGGCAGACAACGACAACAAATTCCGCAGGAAATCCAAACCCTCACCCATTGACAGCGGTTACGGACACGTGCCGCCGCAGGCCACGGACATAGAACAGGCCGTCATCGGTGCGCTGATGGTCGACAAGGACGCCTTTTCGATGGTGTCGGAAATCATCCGTCCCGAGACGTTCTACGACCCTCGTCACCAGATGATGTACACCGCCATACAGTCGCTGAGCATGAACGACCGTCCGGTGGACATGATGACCGTGACCGAGGAGCTGCGCCGTCAGGGGACGCTGGAACAGGTGGGCGGTGCGCCCTACGTCGTGGAATTGAGTTCGCGCGTGGCCTCTTCGGCCCACATCGAATACCATGCCCGTATCCTGGCGCAGAAGTATCTGGGCCGCCAGCTTATCAGTTTTGCGTCGAACATCGAGACGAAGGCCTTCGACGAGACCATCGACGTGGAGGACCTGATGCAGGAGGCCGAAGGCTCGCTCTTCGAGATTTCCCAGAAGAACATGAAACAGGACTACACGCAGATTGATCCCGTGATCAAGGAAGCCGTGGAAATCCTGCAGCGCGCGGCCACCAACACCTCCGGTCTGACGGGTCTTCCCAGCGGTTTTACCAAACTGGACGACTATACCAGCGGTTGGCAGCAGGGCGACTTGGTGATTATTGCCGGCCGTCCTGCCATGGGCAAGACTTCTTTCGCCCTGAGTATCGCCAAGAACATCCCCATCGACTATCAGGAGCCCGTAGCCATATTCTCCCTGGAAATGACGAATGTCCAGTTGGGCAACCGCCTCTTGAGCAATGTCTGCGAGATTACCGGCAAGAAGATTCTCAACGGACAGATGGACCAGATGGAGTGGGACCGCCTGGACAAGGGCGTGGCCAAGATACTGGGCGCGCCGCTTTACGTGGACGATACGCCCGGACTGAGCATCTTCGAACTCAGGACCAAGGCGCGACGGCTGGTGCGCGAGAAGGGCGTCAAACTGATCATGATTGACTACCTCCAACTGATGAACGCCAACGGTACGCGGTTTGGCAGCCGTCAGGAGGAGGTCTCCACCATCTCCCGTTCGCTGAAAGGACTGGCCAAGGAACTGGACATTCCCATCCTGGCCCTGAGCCAGTTGAACCGTGGTGTGGAAAACCGTGAGGGAAACGAGGGCAAGCGTCCCCAACTGAGCGACTTGCGCGAGTCGGGTGCCATCGAACAGGACGCCGACATGGTGCTCTTTGTCCACCGTCCGGAGTATTACCGTATCTTCGAGGACGAGAAAGGCAACGACCTGCACGGTATGGCGCAAATCATCATCGCCAAGCACCGTAAGGGCGCCATCGGTGACGTGCTGCTCAAATTCCGCGGCGAGTTCACCCGTTTCCAGAATCCTGAGGACGACAACGTGCCGTACTCGCCCCGTGAAGGCGGTGAGATCAGGGGCAGCAGGATGAATGCCGACGATCCGCTCGGCGGCGGTTCGGGAGATGTCCCGTTCTAAAGGGTCCGCGATGACAGTGTTTCCACCTTATTATATATACGACTTATGAGAAAGAAATTGTTGGGTATACTTTTGTTTCTGGTCCTCTGCTGTGTTCCTTTCCAGGCTCAGGAGAAGGGCGCGCGCGTGTCGGTGCTCGGTGATTCCTATTCCACCTTCGAGGGCTATATGACGCCCGAGAGCAACGAACTGTGGTATTATGTGCGCAACGGTCAGAAGACCGACGTGTCGGACGTGCGCCAGACCTGGTGGTGGATGCTCATCAAGGAGATGGGCTGGAAGTTGGAATGCAACAATTCCTATTCGGGCGCGACAATCGGCTATCAGGGTTACGACGGCAACGACTATTCGCCGCGTTCTTTCCTGACCCGTATGTCGCGGTTGGGCTCTCCGGACGTCATCTTCATTTTCGGCGCGACCAATGACAGTTGGGCGGGCGAACCCGTGGGGGAATACAAGTGGGGCGACTGGACCTTCGGCGACTTCTACACGTTCCGTCCTGCCATGGCCTGTCTGTTGGAACGGGTGCAGTTGCGCTATCCCAACGTGACGGTCTACGTCTTGCTCAACGACGGATTGCGCGACGAAATCAGCGAGTCGGTCACGACGATTGCCGCGCATTACGGCGTGCCCTGTATCCGCCTGCGGGACATCGACAAGCAGAACGGTCATCCGTCGGTGAAAGGCATGCGCCAGATTGCGGATCAGATCAAGGCGTTTATTCAAAAACAGTGATATTCTATCAGAAAAAATCACGATTTATCTGGAAATTGGCAGAATTTTAAATAAAAAAGTAATGAATTGTTTGTTTATGTCCTCATAAATCCTTACTTTTGCAGTCGAATTCAAGATTTAGGGTAAATGAGCGTTTCACAGAGCACACTAATCACTTTGATTCGGATTCGACTGCAACTGGCGGCCGGAAGTGACGGGATGTGCATGTAATCGTAATATGGGTCATTGCTGCAAAGCCTTTCTCACTTCCGTGGTGTGAAAGGTTTTTTTGTTTGGATAATAAGGAACAACAATAAAAAGATTTATGAACGACAGATTGTTTATCTTTGACACGACACTCCGGGACGGTGAACAGGTACCCGGATGCCAGTTGAACACAGTAGAGAAAATTCAGGTGGCCAAGGCGTTGGAACAGCTCGGCGTGGACGTCATCGAGGCCGGATTTCCGATTTCGAGTCCGGGTGACTTCAATTCCGTAATTGAAATCTCCAAGGCGGTGACCTGGCCCACGATATGCGCGCTGACGCGTGCGGTGCAGAAAGACATCGACGTGGCGGCCGAATCGCTGCAATACGCCAAGCACAAGCGCATCCATACGGGTATCGGCACGTCCGACTCGCACATCAGGTATAAGTTCAACTCCACCCGTGAGGAAATCATCGAGCGTGCCGTCGCCGCCGTGAAATACGCCAAGAAGTATGTGGAGGACGTGGAATTCTATGCCGAGGACGCCGGCCGTACCGACAACGAGTATCTGGCCCGCGTGGTGGAAGCCGTCATCAAGGCGGGTGCGACGGTGGTCAACATTCCCGACACGACGGGTTATTGCCTGCCTTCCGAATACGGTGAGAAGATCAAATACCTCAAGGAGCATGTCGACAACATCGACAAGGCCGTCATTTCCACCCATTGCCACAACGACTTGGGCATGGCGACGGCCAATACGCTCAGCGGCGTGCTTGCAGGCGCCCGTCAGGTGGAGGTCACCGTCAACGGTATCGGCGAGCGCGCGGGCAACACGTCGCTGGAGGAAATCGCCATGATTCTCCGTTGCCACAAGGGTATCGGCATCGACACCAATATCAACACCACCAAGATTTATCCCATCTCGCGCATGGTCTCCTCACTGATGAACATGCCCGTACAGCCCAACAAGGCCATCGTGGGCCGCAACGCGTTCGCCCATTCCAGCGGTATCCATCAGGACGGTGTACTGAAAAACGTGCAGACCTACGAGATCATCGACCCGAAAGACGTGGGACTGGACGACAATTCCATCGTCCTGACCGCCCGTAGCGGCAGGGCTGCCCTGAAATACCGCCTGAGCGTCAACGGCGTCGATATCGACGATGAGGAGAAATTGGACAAGATTTACCAGAAGTTCCTGAAACTGGCCGACCAGAAAAAGGAAATCACCGACGCCGACATCCTCGTGCTGGCCGGTGCCGACATGGCCGAGACCCACGCCATCAAGTTGGACTTCCTCCAGGTGACCACCGGTATGGGCGTCAAGAGCGTCGCCAGCATCGGTCTGGACATCAGCGGCCAGAAGTTTGAGGCGGCCTCTACGGGCAACGGTCCGGTGGACGCGGCCATCAAGGCGCTGAAGAAAATCATCTCCAAACAGATGACGCTCAAGGAATTCACCATTCAGGCCATCTCCAAGGGTTCCGACGACGTGGGCAAGGTGCACATGCAAGTGGAGTACGGCGGCAACATCTATTACGGATTCGGCGCCAACACCGACATCGTAACCGCCTCCGTGGAAGCCTACATCGATTGTATCAACAAGTTCAGAAATTAAGAAAATGAATACGCTTTTTGACAAAATCTGGGACAGGCACGTCGTCCAAATCGTCGACGACGGACCCACCCAACTGTATATCGACCGTCTTTACTGTCATGAGGTCACCTCTCCGCAGGCCTTCGCCGGCATGCGCGCGCGCGGACTGAAGTGTTTCCGTCCGGGACAGATATTCTGTATGCCCGACCACAACACGCCCACGCACGACCAGGACAAACCGATTGAAGAACCGGTGTCCAAAAAACAGGTGGACACGCTGGCGCAAAACTGTGCCGATTTCGGACTGACCCACTATGCGATGAATACGCCCGACAACGGTATCATCCACGTCGTGGGTCCGGAAAAGGGTCTTTCCCTGCCGGGCATGACGATTGTCTGCGGCGACTCGCACACGTCGACGCACGGCGCCATGGGTGCTGTGGCCTTCGGTATCGGCACGTCCGAGGTGGAGATGGTGATGGCCTCGCAATGTATCCTGCAGAGCAAACCCAAGTCGATGCGCATCAGTATCAACGGTCAACTGGGCTCCGGAGTGACCGCCAAGGACGTGGCGCTCTATCTGATGAGCCGTCTGACCACCTCAGGCGCTACGGGCTACTTCGTGGAATATGCCGGCGACGTGGTGAAGGGCCTGTCGATGGAGGGCCGTCTGACGCTTTGCAACCTGTCCATCGAGATGGGCGCGCGCGGCGGATTCGTGGCTCCTGACGAGACGACATTCGCCTACATCAAGGGCAGGGAATATGCCCCCAAGGGCGCCGACTGGGACAAGGCCGTGGCTTATTGGAAGACGTTGCGCAGCGGCGATGATGCCGTCTTCGACAAAGAACTTGTCTTCGACGGTGCCGACATCATGCCCCGCATCACCTACGGCACCAATCCGGGCATGGGCATCGGCATCACCGACCCTATCCCCGCATTGGACGAGATTGACGAACAGTCGGCGGCCTCCTTCCGGAAGAGTCTTTCCTACATGGGATTCGCTCCCGGTGAGCGCCTGTTGGGCCATCCGGTGGATTACGTCTTCCTCGGCGCCTGCACCAACGGACGCATCGAAGACTTCCGCGCCTTCGCGCAAATCGCCAAGGGCAGGAAGAAAGCCGAAGGCATTACGGCCTGGCTTGTCCCCGGTTCGTGGGCCGTGGACCGTCAGATTCGCGAGGAAGGACTGGACAAGATTCTGGAAGAAGCCGGTTTTGAGATCCGTCAACCGGGTTGTTCGGCCTGTCTGGCGATGAACGACGACAAGATTCCGGCAGGCAAATACTGCGTCTCCACGAGCAATCGCAACTTTGAAGGGCGGCAGGGACCGGGAAGCCGCACCATCCTGGCCAGTCCGCTGACGGCCGCGGCCGCCGCCGTCAGCGGAGTCATCACTGATCCGCGTGAGTTATTATAAAGTATTTCAGCCACTGGTCTCATACCTGAGGGCATCATATACATTCTACAATGAAACAGAAATTTGACATCATCACATCCACATGCGTGCCTCTTCCGCTTGAGAATGTGGATACCGACCAGATCATACCCGCCCGTTTCCTGAAGGCCACCGACAAGGAAGGCATGGGCGACAACCTGTTCCGCGACTGGCGTTTCAACAGTGACGGAACACCCAAGAAAGACTTTGTGCTCAACGACCCCTCTTACGGCGGCGTCATTCTCGTGGCCGGCAAGAACTTCGGGTCGGGGTCCAGCAGGGAGCATGCGGCATGGGCCATCGCCGGATACGGTTTCCGCGTGGTCATCAGTTCGTTCTTCGCCGACATCCACAAGAACAACGAACTCAACAATTTCGTGTTGCCCGTAGTCGTGTCGGAGGCGTTCCTGCAAGAACTTTTCGACACCATCGCGGCCGACCATCAGGCCGAGGTGAAGGTGGATTTGCCCCGGCAGACGGTGACCAACCTCACCACGGGGCACAGTGAGCACTTTGAAATCAACGGATACAAGAAGCATTGTCTGATGAACGGACTCGACGACATCGACTATCTGATTCAGAATAAGGACAAGATTGAGGCATGGGAACAGCGGAACAAGTGACGCACGCACGGGTACAGCCCTACATCGAAATCATGGACTGTACGCTGCGCGACGGCGAACAGACCAGCGGCGTGTCGTTCCTGCCCCACGAAAAACTCATGATTGCCAGGATGCTGCTCAGTGAGGTCAACGTCGACCGCATTGAAGTGGCGTCGGCCAGGGTGTCGGAGGGCGAGAAAGAGGCCGTCACGCGCATCTGCCGCTATGCCGACAGCATAGGAAAGTCGGGCAGGGTGGAGGTTCTCGGATTCGTGGACGGCCATGAATCCGTCGACTGGATTCGCGCCTGTGGCGGACAGGTCATCAACCTGTTGGCCAAGGGTTCGCTGAAACACTGCCTGCACCAGTTGAAGAAAAGTCCGGAAGAACATCTCCACGACATCCTCGACACCATCGCATACGCCGACAGTCAGGGACTGACCGTCAATCTCTACCTGGAGGACTGGAGCAACGGCATGCGCTTTTCCCCCGGTTACGTATATCAGTTGATGGACGGTTTGCGCGACGCGCCCGTCCGCCGTTTCATGCTTCCCGACACGCTCGGTATCATGCACCCGTTGCAATGCGTGGAATTCATGCGCAAGATGGTGAAACGATATCCCGACAAGCACTTTGATTTCCATGCGCACAACGATTACGACCTGGCCGTGTCCAACTCGCTTGCGGCCGTTCTGAGCGGTTGCAAGGGCCTGCACGTTACGGTCAACGGACTCGGAGAGCGCTGCGGCAACGCGCCCCTGGCCAGTGTACAGGTGATTTTGCGCGACCATTTCCATGCGCGCACGGGCATCAATGAGAACAAACTGAATGACTTGAGTCATCTGGTGGAGGGCTACAGCGGCATCGCCATCGCGCCCAACATGCCGATTGTGGGTGAGAATGTCTTCACGCAGGTGGCCGGCGTGCATGCCGACGGTGACGACAAGGACAACCTGTATTGCAACGAACTCGTACCTGAGCGGTTCGGACGCAAACGGGAATATGCCCTGGGCAAGAATTCCGGCAAGGCCAACATTGCCAAAAACCTGGAAGAACTGGGTCTGGAACTCACGCCCGAACAGACGCGCAAGGTGACCCGCAGGATTACCGAACTCGGCGACCGCAAGGAACTCGTCACGCAGGAGGACTTGCCCTACATCATCAGCGACGTGCTGAAGCACGACGCGCCGGAAGAAAAGGTGAAGTTGGTGAGTTACATGGTCACCACGTCTTACGGTCTGAAACCTTTGGCAAGCATCAAGGTGGTGGTCAACGGTGTGGAATATGCCGCCGAGTCGACCGGTGACGGTCAGTACGACGCCTTTGTCAAGGCCCTTCGGAAAATCTACAAGGAGAAGTTGGGCCGCACTTTCCCCACACTGGCCAACTATACCGTATCCATTCCTCCCGGAGGACGCACGGATGCCCTGGTGCAGACCATCATCACCTGGCACAACGGCGACCGGCTGTTGCGCACGCGAGGTCTGGACGCCGACCAGACGGAGGCTGCCATCAAGGCTACCTTCAAGATGCTCAACATCATAGAAGACAACGAATTAAACACATAACGTATGAAACTGAACATTGCTGTATTGCCCGGTGACGGCATCGGACCGGAAATCATGAAACAGGGCGTGGCCGTCATGGACGCCATCGCCGAGAAATTCGGACACGAGTTTACGTATCATGAGGCCATTTGCGGCGCTCATGCCATCGATGAGGTGGGCGATCCCTTCCCCGAAGAGACGTTCCAGACCTGCATGAAGGCCGATGCGGTGCTTTTCGCCGCAGTGGGCGACCTCAGGTTTGACAACAATCCCACGGCCAAGGTGCGTCCCGAACAGGGCCTGTTGGCCATGCGCAAGAAGTTGGGCCTCTTCGCCAACGTCCGTCCTGTGGCCACTTTCGACTGCCTGTTGCACAAGAGTCCGCTCAAGGACGAACTCCTCAAGGGTGCCGACTTCGTCGTCATCCGCGAACTGACGGGCGGTATGTACTTCGGTGAGAAGTATCAGGACAATGACAAGGCCTATGACACCGACATCTACACGCGTCCCGAAATCGAGCGCATCCTGAAGGTGGCGTTCGAGTTCGCCCAAAAGCGCAACAAGCATCTTACGGTGGTCGACAAGGCCAACGTCCTCGCCTCGTCCCGTCTCTGGCGTCAGATTGCCAAGGAGATGGAACCGCAATATCCTGACGTCACTACCGACTACATGTTTATCGACAACGCGTCCATGCGCGTGCTCACCGAACCGCGTTTCTTCGACGTCATCGTGACGGAGAACACCTTCGGCGACATCCTCACCGACGAAACCTCCTGCATCACCGGTTCGATGGGCCTTCAGCCCTCGGCCTCACTGGGAGAGCACACGCCGCTCTTCGAACCCGTTCACGGTTCGTGGCCCCAAGCCGCAGGCCAGAACCTGGCCAATCCGCTGGCGCAGATTCTTTCGGCCGCTATGTTGCTGGAGCATTTCTCGCTCAAGGAGGAGGGCGCGCTTGTCCGCAAGGCCGTCGACGCCTCTCTGGACGCCAATGTCCGTACACCCGAAATCCAGGTGGAGGGCGGTGAGAAATACGGTACGCGTGAGGTAGGCGAGTGGATTGTCAACTATATCCAGAATGCCTGAACGACGGTTCGGGCCCGCATGACAGATGATGAGTCTCCGTCATACCTTCTTCCGTCCCCTGATGACGGTCGTTTTCCTGTGTCTGGCGTCTGTCGGCGCCAAGGCACAGGAGAGCGTTTCCCTGCGCGACTCGTTGGCCGCGGCGGCGGAAATCCTTTCGTATCACCCCGACAGTCTTGACCTCCGACTCAAGAAGGCGGCCTGGAACATCGAACTCCAACAGTGGGAATATGCCAAGGGGGAGTACGATTACGTGTTGTCGCGCCAACCCGAGAACGTCGCGGCCCTGTTCTTCCGCGCCTATGTCAACGAACGGCTCGGCCGCTACCAGTTTGCCCGGTTGGACTATGAGAAGTTGCTGACACTTGTTCCGGGCAACTTTGAGGCTCAGTTGGGACTGGCGTTGCTCAATCAGAAAGACAAGCATTACACGGAGGCCTTCGATCAGATCAACTCACTCGTGGAGCAGTTTTCCGAACGCCCTGAGGCCTATGCCGCAAGAGCCGGTATCGAAAAGGAGCGCGGCATGAAGGAACTGGCGGTCTACGACTATCTCGAAGCCGTCCGTTTGTCGCCCTCCACCACCGACTATCGCGTGGCCGCCGCCGACCTCCTGATAGATTTGGGCCGCAATTTCGAGGCCCGGCAACAGTTGGACGCCCTGGTCTCATCCGGTGTCTCCCGTGCCGTTCTCCGCGATTTCTACCGGAGGATTGCGGAGAAGTGATTTTAACGTGGAGCGTGTAACGTGTAGCGTGGAGCGAGAATAGTCCCCTCCTTCGATAAGGAGGGGTGGCGTAGCCGGGGTGGTTTGAAAACGTTTAGCGTATAGCGGAAAATGTATGATATTTCAAACGAAATGTCAGGAAGTTAAAGAATTATATTTACCCTTGCCAAAGGATTCAACTTATAAGAACTCAAACTGAAAAGATATGGCTTTAATACAATGTCCGGAATGCGGACAAATGATTTCAGAGAAGGCAACGGCTTGTCCTCATTGCGGTGAACCCCTGAAGAATGAGATGGCGGTACAGGAAGCGGCTTCGCAGCAGATGCAACAAACGGTGCAGCAAAGTTATTCTGACAAGCAATCCGGCATGATGCCGAAACCTGACAGTCATTTGGTGTCAGCCATACTCATCACCCTTTGTTGTTGCTTTGTGCCCGGTATTGTCAGCATAGCCTATGCCATCAGTTGCAACAGCGCATATTCCGCAGGTGATTATGCTGGAGCGGTAAGGTCCTCCAAATTAGCCAAGACGTGGAGAAATTGGGGCTTGATACTGGGCGGCATTTATTATGTACTCCTTCTTATATATGTCGTTTTTATTTGGGGCATAGCATTGATATAATGAGGCGATTCTCAAAGCGGGATTGTCTGTTGCTCATGATTCTTGTCGCGGTGATTGTATTAGCCGCCATGACCTGGTGCTGTGATCCGGCAACCAACTTGTTTGCTCCGAAGTGCATCGTGAAATCGACCACGGGATTGTATTGTCCAGGTTGCGGTTTTCAGCGTGCTTGCCATGCCCTCATGCACGGACACTTCATCCAGGCAGTCCGGTATAATGTCTTTTTGGTGGCTGTAGCCCCATACATTATTGCCTTGTTGGTAGAACACTTCCTCCTGTCCGGTGAAATCCAGAGACGTGCGGCGGCAATCCTTGAAAGCAAACAGGCCGTCTGTACCTATCTTGTCTTGTATTTCGTGTGGTTCGTCGTGAGAAACATATTGAAAGTATGATAAGACGTGAGATTATTACCGGACAGTAACAGATTTTTTTGTCTATTGAGAAAAGATTTGTATTTTTGCATCGGAAAAGAGAAGTGATATGAAAAACTTAGAGCAGATAGAGAAGATTCAAGCGATGGTTTATTATATCGTGCAACAGTTGGGAGAGGTGGATTATATCCATCTTTTTAAAATTATGTATTTCTCCCAGCAGGAGCATTTGGTACAGTATGGCAAACCGATTGTTGATGATTCCTTTGTCGCTTTAAAGCATGGTCCGGTGCCCTCACTAACATATAAAGTACTGCGTCTTGTAGAAGGAAAGGACGAATCACATAATGATGATTTGAATGATTTTATTGCCGGATTGCAAATCAGGACATCCTCCGGCCATCAGATGGTTTCATTGAAGACTTCCGCCAGCGTTGATATGGATGAGTTGTCCGGTTCCAATTTGAAAGTTTTGGACAAATGGATAGAGGATTGTAAAAATGTCCAGTCGTTTGATTTGTCCGTTTATTCACACGACAAGGCTTGGCAGAAAGCGAAGAAGGAGTCGGAAAAGACGGGTGAGAGGGTTAAACTTCCTTTGGTGGATATCGCTGCGGCAGGCGGTGCCGGAAAAGAGATGCTGGAAGTTATCCGTGACCGTCAACTTTTAAAGCATGAGTTGCAATGGACCTGAGACAACTTCAATATGAGCACCAACAAGAAGAACGGAAAGTAACAGTAGAACGGTTGACCATAGGAGCCTTGATCCGCACCATGGTGTCCACGGAAGACGGATTAACCCTGAAAAACAGAGATGCTAAACCTAAATTACTGGTTATTGTCGGTTTTGATAAAGAGAGAAAGGAATTTTACGGTTCGGTCTTGGTGAATACTAAACTGAGCCCTAAGTCCATCTCTGAGATTTACATGGCAACACAATATCTTATCCGCAAGTCAGATTATCCTGAATTCTTGAAACATGACAGTTATGTCGACTGTGGCGAAATATTCAGTTTGTCATTGGAGAAATTGTTATGCGGCGAATATTTTGGGCATCTGACGGAAGAAGACAGACTTGGTGTTTTTGAGATTTTGGAAACAACGGAAGTGTTTTCCACAAAGGAGAAAAAGCGTTTCAATATTCGTAGAAGATAATAGGAACATTTATCAACGATTCGAGGGTGTGTCAGACTGACACGCCCTCGAATTGTTCTTGCGAAGTCATGTATTACCTCACGACATACTTCTTGCCGCCGCGGATGACGATGCCCTTGTAACCGGCAGAGACCTTCTGACCGGTGATGGAGTAGGCCTGCGCGGTCTTTTCGGCATCCGGGACGGACGTCGTCACTTCGCCGATACCGGTGGTCGAGGAGACAGCATCGACGGTGCAGCCCCAGAAGGGAGAGGGTGCCGTGGTCACTTCCACTTCCGTACCGTCTTTCCTGATGAGGTAAATCTTCTTGATGGTCACCGTATAACTGCTGGAGGAGAAGCATTGCAGCGTGACGCGCGACACCGTACTGCCCAGTGTGGACGTACTGAACGTCATGCTGCGCTCATCGCCCGTGGAGGAGGCATACTGCGTGGACGAGTTCTCACCGTAAGCCTTCAGTTTGATCATGTCCGACGAATACGACTCATCCAGCACTACGCGGATGCCGACATACTCCGACAGCGACAGGTCGCCGTTGTAGACGTTCACCTCCGACCATTGCTGGTTGTAGGTGACCACGTAATCGGTCTCGATGTCGGCGGTCGACGGATAGACGAATCCGTCGGTGTCGCCATAATACGCGTTGACGATGCGCTCGGCCAGGTCAGCCTGGTTGAAGGCGGGCAGCGAACGGGCGCTGCCGTCGCTCAGACCCATCCAGAAGAAGGTGGCCATGCCGTTGGCCTTGGCCTGACCGACGAAGTAGTCAACAAACTCGAACATGTTGTCCTTGTTGTTGGTGTAATCACTGTTGGAGTCGCTCGTGCCCCATTCGCCGAAGATGACGGGCACGCCCTGCGACGTCAGGTAATTGTTGAGCGCCGTCATCATGTCGTTGAATTCCGACTTGGCGCTGCTCAGCGAGGAGATGGTGGGGTAGGCGTGCACCTCGAAGATGATGTGGTCGCTCTCACCCGTGGGCACCTTCAGGTTCTTCAACGGGTCTTTCAGGTGCGAATTCCAGGTGCCGCTGCCCGAACAGGCCGCATACGTGTTGACCACGAGGTTGCGCTGCGCGTTGTTGCCGCCCGTGGCCCTGACCACATCGCAGAAACTCTGCGCGTAACTGTTGATGCCGTTGTAGGCCGAAGCGGCCACCGTGGCGTCATATTTGCCTGACGTGGCAAACGAGGCGAAACACCAGGAGTCGTACGAGTCGAGCATCTCGTTGTACGCCTCGAACAGGAGTTTTTCGTCATAGTCCTGGAACGTCGTAGCGATTTGTTTCCAGAGCGACTCATACTTGCTCTGCACGGACGCATACTCCGTCTCGCCCGCCACCAGCCAGGCACCGTCGCCGCTGCCCGTGTCGTGGTGCACGTTGAGGATACAGTACAGACCGGCGTCGATGACGTAGTCGACCACCTCCTTGACACGCGCCATCCAGTCGGCGTCCACGTTGCCGCTGCTGTCCATGTGGTTGTACCAGGTCACCGGTACGCGGACGGCATTGAAACCGGCGTTCTTCATCATCGTCATCAGTTCGGCCTTCGTCGTGGGTTGTCCCCACAGCGTTTCCGACGAAAGATCCGTCGCACTGGTGCTGTTGGCGTCCAGGGTATTGCCCAGGTTCCAACCCACACCCATATTGACCACGGCCTCCTTGGCCGTCTCGAAATCGTCAGCTTTCACACTTGTGGCCAGCATCAGCGCCGCCACCGTCATGAGAATCAGTTTTTTCATCTTATTTTATCAGGTATTGGTAATCAAATCTACAGCCACGGGGCCAGGAGATGGCCTATCCAGCCCACGAACTTCTGCCAGGGCGTGCGGAACTCGTCCCACGACTCGGGCGTGAGCAAGAAACTCTCCCGCTTGTCATCGTCAAACAGCTTGTCGAGTTGACGGGTCGTCTCGGGGTCGATGATGACGGCGTTCTCCTCGTAGTCAAACCTCAGGCTCCGCGCGTTCAGGTTGGTCGATCCCACTGTGCAGAACCGACCGTCCACCATGATGATTTTCGTGTGGTGGAATCCCGGTGTGTACATCCACACCTTGACGCCCCGCTTCATCAGTTTGTGGGCATTGTAAAAACCGCAGTCGGGCGTCAGCGGGATGTCGCTGTGCGTGGAAAGCATCAGTTCCACCTTCACGCCGCGCTCCACCGCCTTGCGGAGCGCCCGCTTCAGCGGACGGTTGAGCGTGAAGTAAGGATTGATGAGTTTGATGCTGTCCTGTGCGTCATTGATGGCGTCCACGTAAAACCGCTGCATGATTCTGTTGGTCAGATGCGGCTCACGGTTGATGATGCCCACCATCTTGTGTCCTGCCGTCGTGCAAGTGTCGGGCTTGAGTCCCCGGAACGCCACCGTGTCCGTTCCGCCCCGGTAATACTGCATACCGTGCAGGTCTTCGCCCGTGGTCTTGTTCCAGATGCGGATGAAAATGCGCTGCAGCGTGTTCACCTCCTCGCCCTCGATGCGGCAGTGCATGTCGTTCCACGAACCCACCACCTCCGTGCCCTTGATGTAATAGTCGGCTACGTTCATGCCGCCCGTGTAGGCGATTTTGCCGTCGATAATGACAATCTTGCGGTGGTCGCGCGCCCAGGCATGGTTAATCCACGGGAAGTGGAGCGGGTCGAATGTGCGAATCTGTATTCCCTTGGCCCTGAGCGCCTTCAGATGCCTGCGCTTGAGCGGTTGATTATTGGACGCATTGCCGAAACTGTCGAAGAGCGCCCTCACTTCCACGCCCTCCCTGACCTTCTCGGCCAAGAGGTCGAAGAGCAGGTTGGCGATGGAGTCGTTGCGGAAATTGAAATATTCCAGGTGCACGCTGTAGCGCGCCTGACGGACAGCCTCGAAGAGGTCGTCAAACTTCTCCTGTCCGTTCATCAGCAGCGTCAGCGAGTTGTCGTGGGAAAAACGCACGCCTTGTTCCCTCATCTGACGCACTATCAGAGAGTCGGCCGTTTCGGTGTGTCCCGCAAGGGGCAGCATGCAGGCGAGAATGAGCAGCAGACGTATCGTTTTCATGAGCCTTTCCGGTTTAAATCATACAGGCATAGTGGTCGACGATGCCCAACAGGTGGTTCTCCTTGTCGGTCACGAGGACGTTGTGTATCTTGTTGCGGTGCATGATGCGCAGGATTTCCGTAATCTTGGTCGCAGGCGACACTGTCTTGGGCTCGCGCGTCATGATGTCGTCCACGGTGCGGTTGAAGAATTCCTTCTGCCATTTCTCCATGGCGCGACGGATGTCGCCGTCGGTAATCAGACCGATGACCTTGTCGCCCTCGAGCGAAACGCCCAGTCCGAGTTTGCCCTTGCTCACGTGAATGATGGCCTCGCCCAGGTGCATCTCCTTCGGAATGACGGGCAAGTCGTCCGTGCGCATCACGTCGGCCGCCGTCGTGAGCAAGCGCCGGCCCAGTTCACCGCCCGGATGAAACTGTGCGAAGTCTTTCGGACGGAAGTGGCGCACCTGCATCAGGGCCACCGCCAGGGCGTCGCCCATGGCCAGGGCGGCCGTCGTACTGCTGGTCGGAGCCAGATTCAGCGGACAGGCCTCGCGCTCCACGCACACCGTGATGTGGGCCGTACTGTATTTGGCCAGGAGCGATTTCGGATTGCCCGTCATCGAGATGATGGGGATGTTCATGTGGAGCACCATGGGGATAAACCGGAGCAGTTCGTCGGTATGTCCGGAATTGCTCAGCGCCAGTACCACGTCGTCGGCCGTCATCACGCCCAGGTCGCCGTGATATACGTCGAGCGGATTGATGAAGAAGGCTGGTGTTCCCGTACTGGCGAGCGTGGCGGCGATTTTCGCACCGATGTTGCCGCTCTTGCCCACGCCCGTAACGATGATTTTGCCGTGGCAGTGGAACATCAGGTCCACCGCCTTGTCGAAGTTGTCATCCAGTTGGGGAATCAGGTCCAGGACGGCCTGGGCCTCGTCCCGCAGACATTGTTCACCGTAATTCCGTACGTTTTCCATCGTGAATTCCTCTTGTCTTTGTGTTCTTACTCTTTCAATATCGCTTCCATCAGCCCCTCCAGACGGTCCAGCTGGAGCATGTTGGCCGCGTCGCTCAACCCCTTGTCAGGGTCGGGGTGCACCTCAAAAAACCAGCCCGTGGCGCCGAAGGCCTTGGCTGCCAGAGCCATGGCGGGCACGAACTTCCGGTCGCCGCCCGTCTTTCCGTCGCCCGCACCAGGTCGTTGCACACTGTGCGTGCAGTCCATGATGACTGTCGGCACGATTTCCCGCATGTCGGGAATATTGCGGAAGTCGACCACCAGGTTGTTGTACCCGAAACAGTTGCCGCGCTCGGTGAGCCACACTTCTTTGGCCCCGCTGTTGAGCGCCTTCTCCACGGGGTAGCGCATGTCGCGCCCGCTCAGAAACTGCGCCTTCTTGATGTTGACCGTCCTTCCCGTCTTGGCCGCCGCCACGAGCAAGTCGGTCTGCCGGCAGAGGAAGGCGGGAATCTGAATCACGTCGCACACCTCGCCTGCGGGCGCCGCCTGCCAACTCTCATGGATGTCGGTCAGGATGCGCAGACCGTATTTTGTCTTGACGTCGGCGAGCATCCCGAGCCCCTTTTCCAGTCCCGGACCCCGGAACGACCGGATGGACGTGCGGTTGGCCTTGTCGAACGAGGCCTTGAAGATGATGTCGGTCCCCAGCCGGCGGTTGATGTCCGTCAGCGTGCGGGCTACCGTGTCCAGCAGCTCGGCCGACTCGATGACGCAGGGACCTGCGATAAACTGATATCCGTTCATGCCTTGACCTCCTTGTTTGCCATGTTCTCCACATCGTGGATGATGTGCAGGTCGCGCTGCGGGAAGGGAATGGCGATGTTGTTCTCGTTGAGCACGTTGTAGACACACTCCATCACCTCGGCGTCAGCGGCCGAATATTTCTCCACGGGCACCCAGATGAGGATGTTCAGTACGATACTGTTGTCACCGAATTCCTTCAACCGGATGACCGGTTTTTTGCCATATTGCAGAATATCCAGTTTACTGATGGCCTCAATCAGGAGTTGCTTGCACTTGTCGATGTCTGTGCCGTAGGCCACGCCCACCTCCAGGATGTTGAGCTCATAACCGTGGTTGAGCGTCAGGTTGCGGAAGTTCTTGGAAAAGAGCTGACTGTTCTGGAACGTGATGATACTGCCGTAGAGCGTCTCGATGGTGGTCGAGGTGTAACTGATCGACTTCACCTTGCCCCTGGTGCCGTCACATTCGATGTAGTCGCCTATCTTGATGCGGCCCGCCATGAGCGAGATACCGTAGTAGATGTTCTCCAGAATGTCCTTCGACGCAAAACCGACACCGGTGGAAAGACCGCCCGAGACGACCATCAGCCACGTGTTGCCCACATGCAGGATGCCCAGCGAGATGATCAGCCACAGGCCCCAGATGACGATTTGCAGCAGTTTGGTGACCATCACGCTGCGCGACGAGGCCGACTTGTCCCTGTGTTCCCGCTCCTCGTCCTTGAAGTGCTCCTCCAGGAGTTTCTTCAGCGTCTTGTAGATATACGAGAAAAGGAAGTAGAGATTCACCACCATGGCCAGCGTGAGAATGCTCACGGAGAAATTTTTCGTATCGATAAACCGCGTGTAGAAGATGCGGCGCGTCGTGTCGCTGAGGTTGAACACGTCGGCGGCCCAGTAGATGGACAGCAGCACCGACATGACGGCGGCCACGGGCAGCACCACCTTGTGGCAGAAATTGTAGAACCACGTCTTGGTGATGGGCTTGTGCTCGTAGTCGTGTTTCTTGGCGTAGTCGTTGAGATAACTGCTCAGGCAGGTGATGGTCAGGATACAGGTGAGCTGCATGATCCACCAGATCAGAATCTGCACGCTGAGCAGCGTGTAGCCAATCCACGAACAGACCACCGACACGATGAACACCATGAGCGAGATATAGGCGTAGAACGAGTCGCTCTTGGGTACGGCCGCCGCGTGCTTGCGGATTTCCCACCACTGCCATACGGCGCAGGCCAGCAGGATGGGCGGGAAAATCAGGTTGACCAGGTCGTTGGGGATGAAGATGATGCGGAAGGCAATCACGATGAATCCCATCACCATCAGGGGAGAATAGATGCGGAAGGCGCTCTTGATCTGACTGCCGCTGACACGTAGCAGCAGTGAGATGAGGATGACGCCCATGAGCCAGGCAAACTGAATCAGCAGTTTACTGGCCATGATGATGAAGTTCTGGTTGACCGTGGCCCTGACGCCGCCCAAGATGATGGCGAACGTGACCACCATCATCGCCAGGTTGATGCAGGTGCGCTTCTCCATGAACGACTTGCGCCGCTTCTCCATGTTGACGCGCTTCTTGAGCCGTTGCTCCACTTTCCCGCTGTTCATGAACTTGGTCATGAGCCAGCGGAAGATGATGAAATTGAGAAAGAACGAGATGCCGCCGAAGATGGCGATGATGATGAACAGGCCTATAATCATCCGGGAGTCCCAGTCGGACACCACATGATTGTCCACCCGGTATTTCTCCTCGATGGTGTTGGTCGTCTCCTCTACGTTGGATTTCAGTTGGGAGAGAATGAGCGGATAACTCTCGCCGCCGTTGCGGAAGATGCTCGTCTGGATTTCCCCGTAGCGCAGGTTGGCGTAGTCGTTCAGGCTCTTCAGGCGCTGCTCCGTGGCCTGGTAATATTTCACATAATCCTTCTGCGTCTGCTGATTCTCCGCCAGTTGGCGCCGGATGTTTACGGCCAGCGCCAGACAGACGTTGCGGTCTGTCTTCTGCTTGTCGTCGAGAATCATCACCGGCATCGTACTCAGGTTGAGGATGAGCGAGTCGTAACGGGCGATTTCCGTCTCGGCCTTGTCGATATACGTGCGGAACGGTTTGATGTCCTTCTGAAACGTATGGTATTGCTCCGTCGCCTCATGACAGGCGTAGGTCAGGTCGAAGGTGTAACCGGCCTTCTGCGAGTAAAGCATCAGCGAGTTCTGGTTGGCCTGCTTCAATACCTTGAACAGGTCGCGCCTCACTTTGTCCTGCTGTTCCTGCAGTTGCACCGACTGTTCCTCAAGGTCCAGGTGATACTGGGTGAGCTCGTTGCGCAGGATGGCCAGCGTCTTGCTCAGGTCGCGCTCCTTGAGCACGGCATGGGCGGGGATGACCGTCAGCAGGGCCATGAGCATGAGGAGAAAAAATCTCTTTTTCATAAAAACAATCTTCATCGGCACACATGGCCGTATTTAGCGCACAAAGGTACGAAAAAACCACCGAAAACAGACGGATAATACAGACTTTTTGTTATTTTTGCATTCTAAAAACTTTTTACCCAAGCGATGAACACATCCACACCCCTGTATCTGACCGTCGACAGCGGCAGCACCAAGACCCGGTGGATCCTGACCGGCCATGCCGGAGCGACCCACAGCGTAGTGACCGGCGGCATCAATCCCGTCCACTTGTCGGCCGACCGGCTTTTCCTGGCCCTGCGCGAGGCCGTCGACACCCTGATGGCCGCCGACGGACCGTGCCCGCTCGACGATGCTTCGGCCGTGGCGGAGGTACGCTATTACGGTGCCGGATGCACGCCCGCCAACATTCCTCTCATGGAGCAGCACCTCCAACGCCTGTTCCCCATGGCCCGGGTGGAAGTGGCGAGCGACTTGCTCGGGGCCGCCAAGGCCCTGTTCGCCGACCGTCCCGGCATCGCCTGCATTCTCGGAACAGGTTCCAACTCAGGCGTTTACGACGGAGAGAAAATCGTTTTCCAGACACCCGCCATGGGATTTATCCTCGGTGATGAGGGGAGTGGGGCCGTGCTGGGCCGTCTGCTGGTCAACGCCATTTACAAAGGACAGTTGCCCCGGACGCTTCGCGAGGCCTTCGAGGCGGAGACGGGCGAGACCATGGCGACGGTCATTGAGAAAGTCTACCGCATGCCGGCGCCCAACCGCTTCCTGGCGTCCTTGTCGCCCTTCGTGGCGCGCCACGCCGACATTCCCGAGGTCAAGCAACTGGTGGAGGACAATTTCCGCGCCTTCGTCAGCCGCAACCTGCTCGGTTATCAGCGCCAGGACCTGCCCGTCGGAGCCGTGGGCAGCATCGCGTGGGTGTATCGCGACATCCTCACCGCCGTGCTCCGCTCCGCCGGGTTCCAGACGGCCGGGATTCTGAAAGAACCGTTCTGAAGGTGATGCCATCTTGTCCTGAAAAAAGAATCTTCGTCGGCGTCGGCGGAATTTCTTTTAATATATTCGACGACGACGTCGGAGAATATATTTTTCTTTTATCTTAATCTGTTCATCATCTTCGATGATGTTTATTATTAACTCATTATTATCATTATTCTTATTCTTATCTTTTATATATAGGAGCGCTGCAACTCACTTGTTTTCAGAAAGTTGCATTTTAGAAGTTGCAACTTCCATGCACTTTCTCTGCCACTTCTTTGTGCCTTCCGTGCTTTTTCCATGTCATTCAGTTGTCACTAGATGGCGAAGCTGCCAACAGATGTGGTCGGAACGGTCTATCTCTCCATGCACTTGTTCCTGATACCGTGTAACGAGATGACATTCAGTTGAGAGTTGAGAGACGGCATTTTACGGTTTTTGCAGAAAAATATCCGTTTTCAGTTGGCATATTGCACAAAAGACCGTAAATTTGCACTTTAAAATCTAACTATTCCTATTATGTACAGATCCAAAATCCTGCTTGTGTTGGCAACCTGCATGTTCACGCTTTGCGCCAGCGCACAAGACGAAAAACTCAACACCATCTATCTTCTGCAATGGGGCGACTTCACCACCAATATGGAAGTAAGGCAAGCCAATGCGGCCGATGTCGCCGCCGCTGCCGTCAGTGCATTAGTCTTGAAGTCGAATGAGACGGAGGAACAACATCCGGACGTCGTTCCGCGTGTCGTGGAAACCATCAAGAGCGCGCTTCCGCACGCCTATCGTCTGGTGGATGACGGCGAACACGATTACGAAGTGACGATCAGCGGCAACGTCAACGACATCACGACGCAAACCACTGTCAAGAAAGTAGAGCGCAAGCAAAAGGACGGCACCAAGAAAAAGGTGACAGAGACAAGTTATCGTGCCATCATCGACGTCACGTTGAAAAGCGTTGATACCCAAACAAATAAGGAAAGAACGAAAACCTTAAGGGTTGACGAACTGAGCGAAGGCAGATACGCTTCGGAAAGCGATGCCATCAACTACGCGCTGAAAGCATTGCGTTACAAAGTCCTCAGGTATTTCAACAGCGGTTATGCCATCAAGGCAAGAGTGCTTGAGCAAAGTAACGTCAAGAATGATAAGGTGAAAACCGTAAAGATTAACGTCGGCACCAACGATGGCGTGCACGAGGATATGAACTTCCTGGTCAACGAAGTGCAAATGGAAAACGGAAGAATCAAAAACTCCAGACAAATCGGACGCGTGAGAGTGAACGAGAATCCTGGAATGACCGTCTCTGAATGTCGTGTCAAGGAAGGTGCCAGGGAAATCAAGGCCATGCTCGACGAGGGCGGTCACGATATCATGCTGTGGAGCACCGAAAGGACGTATTAATAATTGGGGTGCCGCAGGCGGGGTGATGTGATTATGGCCGCCTGTCCGCACCCCAAGATCAATCCCGCTGCAATCAATAGTCGTTTGCTCCGCAATCAATAGTTGCTTGCAGTGCAGTCAATAGTTGTTTGGTCGGCAAGTAATAGTCCATTGCGGACCAAACAATAGTCAACTGCGGACCAAATAACCCATCCTTCCTCATTTCATATAAAATGACATCCTCATTCTATATGAAATGACACCCTCATTCTATATGGAACAGCAACCTCATTCCATATGAAATGACACCCTCATTCTATATGGAATGACATTCCCGTTTCATTGATTTGAAGGTTGAGAGTTAGCCGGGGCGCCGGGACAGGCGGCCCCGCTGGGGCTCTTGCAATGCCATCCACATCTCCTGGCTTAGGGGAAGAATTTTTCATGGTGTAGCGTGTTCTGGGACACCTGCGTGCTATCTTTGCCGCAGAAACATTGAAAACCATAAAAATTAATGCGTATGGGACCATTGCAAAAGCAGAACATCAAGTTCTGGCTCAAATTTCTATTCTGGTTTATCGTCTATGGCCTGGTCATCTACATCTGGTGTCCTTGGTTGTGAAGACGGATGCTGAAAGGAGTCACCATCTGACGGGGAAGCCGAGGGTGACTTCGGTGAAATTGGCGCGGAGCAGGTTGGCCGTGACATTGGCGCCGAGGGTGAGGCCGCCGAGACGGCGGAAGTGATACTTCAGGCCGATGCGGTCGTAGACAGGAGCTTCCACCTCGTCGGCATTGACGCCGAAATTGCGCTTCACGTACACGCCGACGCACATGGAGAGAGACAGGTTGTGCCAGAAGACCTCGTGGCGTGCGGCGATGCCGAGGGCGAAGGGGGAGTGGTGGTATTCGGTGTAGCCTTGCAGGTCTTCTATCTCCCTGAGCCGTTTGTAATAGGTGCCGTAGAAGAAGTCGAGTCCCAGACCGGTGGCCCAACGGCGGGCGTGCCGGTACATGACGTTGGTCTCCAACGTGTAGACGGGATAGACCTTGAAGCGGTCGGTGCGGAAGCGGTCTTCGCCGGGGAGGGTCTGGTACTGCGTGAGATTCCAGTCTTCCGAGAGGGTCTTGCCGCCTGCGCCCACGGTGATTTCGCCATACCAGTAGCGGCGGAACGTCGTGTCGCGGCGCAGACTGAGGCGGCCCTTGTAGAGCGTTTCCTCATAGGGCGTGTATCGCAGGCCGACGACGGGGCCGAAGGCATTGGCCCCCTTGTTGGGCTTGTTGAGATTGCCGTTGCTGTGATGGCAGAGTTCCAATCCGCCGTACACGGCCCAGAGGGGTGAAATCTGCCATGAGACGTGGGTACCGACACCGAAGAAGATGAGCCAGCGCGAACCGATGAGTTCGTTGTCGGAGTCGCTCACGGGATGATACTTGCGGTGGCTCCAGCCCAGACCGATGTTGAAACTGTAGTCCCACTGCCAGGTGCGGTGGTGGATGAGGGTGCGGCGGAAGGTGCCGTAGGCCGTGACGCTGTTGCCCAGCGGCGTGGCGACGTCGGAGATGGGGGCGTAGGGCCAGGCGTCGTCGGCGTCCTTGCGCATGGTGGTGCCGTGGTTGAGACTGTAGCGGAGACCGATACCGAAAAGGGGATAGCCGTAATCGGCGGCGTAGGAGTCGCTGTCTTGGGGCAGAGTGGCGATGGACGCCTCTGCCGCCATGGAGAACGTGCCGCGCTTGCGGAGCCACTTGCGGGAATAACTGTCCAGACTGAGCGTGTAGGCGGGATGCAACTTGACCTCCCAGCCGACGCGGCCGCACCTGGGGCCGTCGGCTTGGGCCGTAGCCACGGTGTCGCTGACCGGTATGGTGCCGTCGTGCACGGCCTCAGGGACGTGCGCCCTCAAGGGCATGGCGGCCAGAAGGAGCAGCAATGCCGGCAAGAGATGGCAGAGCGTGTACTTGTTTCCCAATGCGCCGTCGGTGACAGGGGTTAATAAGCCGACTGGAACTCGCGCAGGAAACGGGTGTCGTTCTCGGAGAACATGCGGAGGTCGGACACGCGGTATTTCAGGTTGGTGATGCGCTCCACGCCCATGCCGAAGGCATAGCCGGTGTATTCCTTGCTGTCGATGCCGCAGGCTTCCAGGACGTTGGGGTCCACCATGCCGCAACCGAGGATTTCCACCCATCCGGTATGCTTGCAGAATCCGCAGCCCTCACCGCCGCAGATGTGGCAGGAGATGTCCATTTCGGCACTGGGCTCGGTGAAGGGGAAATAGCTCGGACGCAGGCGGATGCGTGTATCGGGACCGAACATCTCGCGGGCGAAGGTGAGGAGCACCTGTTTCAGGTCGGTAAACGACACGTTGCGGTCGACATAGAGTCCTTCCACCTGGTGGAAGAAGCAGTGGGCGCGGGCCGAGATGGCCTCGTTGCGGTAGACACGGCCCGGACAAATCACGCGGATGGGCGGTTTCTGGATGTCCATCACGCGGCTCTGGTCGTTGGACGTATGGGAACGGAGCAGGATATTCTTGGTCACGTCATTGGGATGCTGCTCTACGAAGAAGGTGTCCTGCATGTCGCGGGCAGGATGATCGGCGGCGAAATTGAGCTTGGTGAACACGTGCAGGTCGTCTTCCACTTCGGGGCCTTCGGCCAGGACAAATCCCATACGGGAGAAAATGTCGATGATTTCGTTGCGCACGATGGAAATCGGATGGCGCGTGCCGAGCGTTACGGGGTAGGCCGTGCGGGTCAGGTCGATGTCCTCGCTGCCGCTCTGTGCCGTCCCGGTCTGTTCCTTGAGCTCGTTAATCTTCAGAATGGCCTTCTGCTTGAGTTCGTTGATCTTGATGCCGACGGTCTTTTTCTGGTCGGCGGCCACGTTGCGGAAGTCGTTCATCAGGGCGCTGATTTCGCCTTTCTTGCTCAGATACTTCAGGCGCAGGGCCTCGATTTCCTCCTGATTGGACGCTTTCAGACCGTCCACTTCCTGGAGAAGCGCTTCTATTTTCTCTAATAACATATCCTTAAAGTCGTTGTAAATTTCGTGCAAAGGTAATAATTTTGGCATAAAATAAGAAAGAATAAAAATAATATTTGTATTTTTGCCATCCGAAAGCATAGAGAAGGATTCGTCCGTCAATAAAAGATGAGCAACAAGAGATTTGTCGCCGGCGCCGTGGTCGCGCCGTTGCTGGTGTGTTTCGTCCTGTCGTGGAGCTCCTGCTCCGGGAAGCGGGGCGATGACGGCGTGGTGCCGGAAGACAGCGTGCAGGTCACCGGCAACGAGGAGGACTCGCTGGAGGACATCATCACGGCCACGCCCATGCCTGAGGCGGCCGATGAAATCTTCGACGACTTCATGTTCAACTTCGTGGCCAACGGCAAGTTGCAGCGCGAGCGCATTGTCTTCCCCCTGCCGGTGTATGAGAACGGCCGGGTGAAGCGCCAGATAGAGAAAAAGGCGTGGAAGACGAGCCACTTCTTCATGCAGCAGGATTATTATACCATCATCCTCAACAGTGAGGCCGAACTGGAACAAATCAAGGACACGTCGGTCAGTCATGCCGCCATCGAGGACATCAGTCTGGACAAACAGACCGTCAGACAGTATGTCTTCGACCGCGAGCATAATGACTGGCGCCTGACGTCGATACAGGAATTCCCGCTGGGCAAGAGCCCGCACGCGTCGTTCCTGGCTTTTTACCGCCATTTCTCGCAGGACAAGGACTTCCAGACGGAGAGCATGGCCTCGGAAGTGACCTTCTCCTGTCCTGACCCTGACGACGACTTTGAGCAGATGACGGGGACGTTCCTGCCGGAACAGTGGCCCGCATTCGCTCCGGCCCTGTTGCCGGCGGGCCATTTGTGGAACGTGCAATACGGTCAGGCACCGGCGGAAAGCGCCGTGAAGGTATTCGTCCTGCGCGGCATCGCCAACGGTCTGGAGACGCAGTTGACGTTCCGCCTGACCAGAGGCCGATGGAAATTAGTGAAGTTGAACACCTGATGAAAACATATTCCGATTATTCTCTCCTCAGCCATAATACCTTTGGTATTGAGGCGCGCTGTGCCCGTTTCGTGGAATTCGACACGGCGGAAGAGGCAGCGGCCGGATTGCCTGCCCTGAGACAGACGGGTCTGCCCATGCTGCTCTTGGGCGGCGGCAGCAATTTGCTCCTGACGGGCGACTTCCCCGGTATCGTGGTCCACTCTGCCATCAAGGGCGTCACGCGGCTTTCCGACAGGGAAAAGACGACCGATGAGGTCATTGTGCGCGCGGGCAGCGGCGAGGTGTGGGACGACTTCGTGGACCGCATGGTGACGGACGGCTGGTACGGCGCGGAGAATCTCTCCCTCATTCCGGGAGAAATCGGTGCGTCGGCCGTACAGAACATCGGGGCTTACGGCGCGGAGGTGAAAGACCTGATTGTGGAAGTGGAGGCGGTGGAGACGGCGACGGGCCGGCAGGTAAGGATTCCCGCGGAGGAATGTGCCTACGGGTATCGCCAGAGCCGGTTCAAGCGGGAATGGAAAGACCGCTATTTCATTACCAGTGTCACGTATCGCCTGTCCACGGTGTTTACGCCCCGCCTGGATTACGGCAACATTCGCGCGGCGCTTGAGCGGAAAGGCATCACAAGTCCTACTGCCCGGGATGTGCGCGACGTCATCATTGAGACCCGCCGGTATAAGTTGCCCGACCCTCAGGTGACGGGCAATGCCGGCAGTTTCTTCGTCAATCCGGTGGTGAGCCGGGAGCAGTTTCTGGCCCTTCAGCGGCAATATCCCGACATGCCCCACTATGCGGCCGACGCCGACAGGGTGAAAATTCCGGCAGGATGGCTCATCGAACAGTGCGGCTGGAAGGGCCGCTCGCTGGGCAAGGCGGCCGTACACGACCGTCAGGCGCTGGTGCTGGTCAATCGCGGCGGCGCCAAGGGCGCTGACATTGTCGCCCTCTGCGAGGCCATCCGCAAGGACGTGCAGGACAAATTCGGTATCCTCCTTCATCCGGAGGTGAACAAGGTATAATCTTTCTTATCGTCAAACATTCATCATGCGTCTGACTTTTCTCGGTACAGGTACTTCTCACGGCGTTCCCGTCATCGGTTGTCCGTGCAAGGTGTGTCACAGCAGTGACCCGCGAGACAGGCGTTACCGATCGTCGGCCCTGTTGGAGACAGACCGGACGAGGGTGCTGATCGACTGCGGGCCCGACTTCCGGGAACAGATTCTGCCGAGGGAATTCCGCAAGATAGACGCGGTGCTGCTCACCCATTCCCACTACGACCACTTCGGCGGACTGGACGACTTGCGCACGTATTGCAAGTTTGGCGACATTCCGGTCTACGGCAACGCCTCCACGGTGCGTTACCTGCATGCGGCCATGCCGTATTGCTTTGCGGAACATCTCTATCCGGGAGTGCCCAAACTCCACCTGCATACCGTTGAGCCCCACGAACTACTGCAGTTTGGCGACATCAGCGTACTGCCCGTGGAAGTGATGCACGGCCAGTTGCCGATACTCGGATTCAGGTTTGGCAAGTTGGCCTACATCACGGACATGAAAACCGTCGCGGATACGGAAAAGGCGTATCTGCAGGGTGTAGAGACGCTCGTGGTCAACGCGCTCCGTTTCGACAGGCCGCATCATGCCCACCAACTGGTGAGCGACGCCATTGCCTTTGCCCGCAGTATCGGGGCAAAGCGGACTTATTTCATCCATTGTACGCATGATATCGGGTTTATCGATGAGGCGAACGCCCGTCTTCCCGAGGGTTTCTCGTTTGCGTACGACGGAATGTGTCTGGATAACGTGTAGCGTTTCTCGTTTTATCCCTGCTTTGTCAACCTCAACCTGTGGTCGATACACTCGGGAACCTCCTCCTCATAATGCGTCACCATGATGAGCGTCTTGCGGGGACGGGCGGCGTAGGCGCCGATGACGTCCTTCACCAGTCGGCGGTTGACGTTGTCCAGTCCGTGGAGGGGTTCGTCGAGAATGAGCAGGTCGGGGTCTTTGACGAAGGCGCGGGCCAGGAGGACAAGACGCTGCTCACCGCTGGAAAGACTCAGAAAACTCCTTTCCTCCATGCCTTTCAGTCTGAAGACTTCCATCCAGAAACGGCACTTCTCCAAATCTTCCTCCGTACTCTTGACATACAGGCCGATAGAGTCGTGCAGGCCGCTGGCCACGATGCGTATGGCGGCGATGTCGTGACGGTAGGACCGGTGCATCTCGGGCGACACGTATCCGATGTGGCGCTTGATGTCCCAGATGCTCTCGCCCGTACCGCGCTGATGACCGAACAGACGGATGTCGGAGGCATAGCCTTGGGGATTGTCGGCACAGACAATACTCAGGAGCGTCGACTTGCCGCTGCCGTTCTCACCGCCGAGTACCCAGTGCTCGCCGCGACGCACGGTCCAGTTGAGGTCACTGATGATGGTTCTCGCCCCGTATCTCACCGATACGTGCCGCATGTCGATGACCGTCTCTTCCGGACGGTCTCCGCCTTGTCCGGTCGGCAACAGCAGGATTTGCCGTTCTTTCTCTTCCGAAAGGACACGGGCGGGCACGGGCGGACGGCGGTCTTGCCACTCCCTGAGCGGCAGTTTGGGCAGGACGACGCCCTTGCGCACCTCCACCACATGGGTGATGAAGGCTGGAATGTCGTCGTTCTTGGACAGGACGAGAATGATTTGCACCCGTCCTTCTTCGGCCAGCGTGGTGAGCAGGCGGCGCAGACTGTCGCGGGTGGCGGCGTCAAGACCGATGAAGGGATTGTCGAGAATCAGTACGCGCGGGTCTTTGAACAGCGCGCTGGTGAGTTTGAACTTCCGCAACTCTCCGCTGGAGAGGAGGATGATGTACTTGTCGAGCAGGGGAGCGATGCCGAACAGGGCGTAGAGGCGCTGCTGGAGCGCCCTTCTTTCTGGCGTGTCGCCGCCGGAGAGCAGGAAGGCGTCTTCCAGTTTCTGTCTCACGGTGGGCGTCTCCGGGTCTATCTCGGTCTGGTTCCACCGCTGCTGGAGAAAATACGTGCGGTCGTTGTCGCCGCCGTAGGTGTCGCGGAACGTGATGTACTGTATGTTGTCGCTCACCAGATGACTTGGGGAAGGGGAGAAATCGTAGGCCACTTCCTGGCGGATGAGCGGATGCGCTCCGGTGAGAATGTCGATGAGTTTGCTCTTGCCGCTGCCGTTAAGACCGGTGACGGCGACGTGCTCGCCCCGCAGAAGCGTGAACGAGACGGGCGCGCCAAGGCGCCATTCCTCCTTGCGGGGCACACCGTCCTGAATATGGATGACTGATTGTGACATGATTATTCTCTTACTCGTTTCTGATTGCGCAGGGCGAAGTCTTTCCAACTGCGGAAATGAACGTCCGATTCAGGCCTTCCCATCTGCAGGAAATGGCAGTAGGCGGCGGCCAGGGCATCGGTGGCGTCCATGAATTTGGGCATGTCGCCCTCTTCGATTTTCAGCATGCGGCGCAACATGCCCGATACCTGTTCCTTGCTCGCATTGCCGTTGCCGGTGATGGCCATCTTGATTTTGGTGGGCATATACTCGTGGATGGGAACGTCGCGGTGGATGGCGGCGGCGATGGCCACGCCCTGAGCGCGGCCCAGTTTGAGCATCGACTGGACGTTCTTGCCGAAGAAAGGCGCCTCGATGGCCATCTCGTCGGGCAGGTATTCGGCGATGATACCGCTCACGCGTTCGAAAATGCGGCCGAGCCGGAGATACGGGTCCGACTCTTTCCGCATGTCGATGACGCCCATGACAATGAGTTCGGCCTTGTTGCCGGTGACCTTCAGTACGCCGTATCCCATGACGTTGGTACCGGGGTCGATGCCGAGGATGATTTTCTCCGTGTTGCCTTGTCGCATCATCTGTCCATGTAAGGATTGGTCTGCAATTCCATGCCGATGGTGGTCTGATCTCCATGACCGGGCAGGACGACGGTCTCGTCGGGCAGTTGGGCCAGTTGACGGAGACTCTGGATAATCTGCATCATACTGCCCCCTTTGAAGTCGGTCCTGCCGATGGACGATTTGAACAGGGTGTCGCCCGTGAACGCCACGCGGGCCTCGGCGGAATAGAACGTCACGCTGCCGCGCGAATGGCCCGGAGTGGGGATGACCTTCAACTGCTGATGTCCGAAGGTGACGGTCTCGTTTTCTTCCAGGAAGCGGCCGACGGCGGGGAACTCATTGGCAATGGTCATGCCGTAGAAACTTTCCGCCTGACGGTGAAGACTGTTCATCAGCGACTCGTCGGCGGCATGCACCTCAGGACGCAGTCCGAAAGCGGCGAAGAGGGTGTCGTTGCCGAAGTTGTGGTCGAGGTGTCCGTGGGTCACCAGCAGGCGGCGGGGCGTGAGCTGACTGTCGCGGATGTACCTGACGACGGCGTTGCGCTCTTCCTCGTAGAAGGCGCCGCAGTCGATGATGACACATTCCCGGGTGTCGTCGGACACCACGTAGCAGTTTTCCTGCAGCATGTTGCAGACAAACCGCTCTATATGAATTGATTCGCTCATTTGACGGAAGGAATTATGCGGGTACGTAAATGACGTATTTCTGTTTGAACCAGTCGTCTTGGAACAGGCGGTCTATCGGGGTGACGTCCACGATGTGGCGGAAGGGTTTCACCTCGGCGTCCACACTGCCGCCCTTGAGACAAAGCACGCCGTTGGGCATCGCGTTGTGCTGCTGCTTGCTGATGTTCTTCCTGACGATGCGCATCAGGTCGGGCAGGGGCATGACGGCCCTGCTGACGATGAAGTCGAACTTGTCCTTCTCGTCTTCGCCACGGCGCTGCACGGCTTCCACATTGTCCAGTCCGATGGCGGAGGCCACTTCCTGGACCACACGGATTTTCTTGCCCGTACCGTCGATGAGGCGAAACTGGCAATCGGGGAAGAGGATGGCCAGGGGAATGCCCGGAAAACCGCCTCCCGTACCGAAGTCGAGAATGCGCGTGGCCGGTTGGAAACGGATGACTTTGGCAATGGCCAGGGAGTGCAATACGTGGTGGTCGTAGAGATGGCCGATGTCCTTGCGTGAGATCACGTTGATTCTGGCGTTCCACTCCTCATAGAGCGGTCCCAAGGCGTCGAATTGCTGCTGTTGTCCGGGCGTCAGCGTAAAGTAGTCGGATATGTTCATGGCGTCTGGTGTTATTCCACTTCGGAGAGTTTGACCCTGACCCGGATTTCGCCCGCGTCGTGGGGCGCGATTTCATCTTCGCCGTAGATAAAGGTCACCGTGCCCTCGTCGAGCAGGAAATTGTCGGTCACATAGGCCTGTCCGTCACTGAAGACGCCCTGGTCGGAGAGCTCTTTCAGGTTCTTGGCGTCCATCTGGTCGCAGAGTTTGTCCACGATAATGGCCTTCAACTTGTCCCGCCAGTCGTCAGCGTCGAACAGGTCGTCCAGGGAAAGCAGGTGCCCGTCCTTGACCCGGAAGTTCTTGACGATGGTCTGCCGGATGTCGTGCGCACCGCCGCCATAGTAGGTGATGTCGGCGATGTAGTTCAATACGCCGTCGGCGCCTTCGCGCGTGAGCGTGTTGAGCAGGAAACGGCAGTCGTACGACGAGGCGTGTCCGCGGTCTTGCCGGTAGAGCGCGCCGTACTCTTCCTTGTATTCCGCCATGTAGCGGGCCACGAACGAGTCGGCCGCTTCCTTCATCGTGACGCGCTTGTCGCCCAGGGAGAAATAATCGGGCGCCAGGATGCCGCAACGGATGAGTGTGTCGTTGATGGCGTCGGCGTGCTTGCCTTCCTTCACATACTGCATGCTCAGGCGGATGTGGCAGGCGGGGGAGGCGCTTGCCGCGTCGAGGTGCAACGTGGAGTCGGCCACCACACTGTCCATTTCCATGCCCTTGATATGGGCTGTCCGCCGGGTTTCTTCTCCGCCGCACGACAGGAGGGTGAGGGCGACGGCACCGATAATAAATAAGGTCAGTTGTCTCATATTGTCGGCAAATGTACATAAAAATCTCGAATAAAACTCTTGCGGGGATAAAAAACCGAAAGGAACCGGTGGCGGACTCCCGCCGGAAAGTGAAAATTCGGACGGTCAGTCTGAAAATACTTTAAAGACCGTTAAATCGTCAGATACTCTTTAAACCCCGGCGGCGTTTTCCCGTCCAACTGTTGTACGTGCGGGAAGCACGACGGTTTAGTTTGTTATTAGGTTTAGTTTCGTAAAAAGGTAGATTCAGATTAGTAAGGTATGTGAAAATTGACGGTTCGGCGGAAAATATCCATTCAGGATTTTCCGCCGAACTGTTTTTATTTTGTATCTTTGCCGAAACTTAAAAATCCAAATTGACAATGAAACAGGTATTCTACATTCTCCTGACGGGCGCGCTGCTTGGCCTGACGTCGGCGGGTTGTCATCGCGGACAGGCGCAAGACGGGTTGAAAACCACGACAGACAGTGTGGTCAAAAAGACGGCGTGGGGCAATTACAAAATCGTGTTTGATGTACCGGAAAGCGACAACAGATGGTTGGAAAACGCCGTTATCGAGTATGCTAGTGAGACGCTTGGCGGCACTTATGCGGCAGACGCCTCCCACGTGAGGGAGATGCTTGAGGCCTATGGCGACAGCATCGCCCGCGAATACGACGGAATCGGCAAGGAACTCATGGAAGTCCATACGCCGGGCGATACCATAAAGATGGAGTTTGAGGCCCGTATCACGAAGCGGTGCGAGGCGCCGGGGTGGGTCACTTACGACGCCGTGTGCTATGCTTACAGCGGCGGCGCTCACGGAATGACGCAGGCCGATGGCGCGACGTTCCGGAAAACGGACGGACGCCGCATCGGTTGGGAGTCTTTCAAACCGTTTGACACGGAGGGTTTCCGCGAGTTGATGACCGACGGTCTGAAGAAGTATTTTGAGGTCGGGACGGACGAGGAACTCTCGGAACATTTGTTGATTGACCTCAAGACCGGGCTGTTGCCGCCGCCTGAGACCAATCCCGTATTCGGAAAGGACGGTGTCACGTTCACCTATCAGCAATATGAGATTGCCGCTTACGCTTACGGTATGCCCTCGGTGACGGTTCCTTACGCCGCCATCCGTCCGTATCTGTCGGCTACGGCCGCCAGTCTCCTGAACGATTAAATGTTTACTGAACTATGTTGAAACGCATCCTGATACTCTGTCTTTGCGCGGCCTTCGCGCTGCCGATGGTGTCCGAACATCCCTGGAAGGGGAAACGGGTGGCTTACTTCGGTGACTCCATTACCGACCCGAACAACGTCACGGCCCGGAAACATTATTGGAATTACCTGCAGGAGTGGTATGGCGTGACGCCTTACGTCTATGCGATAAGCGGCAAACAGTGGGACGACATTCCCCGTCAGGCGGAAGCCTTGGAAAAGGAACACGGACACGACGTGGACGCCATCCTGATATTCATCGGTACCAATGATTTCAACGCGGCCGTTCCGGTGGGTGAGTGGTTTGAGACCGACTCCTGCCGGGTGGAGGCTGCCGTACACAGACCCCGGGCGATGGAGACGCGTCTTCACCGCACGCCCGTGATGACGACGGACACTTACCGGGGACGCATCAACAGGGCGCTGGACGACGTGAAGCGCCGTTTTCCGGAAAAGCAAATCATCCTTCTGACACCGCTTCATCGGGCGTATGCCAACTTCGGGGACAGGAATATCCAACCGGACGAGTCGTACCAGAACGCGTGCGGCGAGTGGATTGACGCTTATGTGGAATCGGTCGTGGAAGCCGGTCGCATCTGGGCCCTGCCGGTCATTGACCTCAACCAGGATACGGGTCTCTATCCGCTCATGGACGAGATGATGCCCTACTTCGGCAGTAAGGAGAAAGACCGGTTGCATCCCAACGACGCCGGTCATGTGCGTCTGGCCAAGACCCTTTGGCAACGCCTGTCAGTGTATCCGATTTTCTAATTGTATCTGCTATTGATGAGACTTTATATCACTTTGTTTTTGACCCTTTGTCTGTCGGCGGTCTTTCCTTCGGCAGGCCATGCTCAGTCTTTGCCTGCGGACGGCGCCCTGACGGTGCGTCCCCTCTTGCAACAGTTGGGCGCCCGTTTGCTGAAAGGCAAGACGGGCAGTGTGGTGGCCATCCGTCCGTCGACGGGTGAAATCATCTGTCTGGCCACCAATTCGCCGGAAGGGGAGAATGTCAGTCTGGCCATCGCCAGGCCGTATGCGCCCGGCAGTACCTTCAAACCGGCGGTGGCCCTGGCCATGTTGTCGGAAGGCGCCGTCACGCCGGAGACGACCGTCGAGTGTCATGGCGGTATCACCAACGGCAACATCCGTGTGGGATGCCATCAGCACCGTTCGCCGCTCGACTTGCGCGACGCGCTGGCTTTCTCGTGCAACACATGGTTTATCTCCACCTTTGCCTCCATGATCAACGACGATTACATGTATGAGAGTAAGGACGAGGCGGTGGACACCTGGCGCTCCTATCTGCGGAGCATGGGTCTCGGCGGTCCGATGGGTATTGACATCACCGGTGAGAAAGGCGGACTGCTGGCGGGTTCGGCCTACTTGTCGCGCCGCTACAAGGACGGTTGGGACGGTACGACCATCTGGTGGGCCGGTATGGGACAAGGCGACGTGACCGTGACGCCTGTCCAACTCTGTAACCTGGCCGCCGTCATCGCCAACAGGGGCTATTACTATATTCCGCACATTCATCAGAGTACGGCCGAACGTCCGCTGGCGCAGAAATACTTGCAACGGCGGCAGTCGAAAGTGGCGCCTGAGGCCTGGCAACCGGTGGTGGACGGGATGCGGATGGCCGTAGAGAAAGGTACGGCGCACGCCCTGAAGACGACTTATCCCTTTTGCGGCAAGACGGGTACGGTGGAAAACGGCGGCAAGGACCATTCCGCCTTCATCGGTTTCGCTCCCGAGACCAGTCCCCAGATTGCCGTTGCCGTATATATCGAACACGGCGGATGGGGCGCCGACCTGGCGGCACCGATGGCGTCGCTTGTCATCGAGATGTATCTCAAGGGCGCCCTTTCGGCCCAGTCGGAGGCCAAGGCGAAGCGCATAGAGAACAAGTCGACGTGGTAGACTGAGAATGAGGACAAATAAAAACGGCGGGACCTGCAAGGGTTCCGCCGTTTTTAAGTAAACTATTCAATTCTTTAGACAATTCCTTGTGCCATCATGGCCTTGGCCACCTTCAGGAAACCGGCGACATTGGCACCCTTGACGTAGTTGATGTAACCGTCGGGCTCCGTACCGTATTTCACACAGTTGGCGTGGATGTCGGCCATGATTGTCTTCAGGCGCTCGTCCACTTCCTCGCGGGTCCACTTCAGACGCTCGCTGTTCTGACTCATTTCCAGACCGGAGACTGCCACACCGCCGGCGTTGCTGGCCTTACCCGGTGTATACAGAATCTTGGCGTCCTGGAACACCTTCGTGGCCTCAGGCGTGGTCGGCATGTTGGCGCCTTCGCTGACGGCAATCACACCGTTGGCGACGAGTGCCTTGGCAGCCTCTTCGTTGATCTCGTTCTGCGTGGCGCAAGGACAAGCGATGTCGGCTTTCTCAAACCAAGGTTTGGCGCCGGCCACGTACTTCACGCCGTATTTCTCGGCATATTCCTTGATACGTCCGCGCTCCACGTTCTTGAGTTCCATGACGTAAGCGAGTTTTTCGGCCGTGATACCGTCCGGATCGTAGATGTAACCGTCGGAGTCGGAGAGAGTGACGGGTTTGGCACCCAACTGGATGAGTTTCTCGCAAGTGTACTGTGCCACGTTACCGCTGCCGGAGATGAGCACCACCTTGTCCTTGATGTCGATGTTGCGGGTCTGCAGCATGCTCTGGAGGAAGTATACCGTACCGTAACCGGTAGCCTCAGGACGGATAAGGGAACCGCCGAACTCAAGGCCCTTGCCGGTGAGCACGCCCTGGAACTGGTGGGTGAGTTTCTTGTACTGGCCGAACATGTAGCCCACTTCGCGGCCGCCTACGCCGATATCACCTGCGGGAACGTCCTCGTCGGGACCGATGTGACGGTAGAGCTCGGTCATGAAAGCCTGGCAGAAACGCATCACCTCGGCATTGGACTTGCCGCGCGGAGAGAAGTCGCTGCCGCCCTTGGCACCGCCCATGGGCAGCGTGGTCAGGGAGTTCTTGAAAGTCTGCTCGAAGGCCAGGAACTTCAGAATGCTCAGATTGACTGACTTGTGGAAACGGATACCGCCCTTGTACGGACCAATGGCATTGTTGTGCTGGATGCGGTAACCCATGTTGGTCTGGACGTTGCCTTTGTCGTCGGTCCAAGTGACACGGAACTGTACGAGACGGTCGGGAATACAAAGACGCTCAATCAGATTGGCTTTCTCAAATTCAGGGTGCTTGTTGTACTCATCTTCGATGGTGGCGAGCACTTGACTCACGGCCTGGATGTACTCAGGCTCGTTGGGGAATCTTTGTTTCAGACTCTCTACAACTTCAGTAGCTTTCATGTTTAATTTTTTGTTTTATTGGTTGATAAAATGTATTTCTTTGAAATCGGTTGCAAAGTTACAGCTTTTTTGAAGAAATAACAACAATCTGACATCTTTTTTACTGAAAAAGTGTGAAAAAGTAAAAGAAAAGGAGTTTTTCTTTGCCCGACTCAGGTAATTACCGTATATTTGTGGTGTTTTAATACAGAAGACAGCCGGCCATGATACCTGACGTAGACTTTGTCAAAGAGAAATTCGACACCTTCAACACGCTTTGTTTTGACGGGGAACTGACGCCTGTTCCCGTCAGACTGACCCGCGTGCGTTCCTATTTGGGACAGTTGAAGTACAAGCGGCAGCGGACGCAGACAGGTCAGTGGGAGTATTTCGGATTCGTGCTGTGCATCAACACCCTGATGGATCTGCCGCAGAAGGTGGTGGAGGATACGATTATTCATGAGATGATACATTACTGGATATTGTCCAACCATTTCCCGGACACCGCTACGCACGGCATGCTCTTCCGGTTCAAGATGAATTACATCAACCACTTCCACAGGCGGCATATTACGATCCGTCACGTCATGCAGGAGAAGGAAGCGGACCAGGACCAGCGGCGGCGGGTACATTTCATTTGCATTTCCGAGATGCAGGACGGCGAGGTGGGAATTACCGTCTCGGCCCATACCCGTGTGCCCTACCTGTGGAACGAGATGTCTAAGTTTATCGGACTGAAATCACAGCGCTGGGTGGTGACAAGCGACCCGTTTTTCAACCGCTATCCCCGGTCGCTTACCCCCAAGATATACCGTATTGACGCCGATTTGCTGCAGGAACACCTGAAGGAAGCCTTGCTCCTAAACAAGGAAAACGGCCGGTTTTTTACCTCGAATCTTTGATTTGCGTCAATAAAAAGGGCATTTCCGCCAACAATCGGGAAAGAATGTTCCGCCGATTCAAAATTCGCTCTACCTTTGCCCCCGGAATTCAATGAGAACCCCGTGAGGGATTCAGGATAACATTACAGGTATTAATTAAGGTAAAAAGATTGATTATGAGAAAAATGATTTTGACCGCAGCAGCCCTGCTTTGCATGGGCACTGCATTCGCAGGCAACATGAAGGACGAACTGCCCAAAGAGGCGTTCAATATGTCGGTTAACTACTGGCGTTTGGGCGACGTGCTGAATCTTGACGCCGACCAGCGTGAGAAGGTGGAATACATCCACGACATGTTCTGCACGGACATGCGCCGTGCCGCTTACGCCAAGGCGGATAAGCGTCAGGAGCGCCTTGACAAGGCCGTCAGGAAAGATTTGCGCTACATGCGTTCCGTACTGGACAACGAGCAGTACCACAAGTATGTGCAGTTGCTCAACACGACGTTTGTCAACCGCGGACTGATGTAATCCGTCACCGCCTGAAATCAAAACAATAAAAGGAGCGCTCTCAAGTGGGGGCGCTCCTTTCCGTATATACCTTATTAATTATATCAATAAGCGAAGAGGGGATAATCCTTCATGATGTCATTCACGCGCTGGCGCACACTGGCGATGACGGTCTCGTTTTCGGGATCGTTGAGCACTTCCTCGATGAAGGCAGCAATCTGCACCATGAGGTCTTCCTTGGCGCCGCGGGTGGTGATGGCCGGTGTACCGAGACGGATACCGCTGGTCTGGAACGCGCTGCGGGAATCGTAGGGCACCATGTTCTTGTTGACCGTGATGTCGGCGGCGACGAGTGCGTTTTCGGCCACTTTACCCGTCAGGTCGGGATACTTGGAACGCAAGTCGACGAGCATGGAGTGATTGTCCGTACCGCCGCTGACGATGGTGAATCCCCGACGGATGAGTTCGTCGGCCAGTACCTTGGCGTTTTTCTGCACCTGTTTGGCCCACTCTTTGAATTCAGGCTGGAGCGCTTCGCCGAAGGCGACGGCCTTGGCGGCGATGACATGTTCGAGCGGACCGCCCTGCTGACCGGGGAATACGGCGGAGTTGAGCAGTTGACTCATCATCTTCACCTGACCCTTCGGTGTGGTATAGCCCCAGGGATTCTCGAAATCCTTGCCCATGAGGATGATGCCGCCGCGGGGACCGCGGAGCGTCTTGTGGGTGGTGGAGGTGACGATGTGGGCGTATTTCACCGGATTGTCCAGCAGACCGGCGGCAATCAGACCGGCAGGATGCGCCATGTCGATCATCAGGAGCGCGCCGACCTTGTCGGCAATCTCGCGCATCCGTTTGTAGTCCCATTCACGGCTGTAGGCGGAACCGCCGCCGATGATGAGTTTCGGTTTGTTCTCCAGGGCGAGTTGCTCCATCTGGTCGTAGTTGACACGGCCGGTCTCCCGGTCCAGGTCATAACCGACGGCGTGGTAGAGAATACCGGAGGTGTTGACGGCCGAACCGTGAGAGAGGTGTCCTCCGTGAGCCAGGTTGAGGCCGAGGAACGTGTCGCCGGGTTTCAGAACGGCCAGGAGTACGGCCGCGTTGGCCTGTGCGCCGGAGTGGGGCTGCACGTTGGCATATTCGGCACCGAAGAGCTGGCAAACGCGGTCAATGGCCAGTTGCTCCACCTTGTCCACCACCTGGCAACCGCCGTAGTAGCGCTTGCCGGGATAGCCCTCGGCATATTTGTTGGTCAGGTAGGAACCCATGGCTTCCATGACCTGGTCACTGACGAAGTTTTCAGAGGCAATGAGTTCAATGCCCTTGAGCTGACGCTGATGTTCCTGTTCGATGAGGTCGAATACTTGTTGGTCTCTTTTCATGTTGTTTATTGTTGTTTGTTGATTTTCAGCACAATTCCACTTTATTGATGTCCTGCTCGTGGTCGCAGTAATGGCATTTCAGGATGCCGTGCTCCTTGTCTTCCACGTGAAAGACGGTCTGCATCGGTTCGTGATTGGTGATGCACATGGGGTTGTTGCATTTCACGATGCCTTTCAGAATGTCGGGGGTGACCACTTTCTTTTTCTCTACCACCTCGTAGCCCTTGATGATGCTCAAGACGACATTGGGTGACACTACCGACAGACGGGAGATTTCCGCGTCGGTGAAAAATTTGTCGGACACCTTGACGATGCCTTTCCTGCCGATTTTCTTCGACAGGTAGTTGTAGCCGATGGTGACCGGAGTCGTCAGGGTCTCGAGGCGGAGCAACTGTGCCACCTGGTAAGTCTTTTCCGCCGGAATGTGGTCGATGACGGTGCCGTTTTCGATGGCGGCCACGAGAACTTGTTTTTTTGCCATGTTTACTTGATGATGGTTTTGTCGTTGCGGATGTCTTCCAATGTAATGCCCAAGGTGTAGCAGAACAGGGCCTCGCGGGCATACAGTCCGTTTCGGGCCTGTTGGATGTAGTAGGCGTGAGGGTTGTCATCCACGTCGTATGCGATTTCCCCTACGCGGGGCAGGGGATGCAGGATGCGCATGTTCTCCTTCACGCCGCCGAGCATGTCGGCCTTGAGGATATAGACGTTTTTCACCCGTTCATATTCCATCAGGTCGGAGAAGCGTTCCTTTTGCACGCGCGTCATATAGATAATGTCTGCGTCGGCGATGATTTTTTCATTGAATGCCGTATGCTCCTGATACCTGATGCCGTGCTCCTTGCAATAGAGCTTGTACTCCTGCGGCATGGCCAGTTCTTTGGGCGCCACGAAATGGAACGTCGGATTGAACTCGCGCATGGCGGTGATGAGCGAATGGACGGTACGGCCGTATTTCAAGTCGCCCACGAGATAAATGTTGAGGTTGTCGAGCGTCCCCTGTGTCTTGTAGATGGAATAAAGGTCGAGCATGCACTGCGAGGGGTGCATGTGCGCGCCGTCGCCCGCATTGATGATGGGCACGGGTGACACCTCACTGGCATATTGCGCGGCGCCTTCAATGTAATGGCGCATGGCGATGACGTCGGCATAATTGCTGACCATGAGAATGGTGTCCTTGAGCGTTTCGCCCTTGCTCACGCTGGAAGCCTTGGCGTCGGAAAATCCAATGACCTTGGCGCCGAGACGGTTGGCTGCGGTCTCAAAACTCAAACGGGTGCGGGTGGAGGGCTCGAAAAAAAGTGTGGCGACCACTTTTCCTTTTAACAATTCTCTGTTGGGGTGCCGCTCAAACTCCTGCGCCATTTCAATAAGGTGCATGATGTCCTGGCGCGAGAAGTCGGCAATCGTCACGAAATTATGCTTTGCCATGTCTGTAAGTATAGGAGCTTTGTCAAATTTCGTGTGCGAAGTTACGCATATTTTTTGATTTATTGGCGATATTCCGAAAAGTTTATTGTATTTTTGCATTGTAATTTGATAAAATGACATGAGAAAGACCCTCATCAGATTTTTGTGGAAGACATTCGCCGCCGTCTTGCTGGTGGCTTTCGTGGCCTTTGTCGCCATCTGGAACGGATGGCTCGGATACATGCCGGACATAGAAGACTTGCAGAATCCCATCAGCAGGTCCGCCACGCAGGTGTATTCTGCCGATGGTAAAATCATCGGCACCTGGAACCTGAACCGGGAAAACCGTATCTGCATTCCGTATGAGAAGCTTTCTCCGGCCACGGTCAAGGCGCTGGTGGCCACGGAAGACGAGCGCTTCTACGACCATTCCGGCATCGACTTCATCGCCCTGGGCCGAGCCATCGTCAAGCGCGGTATCCTCCGACAGGCGAGCGCCGGCGGCGGCAGTACGATTACGCAACAGTTGGCCAAGCAGTTGTATTCCGAGACGGCCCACAGTACGATTGAGCGTCTTTTCCAAAAACCCATCGAGTGGGTCATCGCCATCAAGTTGGAGCGCAATTACACCAAGGAGGAAATCATCGCCCTGTATCTGAATTACTTTGATTTCCTCCACAATGCCGTGGGTATCAAGACGGCGGCCAACACCTATTTCAATAAAGAGCCGCAGGCGCTGAGCGTGACGGAGTCGGCCACCCTCATCGGTCTTTGCAAGAATCCCTCCCTGTTCAATCCCGTGCGCTATCCCGACCGTTGCCGCGACAGGCGCAACGTGGTGCTTTCGCAAATGCAGAAGTCGGGTTATCTCACCCGGGCGGAATACGACAAATACAGTGCCGAACCGCTCAAACTGGATTTCCACCGGGCCGACCACAAAGACGGCAGCGCCACTTATTTCAGGGAATACCTGCGCCGTTACCTGATGGCGGAGCGTCCCGACATTGCCGATTATCCGTCGTGGAACAAGCGGCAGTATGTCCTGGATTCCATTTCCTGGCAGAACGACCCGCTCTACGGCTGGTGCAACAAGAATTTCAAGAAGAACGGCAAACCGTACAACATCTACACCGACGGTCTGAAAGTGTTCACGACCATCGACACCCGCATGCAGAAATATGCGGAAGAGGCGGTCTACAAGCATGTGGCGAAATACCTGCAACCGATTTTCTCCAAGGAAATCCGGCAGCGCAAGAATGCGCCGTTCTCCAGTGAACTGACCCAGAAACAGGTGGACCAGATCATTTCCCGGTCTATCCGTCAGAGCGAGCGCTACCGGGCGATGAAGGCAGGCGGCGCCACGGAAGAACAGATCCAGAAAGCCTTCCGCACGCCTACGGAGATGTCGGTGTTCTCTTATCACGGCGACATCGATACGACGATGACGCCGATTGACTCCATCCGATATGTGAAATCCTACCTGCGGTCGGGATTCATGTGCATGGATCCGAAGACGGGCATGGTGAAAGCCTACGTGGGCGGACTGGATTTCAGCCATTTCCAGTATGACATGGTGATGGGCGGACGCCGTCAGGTGGGTTCCACCATCAAGCCGTTCCTCTATTCCCTGGCGATGGAAAACGGTTACACGCCGTGTGACAAGGCGCCCAACGTGCAGCGCACCTATACGGTGGCGGGCAAACCGTGGACACCGCGCAACGGCAGCAGGAGCCGTTACGGACAGATGGTGACGCTCCGCTGGGGTCTGGCACAGTCGAACAACTGGATTTCAGCCTATCTGATGAGCCGCCTGAATCCGCAGCAGTTTGTGGACATGTTGCACGAGTTTGGCATCAACAATCCCGACATCCATCCTTCCATGGCCCTGTGCCTCGGTCCGTGTGAGGTGTCCGTGGGCGAGATGACGAGCGCCTATACGGCATTTGCCAATCACGGTATCCGTTGTGCTGCCCTGATGGTGACCAAAATCGAGGATTCCGACGGCAATGTCATCGCCACGTTCCAACCCAGGATGAACGAGGTCATCAGTGCCGAATCGGCTTACAAGATGCTGACGCTGCTCCGGGCGGTTGTCGACGAGGGAACGGCAGGGCGCTTGCGCCACCGCTACAACCTGGAAGGGGAAATTGGCGGCAAGACCGGTACGACCAACCGCAATTCTGACGCGTGGTTCATGGGCTTTACGCCCGAACTGGTCTGCGGTTGCTGGGTAGGCGGCGAGGATCGTGACATCCACTTCAACGCCATGTCGATGGGGCAGGGCGCGACGATGGCCTTGCCGGTGTTCGCCTACTTCATGAAGATGATTTATGCCGACACTTCCTTAGGATATCATCAGGACGCGGTGTTCGACATGCCTGAGGACTACGACCCTTGTGCCGCCGGACAGTATGACGTCGACCTGGATATCGACGAGGTGTTTGAATAGAATATAAAAGGCTGAGCGACCGCTCAGCCTTTTCCTTTTAATCTGATATCTCCCCGCGCAGGGATCGGTTCATGCAGTTGCGGATGATGTGGTGGTCCTTGTGGCGCGCCTGCAGGTACATGAGTTTGGTGACGGCCGCCTCCACCGTACTGTCACGTCCGGAGACGACGCCCGCGTTCTGCAGTTGGTAACCCCCGCCGTAACGGGCCATTTCCACGCATCCCGCCACACACTGACTGATGTTGACGATGACGACGCCGCGCTGACTCGCGTCTTTGAGTAGGCGCATGATCCAGGGCATTTGCGGGGCGTTGCCGCTGCCGTAGGTGCGCATGACGATGGAACGCAGTTCGGACGAGTCGAGCACGTGCCGGATGATGCTTTCCTGAATGCCGGGAAAGAGAGACAGGACGATGACGTTCGGGTCCAAGGCGTAATGAGGCGTCATCGGCCGGGAGAAATCCGGTGTGAGAATGTGGTGCTCGTGGAAGTCGAAATTGACGCCGGCATCACAGAGATGCGGATAATTGAACGAGTCGAAAGCGTTGAATCCATCAGCGTTTTCTTTGGTTGAGCGATTACCGCGCAACAGTCTGCCGCTGAAGTAGATACATACTTCAGGTACATACGGTCTTCCGTCCAGTCGGCGCGCCGCCGCCAGTTCGATGCTCGTCATGATGTTCTCTTTTCCGTCCGTGCGGAGCTGACCGATAGGCAACTGGCTTCCGGTGAGAATGACCGGTTTGGTGAGATTCTCCAGCATGAACGACAGGGCGGACGCCGTGTAGGCCATGGTGTCCGTTCCGTGCAGGATGACGAATCCGTCATACTGGTCGTACCTGTCGGCGATGATTCTGACCAGGCGGGCCCAGAGGCGGGGCGTCATGTCGGAGGAGTCGATGGGCGGGGTAAACTGATAGGTATCGATGTCCGTGCGGATGTATTGGAATTCGGGCATGCGCTCTTCGAGCCGGTTGAAGTCGAGCGGTTCGAGGGCGCCCGTGGCCGGATTGCGTCCCATGCCGACCGTGCCGCCAGTGTAGATTAGCAATACTTTGCCTGCCATGTGCGTTGTATTTTACTTGATTTTTATGCAAATATAATTTAAATTCATCGTCGTTCCAAAAAATATTACTATATTTGTCACCTAAAATCGAAATAAAACAAATCACACTTAAAAGTCAAGCAGAAATGAAACAATTCAATGACGAGAACTTCCTGCTCGAAACCGCTACCGCGCAGGAGCTTTTCCATGAGCATGCGGCCAAAATGCCTATTATCGATTACCACTGCCATCTGATTCCCGAGATGGTGGCCAACGACCACAAATTCAAGAGCATTACCGAGCTCTGGCTCGGCGGCGACCATTACAAGTGGCGCGCCATGCGTACCAACGGCGTGGACGAGAAGTACTGCACCGGCAAGGACACGACAGATTGGGAGAAGTTTGAGAAATGGGCCGAGACCGTGCCTTACACCTTCCGCAATCCGCTTTATCATTGGACGCACCTGGAGTTGAAGACCGCTTTCGGCATCACCAAGCAGCTCAGTCCGAAGACGGCGCGCGAAATCTTCGACGAGTGTAATGAAAAGCTCAAGCAACCGGAATTCTCCGCCCGTGGCCTGATGCGTCATTATCATGTGGAATGTGTCTGTACGACGGATGATCCCGTAGACGATTTGCACTTCCACAAACAGACACGCGAGGACGGTTTTGAAATCAAGATGATTCCCGCATGGCGTCCCGACAAGGCCATGAATATCGAAAAACCGGAATTTGCGGCCTACGTCAATCAGTTGGGCGAGGTGGCCGGTGTCACGATTACCACCTTTGCCGATATGGTCGACGCGCTCCAGAAGCGCCACGACTTCTTTGCCGCGAACGGATGCAAACTGTCCGACCACGGTATCGAGGAATTCTATGACGAACCGTATACCGACTCGCAGATTGAGACCATCTTCGCCAAAGCCATGCGCGGCCAGCAGTTGTCGAAGGGCGAAATCCGCCAGTACAAGCACTGTTTCCTTGCCGTATGCGCCGAGATGGACGCCGATGCCGACTGGACACAGCAGTATCACTACGGCGCCATCCGCGACAACAACACCCGGATGTACGACCAGCTCGGTCCCGATACCGGTTTCGACTCCATCGGCGAGTTTACCACGGCACAGGCCATGAGTCATTTCCTGAACGAACTCAACATGAAGGGCAAGTTGACCCGTACCATTCTTTACTGTCTGAATCCCTGCGCCAACGAGGTGATTGCCACCATGCTCGGCAATTTCCAGGACGGCAGTTGTCCGGGCAAAATCCAATTCGGTTCCGGTTGGTGGTTCAACGACCAGCTCGACGGCATGACCCGTCAGATGAACGCCTTGTCCGTACTGGGTCTGCTCAGCCGTTTCGTCGGTATGCTGACCGACTCCCGTTCTTTCCTGAGCTATCCGCGCCATGAGTATTTCCGTCGTTTGCTTTGCAATTTGCTCGGCAATGACGTGGAGAAGGGACTGCTGCCTTGCGATATGGAGCGTCTTTCCCAGATGGTGGAGGACATCTCTTACAACAACGCAAGGAATTATTTCAAGTTCTATTAATTCTGAAAACTGGAAACAAGAGGCGTGCCGGCAGCGGCACGCCTCTTTTCGTGCTCCACGATATTGTGTTCATACCACCTCGTGACTATCCTGTGTCTCCTCTCATACGTTGTAGTATCGCGTTAGCGTAGTCGAGGGTGTGTCAAAACTGCCCGTCTTCCTTCGTCAACTGCCTTTTAAGCAAGCTTAAGGCAGCCGCCGAATGAATCCGGAAACAAAAAACTCGCTTTTCACTAACTTTCGCTCACTTCGTTCGCGCAACCTCGGCTGCGCCTCAGCAATGCTAAAACAAGTTTTGCATTGCGTTCGGCTTGCACGAGTTTTCGCTCACTTCGTTCGCGCAACCTCGGCTGCGCCTCAGCAATGCTAAAACAAGTTTTGCATTGCGTTCGGCTTGCACGAGTTTTCGCCACTTCGTTCGCGCAAA
>Ga0181612_161199_pt1 | contig 60321 bp, 54 predicted proteins | sample HoacroProtozoa21_FD_119630 | JGI IMG/M metagenome (GOLD analysis project Ga0181612, IMG submission 119630) | Hoatzin crop microbial communities from Cojedes, Venezuel. Combined Assembly of Gp0051906, Gp0051904, Gp0051908
CGCAGGCTTTTTTGATCAAAAGTGCGGCAGGCGGAGTCTTTGTGATGAATGAGAAGCTGCGATCAGCGTAAACGGTGATAACGACAGGGATCATCATGCCCATGTCATTTTTGGTGCGGTCATTGAAGTCCTTTGTGAACTGACCGATGTTTATACCATACTGTCCCAGTGCCGGGCCTACAGGAGGCGCAGGAGTTGCTTTTCCGGCAGGAACCTGAAATCTAATATATCCTATAACTTTCTGTGCCAAAGTGAAGCACCTCTTTCTAAATAAGTATAATTGTTATTCTCTGATCGTCTCGACCTGATTAAGTTCAAGATCGACAGGGGTTTCTCTGCCGAACATAGAAACAGTGACGCGGACTCTGTTTTTCTCGGTCTCAAGTTCATCCACAGTTCCAAGAAATCCGGACAGAGGACCGTCTACTACCTTTACGGTATCTCCAACGGCGTAATCTGTGACCACTTCATGGCGCTCCACGCCCAGATCCAGAATTTCCTGATCCGTAAGCGGAACGGCCTTTCCGTCAGAGCCCACGAAACCTGTGGCTCCTCGGACATTGTGGACAAGATGCCAGCTGTCATCTGTCATGATCATCTTGATGAGAACATAGCCGGGGAAAACTTTTCGCTCTACGGTTTTTTCTCCCGCATCAGTATGCTCGGTAACGGTCTCCATCGGAATGCTTACTTCATGGATAAGATCCTGCATTTTACGATTTTCGGCCGCTTTCATAATTGCGGTTGCTACCGCATTTTCATAACCTGAATAGGTATGTACTACATACCACTTTGCTTTTTCAGCCATAGCGCTACCCTGCCAAAGTGATCAACGCTTTGACCGCCAACTGTGCAAGCGAATCAAACCCCCAAAGGACCAGCGCGGAAAGCGCTATCATAAAAAGGGTCACCAAAGTGTTGTTGGTCGTTGTCTGTGTGGACGGCCAAACTACTTTTTTCAGTTCGCTCTTCATGTCGCGGAACCATTTTTTGATACGTTGAAAGAATCCGGGCTTTACGTCGTCTTTTTTAACGGCGCCCGAAGATTTTACGGCGGGAGCAGAAGATTTTTTTCCTTCAGCCATTACTATTCATTCCTTTCGTAAAATCACTTGGTTTCAACGTGCTTAGTGTGTTTGCGACAGAATGGGCAGTATTTTTTGCGCTCCAGTCGGTCAGAAGTATTCTTTTTATTCTTGACCGTGAAATAGTTTCTTTGCTTGCATTCTTCGCATCTGAGAATTACTTTTACTCGTGCATCTGCAGCCATATTGATCGGCACCTCCTATTTTATTTACCCTTTAAAGGGCATTGCCTCCCTGTGCAGCAAGACAGGCGCAATTTGCGAAAAGTGCGCAAAAAGAAAACCTCTCTTCTGACAGGTAAGAACTAATATAGCACAGCTTCTGGGTCGGGTCAACAATTATTTTAAATATTTATATAAATATTTTTTATATAGCACACTATGGAGAAGCTTTTAAAAAGAGGGTAGATTGCGAAGTTTGCCAATTGATAGTAAAATGAAAAAAATTCAGATTGAAGGACAAAAGACAAAATGAAAATAATGGCAATCGATTACGGGGATCAGCATACCGGTCTTGCAGTTTCGGATCCGATGGGCATGATTGTGGGAAGTGCGTGGATCGTCGATGAATGGGATATGGAACGTTTGGCGGAAACCATCGTTGCGGAAGCCGGCCAAAGAGAGGTTGAGAAACTGATTCTGGGGTTTCCGAAAAACATGGACGGCAGCGAAGGTCCGCGGTGTGAGAAGGTGCGGCTGCTGGAGCAGCGATTAAAAGAGCTATCCGACCTGCCGGTAGTCCTATGGGATGAACGAAGGACGACCATAGAAGCCCATGATGTGCTGAGGAAAAACGGCAAAAAGGAAAAAAAGCACAAAGCATACATTGATGCGGTTGCGGCAAGTTTGATTCTGGAAGGATATCTGGGAAGTGCTCTTAACTGAAAAAATGAGCAGAGCTTTCAAAAAAGAAGCTCTGCTCATTTTAGTTTTTAATATGCGACGCCCCAATAGATCATCTTTGTCGCAGGTTTACCGCAGATCGGGCAGACATCGTCCAGATGCTCCTGCTGGAAGGGGATGCAGCGGGAGGACATTCCCGCTTCTTCCTTCATACGCTCTTCACATTCAAGACTTCCGCACCACATTGTTTTAATAAATCCGCCGTTTTCTTCCTGAAGCTTTTTGGCTTCTTCCACGGAATGGGCTTCGAAAATATGGCTGTCGAGATTTTCTTTGGCCTTATTGTAAAGCCCTTCCTGAACAGCGTCCAGAAGCTCGGTGACAGACGATTCGAGAGTGTCGAGAGAAACGGTGATCTTTTCACCGGAATCTCTCCGGACGGCAACGCAGACATTGCTTTCGATATCTCTTGGACCGAGCTCGATGCGGAGAGGCACACCTTTCATTTCCCACTGAGAGCATTTCCAACCCATGGAATTGCTCGAATCGTCGATCTTGGCGCGAATACCGGCTTTCTGCAGCCGGTTCAGCAGTGCGTATGCGGCATCGAGAACTCCTTCTTTCTGCTGAGCGACAGGCACAACAATTGCCTGAATCGGAGCAACTTTCGGAGGAAGGACCAGACCGGAGTTGTCTCCGTGCGTCATGATGATACCGCCGATGATTCGTGTAGACATTCCCCAGCTGGTTTCATACGGATGGCAGAGCTGGTTCTCTTTGTTTGAGAAGGTGATGTTGAATGCTTTGGCGAAACCGTCACCGAAATAATGGCTGGTGCCCGACTGAAGTGCCTTGTGGTCATGCATCATGCATTCGATCGTGTAGGTATTTTCTGCACCGGCGAATTTTTCCTTATCAGTTTTGTCTCCTCGAATAACGGGCATGGCCAGAACGTCTTCGCAGCAGTCTGCATAGACTTCCAGCATCTGCAGGGTCTCCTCGCGAGCCTCTTCTTCAGTGGCGTGAATGGTGTGGCCTTCCTGCCAGAGAAACTCTCTTCCGCGAAGGAAGGGACGGGTCGTTTTCTCCCAGCGGAGAACGGAACACCACTGGTTGTATTTCATGGGCAGATCGCGCCAGGAGTGGACAACGTGGCTCCAGTGGTCACAGAACAGGGTTTCGGAAGTCGGACGGATGCACAGCCTCTCGGGGAGTTCTTCGCTTCCGCCGATCGTTACCCATGCGCACTCGGGAGCAAAGCCTTCCACATGATCCTTTTCCTTCTGCAGGAGACTTTCAGGGATCAGAAGAGGCATGGAGACATTTTCGTGCCCCAGTTCCTTGAACCGTTTATCAAGATACTGCTGTATATTTTCCCAAATGGCATAACCATACGGCCGAAGTATAAATAATCCCTTGATTCCGGAATAGTCCACCAGTTCTGCCTTGATGCAAACATCGGTGAACCACTGGGCAAAATCTTCCTCCATATCGGTTATCTGTTCAACTTTCTTATCCTTTGCCATCGTTTTTTACCTTTCTAATCTTTAATACTTACTAATAGCGCAGCTAATATTATAAGTAGTCTGAGAATAATTCGTCAAGGTGTTTTTGCTTTTTAAGAAAGACGCGATAAAGTTTACATAAAATCTCTTGACCGCAAATCTAATATGCCTTATAATTTGATAGATTTTGATATTTCTACCAGTGAAATGAGGTGACGGATATCAACAAACAGCAGTTTCTTACGGAATTAACCAAATTCCTTACGTTTGTCAATGACGACGAGCGTGAGCAGATAGTAAACGAATTTGATAAGATATTTGATGATTGCGACAGCCAGGAAGAGCTGGCTGCAACGTTGGTTTCTCCGCTGAAAGTGACGGTTGAGCTGTCCAGAGTATACAACAAGGATGGGCTGGAAGCTACACTTCAGAAGTGCGGAGAACTGGCCGGATCGGAAGAGTTTATGAACGGAGAGTCTTCCTCGGACGATACAGCCAGAGATATTATCAAGGCAATCGATGAAAACAGTTTCAAATCGATCGATATTATTTCCGATGATCATTCGGACGAAAGTGAAGAAACGCCGAAGGAAGAGATGCCGGAAGGCACGGATCCTCTGATCGAAGTGTTTGCGCGAGACGAACAGGAACAGACAGAAAGATCCACCGAAGAGTCGGCCTCTCCTGAGGAAGAAGCAGAGGAATCGGAAAATAAGGCCGAGGCCGGGGAGATTTCTGAAGAGGATCAAACGGTCGAAGAGGAACAAAGCGGGAACGATCAGGAGCCCGAATCGGAAACCTATCAGATCGAAGATGCCGATGAAAATCCGACTGAAATTCCCGAGGCGGAAAAAACCGAAGAAGAATCCGCCGAACAAGCCGAAGAGCAGGAGATTCTGCCTGAGCGGGAGATGCCAGAGGAAACCCCGGTACAGCTTTGGGAAGAAACGGAAGACCACAGCGAGCCTGTGGGTCCCACGGTCCGATATAAAGTTAAACCCGCAGCGCTGATACTCTTTCTGATCTTTGCGATTCCGCTCGGACTGCTGGCGATCGCGATCTGCCTGCTGATCACTGCGGCGATTGCTTCCTGTGCGGTATCGGTACTCGGTGCCGGGGCGCTGGCGGTATCGCTGGCCTTCAATACCGGACTGACGGTTTTTGCGGATATCATTATTGCCGTTGGTGCGGCACTGGGTTGCTTTGCCATCGGTCTGCTTCTTGTCTGGTTTATGATCTGGTTTTTGATCTGCTCGGTCAGAGCGTGCATCCGATTCATTGTTAAGCTGGCAAGATCCTGGTGCTGCAAGGAGGAAATAGTATGATGAAAGCTACCTGGAAAGCAATAGGAATCATCAGCGCGATCCTGCTGGGTCTTGCGATCGTCTGTGTCGTCGTGGGGATGTTTACAGGAGGAAGCACGGAAAGGCTTCAGGAAGCACTGAATGCCAATTATGATGTTCAGTACTACCTGGGACTGGGAAAACGATTCTTCGGATATCTCATAAATTTAGTGAAATAAGCGTTTGAAAAGGCAGGATCCTGCAGAGGATCCTGCCTTTTTTGTTATGAAGGATACTTGCACGGAGTAGTCAAATATGATAAGATAATCCACGCACAGAAAACAAACGACTTTCGTTCAAGGACAAAGGAGGCGCTGGAAGTGAAGGGTGAAAATAAATATTATCTCGTAGATGCCGATGCGTTGCCGGATGTATTTATCAAAGTAACAAAAGCCAAGGAACTTTTGGAAACCGGCGCTGTAAAGACCGTCGCGGAAGCAGTCGACAAAGTGGATCTGAGCCGAAGCGCTTTCTACAAATACAGGGACATGATCCGGCCGTTCAGAGATCTTTCAAGAAATACAATCGTATCCTTTTCGACGGTCCTTCACGACCGGCCCGGAGTACTGGCGGCTATGCTTTCCGTGCTGACCGGATCCGGAGCAAATATACTGACGATCAATCAGTCCATCCCTACGGACGGAGCCGCAATAGTAACTTTTTCCCTGGCCACCGCACAGATGAAGATCGCGACCGACGAGCTGATCACAAAGCTGAGAGAGACCGACGGAGTCATTACGGTGGAAGTACAAGCAGGATAAAAAATGGAGCGCATCTGCGCTCCATTTTTTTGATACATGAGATCAGTCGTTTTCCGAGTCCTGAATGTGAACTCTTTTGCCTCGAATTTCGAGTTTGCCTTCGCAGAACAGTTTTATGGCCTGCGGAAGGATCTTCCATTCCGCTTCTTCCATAATGCGGCTGCGAATGCTTTCCACGCTGTCGGTCTGGTATATCGTTACAGCCTTTTGCAGAATGATAGGACCAATGCTGCCGTCGGAAGCTGCAAAATAAGCCGTAGCTCCGGCGACCTTCAGACCTCTTTCAAAAACAGCCTTATAGATATTGCCTTCCTGATTTTCGAAAGCCGGAATCAGAGAAGGATAGACCCCTATGATCTTGTTTTTGAATTTTTCCGCCACTTCGCCGAGAGGCCTTTTATAGCCTGTGAGAATGACAAGATCGATATCCATATCTCTGAGCTTGTTATATACTGCTTTGCTGTAGGAAGCCTCGGTGGGAAAGAGGTTGGGATCCACAACGTAAGTGGGAACACCGGCTGTTTTAGCCCGGGTAAGAGCGTATGCATCAGACTCGGGGGAGATGACTGCAACCAGTTCAAAATTAGGGATTTCTTTAAAATAGACAGCATCAAGCAGTGATTGAAGCTGAGTTCCTCCTCCAGAGACCAAGGCAGCGCCTCTTATCATAATCTAACCTCCAATATTTTCGCTTACCGAAGCAGTTCTTCAGCGACGGTAACATTTCCTTTTTCTATTTCTTTTAGTTTTTCCGCCCGCTCGAGGCGATCATTCAGTGAACCGTTCTCACCGACCGCCGTATCGATCGAAGAGATGAGCTGCTTTGCCGTGACCTCTTCCAGCTTGATGCAGGGTCCGCTGCCTATATACTCCGTGAAAGCGGAGACCTTCGGATCATAGCTGATTCCGATCACAGGAACTCCCTGGCTGGCGGCAAAGATCAGTCCGTGAAGCCGCATGGATATCATGACCTGCATTCTGGAGATGAATCCGATCGTCAGGTGCGAATCCATCGGAGAACTCACAATGTGATACGGAACGTCCGGCATCGATTCGATGATCTTTTCGGCCGCCCGGGGATCTTCGTTCCGGTTGATAGCCAGAAAGACCGGCGTCAAGCCGTGTGTTTCATAGGCATAGCGGATAGCGGACCGTATTTCCTCCACGCAGTTATCGAATCCGGGCCATCTCCGCAGAGAGATGCAAAGATACTTTCCGTCGACAGGAATATTGTTTTCCTGCATAAAGTGGTCAATCTCCCACTTGCCCGAGGGCTTCAGACAGATGGCAGGATCTGAAGTCAGGATCTTCTCCGGACGGTCAATGCCGAACCGGCTCAGTTCCCGCAGAGAGTGCGGTTCACGGACGGTGATGATGTCCACATACTGGTTGATGATCTTCTGCGCCAGTTTGATATCGGACTTGTACATTACGGGGCCGATTCCGCATCCGTACATATAAACGCTGCAACCATGTTTCTTTGCCCACTTGATGGTATACAGATAATAGTCCAGGCTTCGGCGGCTTGTAACATCTTGGATTAGACTGCCGCCTCCGTTTATGTAGAGTTTAGCCGTTTTCATTTCTCTGTGGATCGCTGGGATGTTAAAGCGATATACGGCCTGAACGCCCCGCTGAAGACGAGTCTCCTTCGGTTTGCGTGACAATACGGTGATCGGGATATATTCATCCAGACTTTTGATCTCGGTGATAATCGCTTCCAGAATGGCTTCGTCTCCGGCATTTCCATGACCGTAGGCTCCGCATATCAGAACGCCGTGCTTGCTGTGAGTACGGTTTTCCTCTTCACGCTTCAGGATGGTTTCATAGATTTTGATCTGGGTCCTGCAGGTGCTTTCCGTTGAAAATTCAGCGGAAGCCTTATTATAGAGAGCCTGACCCAGCTGCGCTCTCAAAGCAGGATCTTCTGCCAGGCTTACCAGTGCCGAGGTCAAAGCGTCTGCGTCACCGGGCGAAATCAGGATTCCGGTCTGGCCGTTTTCAACAAGCTTCGGAACTCCGCCTACATTAGTGCTGACCGTCGCAAGACCCGCCCGTGCACCCTCCGTGATGGCATAGGGAAAAGTCTCGGATAACGAGGTCAAGGTGTTGATGTCCAGAGCACCGTAAAATTCATTCATATCTTCGACCCATCCCGCAAAAAAGACGGAGTCTTCTACGTTGAGGTCTGCTGTGAGCGCCTTCAGCGCATCGGCTTCCTGTCCGTCTCCTGCAATCAGCAGCTTAAGTTCCGGACGGGAGCGGTGTGCTTCCGCAAATCCCTTTATAAGAGTGGGAATATCCTTGACCGGATCGAGTCTTGCGGCAATGCCGACAACGGTGTCTGTTTCGCTGAAAGGACATCCGATCCGGGAAAAATACTTCTGCCGGTCTGTTTTTTCCACTTGAACGGAAAAATCGATGCCGTTGTAGATAGCAAACAGACGATTCGGATTAAAACCGCGTGAAATCAGAGTTCCGCGCATCCGATCGGAGACGCAGACAAGATAATCTATGCTGCGTATGGCATAGGCGTTCAGGTTACCATAAGTCAGTGCAGCACCCGGCCTTCCCATATAGTCGAGCTTGTAGTCGCTGTGTACTGTGCATACGACGGGAATATGAAGTTCTTTTCTTATGATGGATGCCATCAGGTTTGCCCGCGAACCATGACAGTGGATCAGGTCGTAATTTCCTTCGGAGATCTGTTTTCGCACCTTATGAAGAGAGGCTGTGAAGCCGGATTCATAAACGGTAAGAGGAATGCCTAATTGCTCGGCCTCTCTTGAAAACGGGCCGGACATGAAGCAGACGAGATCCGCGGTTATTTCTTTGTTTAAACCCGAGAGGAGAGACAGCACATGGGTTTTGGCACCGCCGGTATCTCCTCCGCTGATTAAATGAATGACTCTCAAGGGAACCTCCACTTGTTAAGCAGATTGCAATCATTTATAATTTAAAATACAGTTTTTTGCTGTTTTATTATTATAGCATTTACGATAATTACGGGTCAACATAATAGAGGTTACAGAATGACTAAAATTTATCTCATTCGGCACGGAGAAGCAGAGGGAAATATCTATCGACTGTGGCAGGGAATCACGGACGGAAAGATCGCTCCCAAAGGAAAACTACAGATCGAGGCCTTGGCAGAACGTTTCCAGGATGTCCCGCTGGACGCGATCTACTCCAGTGATCTGTCGCGGGCGGTGACAACCGCCGAAGGACTCGCTCGGTATCATCAGCTGCCGATCGTCAAGCGATCCGATGCTAGGGAAATAAACTGCGGAGAATGGGAAAATGAACCGTTCGGAAATACCGAACGAGATTTTCCCGAGCAGATGAGATATTTTAACAGCGATCCGGAAAAATGGCACGTGAACGGAGCGGAGACCTTCGAAGAATGCAGAGAAAGAATGGATGCGATGCTGCGTTCCATTGCGGAGCTGCATGACAAAGGAACCGTCGCCGTGGTTTCACACGGAATGGCGATCCGGACCGTGCTTTCACATTATATGGGGTTTGCTTCCGATGAGATAGAAAAACTGCCTCACGGCGACAATACGAGCGTATCCCTGCTGGTCTATCAGGACGGGAAAATGCGGGTAGAATACTGCAACGACAACTCTCACCTGACACCCGAGCTTAGTACACTGATGAACCAGGACTGGTGGAAAAACGGCAGCGGATTTGACCTTCTGGATCTGAGGGATGAGCCCTTTGACCTTACGCAGGACAGCCTGCTGTATGTTAAATGCTACCGGGATGCATGGATCGCTGTTCACGGAACGGAAACGGGTTACGTTTCCGCACCGTATCTGACCGCGGCCAGAAAGCACAGCAGAAAAGACCCGCAGTCCCTGCTTAAGATTTTCAGCGGCGAGGAATTTATCGGCATGGTCGATCTGGATCCGGACCGCGGGCATCTTCATGGATACGGCTGGATCACCCTGCTTTACCTGCGGGAGGAATACCGCAATCAGGGACTGGGAGTTCAGCTGCTGGGGCGCGCAGTAAGGTATTTCAGCAAGCATAAGAGAAAAGCGCTGAGGCTTCATGTGTCGGCGGACAATCAATCGGCGCTGAGCTTCTATCGGAAAAATGGGTTTGTACTCATCGGAACGGAAAAAGGGATCCTGGGAGATCTTCTGCTCATGGAGAAACGGCTGGATTAAAGACTATGTATCGATGGAATGACAAAATGAAAATACAGAATCTGGAGGTGCCAAGTGATGCCAGAATGATCGTGATTTCTGACATTCATGCAAATCTGGATTATTTCGAAGCACTGCTTAAAAAGATAGAATTTTCAGAAAATGATGTGCTCATTATAGATGGAGATTTTCTTGAAAAGGGAGAGCGGTCCCTGGATACGATGCATTTTATCATGGATCTGGTTCGCCGGGGCAACACCTATGTGGTATATGGGAACTGTGATTCCTGGGACGATGTTATTGACAGGATCCTCAACGAACCGGATAAAATGTCCTGGATCATCCGCTATATGAAAATGAGAGAAAGCGGACTGCTCTTTGAGATGTTCAGGGAGATGAATGTCGATGTATCCGATACGAGTGATCTGGAAAAAAACGTTTCGGAAATGTGCAGGCGCTATCGGGATGAATTCGATTTCTTGAGATCTCTTCCCACTGCGATCGAAACTCCCCACTACACTTTCGTGCACGGGGGGATCCGGCCGGATCTTCCTTTGAAGGAGCAGCGGCAGGGAGAGTGCATAAAAATGGATAATTTCAGAGGGCGGGGATGGAGCTTTGATAAATGGGTCATCGTCGGCCACTGGCCTGTCATGCTGTACATATACGATCATGTATCCGCGATGCCGATCATCGACCGGGACCGAAAGATCATAAGCATCGACGGAGGATGCGTGCTGAAGGATGACGGACAGCTCAACGCACTGATCATCCCTTATGAAGGAAGCGAGGACTTTCAGTGCGAATGGTATGATCCGTTTCCTGTAAGAATTGCGGCGGAACACCAGAGTGCCTCGGAAGTTTCCTATTATATCCGGTGGGGAGACAGTGAAGTGGAAGTGATCCACCCCGGGGAGGAGTTTTCCCTGTGCAGGCATGTCAGAACCGGATATCAGATGGAGATCCTCACAAAGTATCTTTCAGAAGGAGAGGACGGACGAATACACACCAATGACTGTTCGGACTATCGGCTGGAAGTAAATCCGGGAGATCCGCTGAGCGTGATCGAAACGACATCCAGAGGCTACTATGTGAAATCTCAGGGTGTGAGCGGATGGTACTACGGAAGGATGGAACAGGAATGACAACGATACTGCTGATCTATTTTGTGATCGTAAATATCGTCCTGCTTTTTGACATGGGAGCGGACAAAAAATTCGCCAGAGAAAACCGAAATCGGATCCCGGAGAGGACGCTGTTCCTGTTTGCAGTCTTAGGCGGCGCGGCAGGGGGAACCCTCGGAATGATGCTGTTTCACCACAAGACGAGAAAACCGATCTTCCGGTATGGATTTCCCGTGCTGGCGTGTTTTTGGCTCGTTATATGGATCTTTCTTCTGGCGAATACCTAGAATAATATAAATAATTACAGAAAATTACAATAAAATGCTTGCATTTCATGATTCATTTTGATAGTATATTTAAGCATTTCACACGAGCAGAGACTTTTGCATTTGTGGCTACGGCTTGTGCAAAGGAGTGATCTGTTCGGCGGAAAAACAAATTTTAGGAGGAAACAAATGTCAGTCGTAACAATGAAACAGCTTTTGGAAGCTGGCGTGCATTTTGGACATCAGACACGTCGCTGGAACCCCAAAATGGCAGAGTACATTTACTGTGAGCGTAACGGGATCTACATCATCGATCTCCAGAAAACAGTAAAGAAACTGGAAGAAGCCTACAACTTCGTTCGTGATACTGCATCCAACGGAGGAACTCTTCTTTTCGTCGGCACCAAAAAACAGGCAGCCGATGCTATCCGTGAAGAAGCATCCAGAGTCGGCATGTACTATGTCAATGCCCGTTGGCTCGGCGGAATGCTGACCAACTTCAAGACCATGCGCACCAGAATCGATCGTCTTGCACAGCTCAAACAGATGCAGGAAGACGGAACTTTCGATATGCTTCCGAAGAAAGAAGTTATGAAGCATCTCGGCGAAATGGAAAAACTCGAGAAATATCTCGGCGGCGTTAAAGAAATGAAGAAGCTGCCGGATGCAATCTTTGTAGTAGATCCCCGCAAAGAGCACAATGCCATTGCAGAAGCTCGGAAGCTGCATATTCCGATTATTGCCATTGTCGATACAAACTGCGATCCGGATGAGGTCGACTATGTTATCCCTGCAAATGATGACGCGATCAGAGCTATCCGTCTGATTTCCGCAACCATGGCAAATGCAGTTCAGGAAGGCCGTCAGGGTCTCGATGCAGAAGATGAAGCCGTTGCAGCAGAGGAAGTTTCCGAAGCCGCAGAGGAAGCTGCAGAGCAGGAATAAAGAGATATCCAGGGAGCATCGATTGCTCCCTGTTTTTGAGTAAACAACATATATTATATAGGAGGAAATGATTATGGCTTTTACCGCAGCAGACGTAAAGAAACTGCGTGAGATGACAGGCGTAGGAATGATGGACTGCAAGAAAGCACTGGTCGAGTCAGACGGTGATATGGACAAAGCCGTTGAATGGCTTCGTGAAAAAGGACTTGCAGCCTCCCAGAAAAAAGCCGGAAGAATTGCCGCAGAAGGTATTGCCTGCGCTGGCGTATTCGATGGAATCGGTGTTGTTCTTGAGGTCAACTCCGAGACAGACTTTGTTGCAAAGAACGAAAAATTCGTTGATTTCGCAAAGAACGTTGCTATTACCGTCGCAAAAGAGAATCCTGCCGATCTGGATGCTCTTATGGCAACCAAATATAACGGAACCGATCTGACCGTGGAACAGCAGCAGCAGGAAATGGTGCTGGTAATCGGAGAGAACATCAAGGTCCGCAGATTTGCACGTTATGATTCCGGTCTTAACATTCCTTATGTTCACATGGGAGGCCGTATCGGCGTTATCGTGAACATGGATGTTGATGCAGGACTGGAGAACAATGAAAAAGTCATCGAGCTCGGCAAGGATGTTGCTATGCAGATCGCAGCCCTCAATCCGGTATATCTGGATAAGACCACAGTTCCCGAGGATGTTGTTGAGCACGAGAAGAACATCATGCTGATTCAGATCGAGGAAGACCCGAAGTTCGCATCCAAACCGGACAACGTGAAGGCACAGATCAAAGAGAAACGCATCACCGGCAAACTGGAAAAATATTATTCCGAAGTCTGCCTGCTGCAGCAGCCGTTCGTCAAGGACGACAAAGTTTCTGTTGAGAAGCACATTGCTGAAGTTGCCAAAGAAGTCGGCGGCTCCATCAAGGTCAATGCATTCACAAGATATGAAAAAGGCGAAGGCATCGAAAAGAAACAGGAAAACTTTGCAGATGAGATCGCCTCTATGGTAAACGGAACCAAATAAAAAATTTCGGTAATAATAAAAGGAAGCACAGGATCATCTTGATCCTGTGCTTTTTGCATTTTATTGAGTTTTGATGGCAACAGTAAGCCGGAGCCTGAGCTCATCGAGAACCCTTTTCATACGGGATACCTTCTGCCTTCGGCGCATGAGAATCCTTTGATGTGAAGGCAAGGACCAAAAGGGAAATCACGTAGGGCAGCATATTATATACGGTGCTCGGAATGTTGAGTGCAACGAGGAAATCAAATCCGGCATAGACATTGGACAGTGCACGGAACAGTCCGAACAGCAGAGCAGCTAATGCAATGCGGATCGGTTTCCACTGACCGAAGATCATAACTGCCAGAGCAAGGAAGCCGAAACCTGCGACACCGGTTTCGAATTTCCACTCGCTGACGCCGGCTGTGATATAAACGATGCCGCCGAGACCTCCGAGGATACCCGAAATGAGAACGCCGGCCCAGCGCATCTTGTATACATTGATTCCGACGCTGGCCGCAGCCTGCGGATGTTCTCCGCATGCCATCATTCTAAGACCGAAACGGGTCTTGTACAGGGTGACCCAGGAAACAGCCAGCGCAATCAGCGCAACGAGCATAAACCAGTTGAACTCGAAGGACCCGATGTTCACGAGAAAGGCCTTTTTTGCATTGACATACTGGATCGTGGCGGAAACATTGTCCGGGTTTTCTGCGGTGTTGATTGCCTTGACGATAACAGTAGCGGCAGCAGTGCCCAGAAGGTTCAACGCTGTGCCGACCAGCGTCTGGTCTGCCTTGAAATTGATGCAGGCAACGGCCAGCAGGGCCGAAAAGACCACACCGGACAGGACGGCAGCCAGGATCACCACAAGGATCATAGAGAATGAAGATGCGGAATCCGGCATGAATTTCATGGCAAGAGCTCCGCCCAGAGCACCCATGACCATGATTCCTTCCAGACCTAGGTTGATCACACCGGAGTGTTCAGAGAAACAGCCGCCCAGTGCTACAAGTACAAGGACAGAAGCAAAAATAAGTGTGTATTGAATCAATAATATCATTTATCATCGCTCCTTTCCTCGCGGCTGGAAAGCTCCTGGGCTTTCAGCTTCTCTTCCTTTTTCCGGATGCGGGTATTCAGGAAGTACTTAAAGAACAGAACGAATCCGCACAGATAGATGATGATCGAGGAGATCAGATCCGAAATCTGAGAAGGATAGATATTCTTGTCCAGATACGATCCGCCGCTAGTGATATGCTGGATAAAGAACGAGGAAAAGATCGTTCCTATGGGATCGAGTGCACCGAGGAATGTGGCGGCAATTCCGTTAAAGCCCATGGCCGGAACAGAGGACTGCGTGCAGGACCACTGTTCATAGCCGGTCAGATAAAGGAATGCAGCTCCGATACCTGCCAAAGCACCGCCGATGATAAGGGTAACGATGGTATTCTGTTTTTCTTTCATGCCAGCGTATTTGGCGGCGTTTTTATTGAATCCGGTCGCTTTCAGCTCATAACCGAATCTTGTCTTGTTCAGGATGACCGCGATAAGAATAGCGATAAGAACGGAAAGCGGGATAGCGATGGTTACATACTGGTTATTTGTAAAAAGCTTGCCGAGACCCAGACTGGGAAGCAGCGCTGAAGCATTGTAGTTTGCGATTACATTCGTATAGGGACTGGCAGATTCTTTTACTTTTGACAAAAGCATGTTTACCAGATACAGAGCGATCCAGTTGAGCATGATGCCGGAGATGACTTCATTCACATTGTGCTGTGCTTTTAAATATCCGGTGATGCAGCCCAGAAGAGCTCCTGCGATCATGGCAAAAACAAGGCAGAGGAACCAAGGCATATGCCATGCGAGCGCAGCATAGATGCAGGCTCCCGCGCCGGCAACGTACTGTCCCGCCGCGCCGATGTTAAACAGTCCAACCTTGTAGCAGAACTGAATGGACAGCGCACACATCAGTAGTGGGGCGGTCTTGACGAGCGTATTGCCGAGATATTTCATCCTGGCCGGCTGACTGGGATAGGTAAGGAAGTTTTTCAGGATCGTCGTGATTGCTTCCCATGCGCCTTCCGGATGGATGAGCAGCAGAACGATATAGCCGATAAGAAGGCCGATCAGAACGCAAAGAACAGAGGCGAGGATCGACTGTACGGCGTTGTTTTTCCAGAAACCGTATTTTTCTTTGTTCATGCGTTGATCACCTCTCTTTTTGCGCCGGACATGTACAGACCGAGTTCCTCGGGAGAGGTGGTTTTTGGATCAAGTTCGCCTACCAGTTCTCCTTCATACATGACCAGTATCCGGTCGGGAACACTCAGAACTTCATCAAGCTCCAGCGAGACCAGAAGCACTGCTTTGCCGGCGTCTCTTTGGGCAACGAGCTCCTTGTGGACAGACTCGATCGCGCCGACGTCAAGGCCTCTCGTCGGCTGAACGGCAACAAGTACTTCCGGCTTTTTATCCAGCTCTCTTGCGATGATTGCTTTCTGCTGATTGCCGCCGGACATGCTGCGTGCAATGGTTACGGAACCCTGTCCCGAACGAACATCATATTCCTCGATCAGCCGGTCCGAATATTTGCGGATGGCGGGTCTTCTCAGGAAACCGGCGCGAGTTGTAAACTCAGGCTCGAAATATCGCTGAAGGATCATGTTGTATTCCAGTGAATAATCCAGAACCAGACCGTGTTTGTGACGGTCTTCCGGGATGTGGCTCATTCCCATAACAGAACGCTTCCTGATGGATTCATGGGAGATATCCTTGCCGCAGAATATTACCGATCCGCTTTGCAGCGGCTCCAGACCGGTGATCCCGTATACCAGCTCACTCTGTCCGTTTCCGTCGATACCGGCAATGCAAACGATCTCGCCGGCCCGCACCTTGAAGGAAACGTTTTTAACGGCATTGTTGTGGTGAACTTTGGAAGCAACCGTCACATCCTTCAGTTCCAGCATCACATCTCCGGGAGTACTTTCTCCCTTGTCTACTTTCAACTGGACATTTCGACCGACCATCATCTTGGAAAGTTCTTCCTTGTTGGTGTCGGCAATGTTGACTGTGCCTATGAATTTTCCTTTCCTGAGAACTGTGCAGCGATCGGCAACTTCCATGATCTCATTAAGTTTATGAGAGATAAACAGAATGGATTTGCCTTCTTTGGCGAGATTTTTCATGATCTGCATCAGCTCTTCGATCTCCTGTGGCGTAAGCACGGCAGTCGGTTCGTCAAAGATCAGAATCTCATTGTCGCGGTACAGCATTTTGAGGATCTCGGTGCGCTGCTGCATGCCGACGGTAATGTCGTCGATAAGAGCGTCGGGATCCACTTTGAGACCGTATTTTTCAGAGAGCTCCAGGACCTTTTTCCGGGCCTCGTCTTTCTGTAGGAATCCATGCTTTGTCGGCTCGACTCCCATAATGATGTTATCAAGAACAGAAAAGCATCCAACCAGCTTGAAATGCTGATGCACCATGCCGATTCCAAGATCGTTGGCATCGTTGGGATCGTTGATTTTCACTTCTTTGCCGTCTTTCTTTATGACGCCTTCTTCCGCCTGATACATACCGAAGAGAACGCTCATCAGAGTGGATTTTCCAGCTCCGTTTTCTCCCAGAAGAGCAAGGATCTCTCCGTGCTTCAACTGGAGTGTGATGTCGTCGTTTGCTACGATACCCGGAAATCGTTTTGTGATGTGGAGCATTTCTATGGCGTACTCATTAGCCAAAAGCGGTCACCTCCTGCAAGCGCTTGATAGAAAAAACAAATTATAGATATTTTACACTATAGGGAAGGAATATGACAATCTATTTCATCCCGATTGAATAAAAAAAGAGGATGGACGGAGCCATCCTCTTTTCGGTTAAGATCGACTTTATTTGATGTTGCCCTGGAAATCAACGGTGACATTGTCGCCGCTGGGTTCTTCTGCGGAAACGTCGTTGGAAACTTCGATGTCTCCGTCTACGAGTGCCGCAACGAGATCCACGTAATCATCTTTTGTAAAGGTGTCGTTCCACACGGTGGTATCCAGAGGAATCTGGACATAGTTCAGAGTGGGATCGTCCTTGGATACGAGACCCAGGGTCTCGATCTTGCCGACGTAGTTGTCCCAGTTGCCGGCCATGATCTCGGAGAGGATCGTATCGACGGTTGCTGCAAGACCTTTCATAGCGGAAGTAATGGTCATGCCTTCACCGTACTGTCCGTCGATAATCGCAGACTGGTCGACATCGACGCCGATGACTTTGCCGTCGACCTTCTGTGCCGCTTCGGCAGCGGAGGTATAGATACCGCCGCCGCAGGCAAAGACGACTTCGGTTCCTGCGGAATACCAGGTGTCCATGGCAGCAGTGATATCTGCATCGCCGTAGAACTGGTTGCCGTAGGCGTATTTGATCTCCACATCTTCAGCACCGATCTCTTCGGCTGCATCATTGGCACCCTGTACGAAACCATAGCCGTATCTCATAACGGCAGGAACAGCCATGCCGCCGAGGAAGCCGAGCTTGGTGTAGCCCATTTTAACGGCCGCAACGCCGGCCATGTATCCGCTGAGTTCTTCCTGGTAAACAGCGCAGTATACGTTGTCGGTATTGTAGTAGTCGGAAACTTCCCAGTCTTCAGGAACGTAATTGTATTTGTCGCCCAGTGCTGCGCTGAGGATATCACCTTCGGCAACGTCAAGAGCTACAAACTTTACATCCGGATACATTTCAGCAGACTCAACGATCGTGCCGGCAAAAGCATAGCCGGGCATGACAAGTACGTTGTAGCCGTCTGCTACAGCTTTGTCGACCATGGCCACACGGTCTGCGGTGGAGTCGCCTTCGGGTTTGTAATAGGTGAAGTCCAGATTGTTGTCAGAGCAGAAGGCCTTGCAGGCTTCATAGGTTGTCTGGTTGAATGACTGGTCGGTGATATCACCATAGTCGGTGATCATGGCGACTTTCATTTCAGCGTCGGAATCGGAAGCTTCTGTGCTGGCAGCTTCGGAAGTGGTGTCTGTGGTGCTTGCTGCGCCACATGCACACAGAGCAAATACCATGCACAGCGCTAACAGGATTGCAAGAAACTTTTTCATCACATGTCCTCCATTTCATAATTTACAATCAATTAATTGCAAAAATAATTGCAAAAATTACAGTTCAAAGTATAGTCGCAGACGTATTTTAAATCAAGATTTTAGGAGACATAACATCCTGTTTATGCTTTTTTTGACACGATCAAAGCTGATCCATACGAAAAGCTGTGTCGAGTGCAATTTCGATCATTTGGGAGAAGGAATTCTGCCGCTCATCGCTGGTCAGTTCTTCGGTTTTATAAAAATGATCGGAGATGGTGCAGATACACAGCGCGCGTTTTCCGGCTCTCGCTGCATTCATATAAAGTCCGGCCGCCTCCATTTCCACAGCCAGCGCGCCCATTTTTTTCCATGCGTCCGCGCTGTTGTCTGATTCGTCCGAATAGAAATTGTCGGTGGAAACGAGATTGCCTACGTGGACCGGCACGGATCTCTGCCGGGCAACCTCTATGGCTTCGCTCATCAGACGATAGTCCGCAATGGGAGCAAAAGTTCCCGGAAGAGCAAACTGGTGCGCGAACGCGGAATCCGTACAGGCGCCCATGCCGATCACAATGTCCATGATATCGATGTTGTCCTGAAGCCCGCCGGCGGAACCGACCCGGATAATGTTGTCTACATGATAAAAATTATAGAGCTCCCAGCTGTAAATACCGATGGACGGGATTCCCATCCCTGAGGCCATTACGGTTACCGGAACGCCATCCCATGTGCCGGTGTAGCCCTGAACCCCGCGCACATTGTTTACGAGTACTGGGTCTGACAGAAACTGCTCTGCAATGAACGTCGCACGAAGAGGATCACCAGGCATGAGAACGGTCTTGGCGATCTGGTCCACGGATGCGCTGTTATGAGGAGTTGGTACAGGCATAAAATACCTCCTTTTTGAGTTCTGTATGGATTCATTACCGATTCATTACCCTTCTGACTGAATTATAGGGCGGCGTCGAGGGAAAGGTCAATCGTGAAATTGCAAGCCCTTCGGCGGTGTGATAAGATGAAAAAAACATTAGGGCGGAGGAAGACAAAGTGTCTGACGTTATTACGATCGGTATTGCCGGCGGAACCGGCAGCGGAAAAACGACGATTACCAGGACACTGGTAAACTGCTTTGGAGAGGACGTCAGTGTCCTGTTCCATGATAATTATTACAAAGCACATCATGACATGAGCTATGAAGAGAGAGCTCAGCTCAATTATGACCATCCAGACGCTTTCGATACGGATCTGCTGATCCGGGATCTGAAGAAACTCAAAGCGGGAAACGCAGTGGAATGTCCTGTCTATGACTATACGATCCATGACCGCACGGAGGAGACGATCACCGTAAAGCCTGCACGAGTCGTCATTGTGGAAGGAATCCTTATTTTCCAGTCCAGAGAATTATGTGATCAGATGGATATAAAAATCTATGTGGATACAGATGCGGATGTGCGGATATTAAGAAGGATCATAAGAGATGTTAAAGACCGCGGAAGAAGTCTGGAGAGCGTAATAGATCAGTATCTGACGACCGTAAAGCCAATGCACGAAGCATTTGTTGAACCCTCAAAGAAAAACGCGGATATTATTGTGCCGGAAGGCGGTAAAAACAAGGTCGCCATGGATATGGTCATAAACAGAGTTCGGGCGCATTTGGACGGGAGAGCATAAGATGGCCAAACTATATTTTAAATACGGCGCCATGGGATCTTCAAAATCAGCACAGGCGCTGATCACGAAATTCAATTATGAAGAGCTGGGAATGATGGTGTGGCTCATCAAACCAAGCGTGGATGACCGGGATGGCGCCGATGTGATCCGAAGCAGGATCGGTCTGGAGCAGCATGCGCAAGTGATCTATCCGCAGGATGATATTCTGGAGGAATATGCCAGGGCGGGCCACCATGATGTCATCATTTCGGATGAGAGCCAGTTTTTTACACCGGATCAGATCGATCAGCTCCGACAGATCGTGGATGATGAAGACACACCGGTACTCTGTTTCGGACTGAGGACGGATTTTCTTACGCACTGTTTTCCGGGATCTCAGCGGCTGATGGAACTGGCGGACTCGATAACGGAGATCAAGACGGTTTGCGAATGCGGCAGAAAGGCTACGGTCAATGCACGACTGGATGCAAACGGAAGGATAGTGACACAGGGCGATCAGGTCCTTCTGGGAGGAAACGACAGTTATGTTGCCATGTGCCATCGATGCTGGAGAAGAAAGATCGCCGAACAGCGCGGACAGCTGATGATCGATGAAATAGAAGAAAAAGGCTGAGCCTGCCGGCTCAGCCTTTTGAAATAATGTTTCGAATTGTGTCGGCGGGAAGTTTGATTATTTTCCGGTCGTAGGTAAGAAGCCCGTTCAGTTCGTCTTCCACATCTGACAGCTGGGTATAAACAGCGGCCGACAATCCCTGCTCTACGGCAGGAAGAATCTGTTCCGAATAGAGTTTTTTCAGGGCCTTTTCCATTTTATCGGGAGAAGCCAGTTTTTTATACCCGAAATCCTTTTCCGAGAAGACGTGCCCGTCGACCCGATAATTAAATCCGCCGAATTCAGACAGCACAACAGCGCGGCCCAGCTTGTCCGGGCGGTAGCGGTACGGTCTGAAATAAACGTGAAGACTCTGGAGTTCACCGATCTTCTGATCATGCCAGCCGGAAGCGTGATCGACAAGGCGGGACGGATCCATGGAACGGATAAGCTCATAGGCCTTGGCGGCGTCAAACTGTCCCCAACCCTCATTAAAGGGGACCCAGAGAACGATGCAGGGACAGTTGAACAGACAAGAGACCATCTCCCAGAGTTCCTGCTGAAACTCTTCGCGCCCGTTTTCATCCTGCCTGCCGAGGAGACGATACCGGTTGTCTTTCATATGCACACCTGTGACCAGCGGAGCCGATATGACTGCCGGATTATAGGAGTTGGCACCGCAGGGGGCATCCTGCCATACCAGCATACCCAGACGATCGCAGTGATAATACCATCGAAGAGGTTCAACTTTCATATGCTTTCGCAGCATGTTAAAGCCCATGTCTTTTGCGATTTGGATATCGTAGATCAGCGCTTCATCGGAAGGCGCCGTATATAATCCGTCTGGCCAGTATCCCTGATCCAGGAGCCCATTCTGGAAATAGGGCTCATCATTCAGAAAGATCCGAGGAACTCCCTGACTGTCCTTTTCCACAGAGATTTTTCTCACCGCAAAATAGCTTTGAACGAGATCTCTCCCGCAGGATACCGTAAAATCGTATAAAACCGGATTCTCGGGACTCCAGCGCTGACAGTTTTCAACAGGGATCCTAGCGGGCAGGGGATAATCCTTGTTCTGAAAATGAGCGACGGCGCTTTCGCAGCCTTCAATTTCCGCATCAATCAATATAAATTGATCCTCGGACAAAGGAGTAATGACAAGGCGCCGGATGTAGGATTCCGGTACGCTTTCAAGCCATACGGTCTGCCAGATCCCGCTCTGAGGAGTATACCACATGCCGCCCCGGTCCATGCGCTGCTTTCCGTGGGTATGATATCCTTCATCAATATCATCCTGAACACGTACCAGCAGGGTGTTTTCGGACTCCAGAAACAGTGTAATATCTGCTGAAAAAGGAAGATATCCGCCGATATGAGACACGGTTTCATGACCGTTCACATATACAACGGCAGTCTGATCGACGGCTCCGAAATGAAGAAGAACACGTCCCTCATTGAACCCGTCAGGAATGGAAAATGAAAGCTGGTACCACAGGTATTCATCCCCCCGGAGAATCCTGTTCACCCCGGACAGAGGAGCCTCGGGAGAGAACGGAACCAGTATCTGTCCGTCCCACTCGGATGGAGGCACATCGGTCGTTGTAAAAGCATAGTTCCACAGCCCGTTTAAGTTGATATAGCTCTGCCGAACCATCTGTGGTCTGGGATATTCCTGAAGTACAGTACTCGGCTGAAGATTTTTTCCCCAATCAGTTATCATTGTTTAGTCTCCTAGATCAAAAAGTTTTGGATTCGGATGCCCCGGATCGCAAAGCTCAAGGCAAATGGATCAGCGCTTCAATCCGCTTCATGAAAATTTTACTACAAATAGAGTAAAAATATAATCCTATTTGAATAAAGTTAACTCAATATTTGCAAGTCCGGAAAAAATCTGACGCTTGGATAACCCATTACGGAAAAATGAAGAGATTTCAGCCAACAAAAGCCAAAATGAAGGAATATTGCCAATTAATGGAAGTTAATATTTCATTGACAACAAAATATCAGGAATGTTAAGTTTTTGTCCATCCGTTTTGCATGATTTCGAGTCATTTATGGTTTACACTATTCTTTCTTTATGATATATTTTATTGGTATAAAGTAGAGAGGTGATGCAAATGCCCTATAAGTGGAAAGGCGGCGTTCATCCCAAATACATGAAATCACCGACTCCGGTGAAAGTAATAAGCCCGCCTAAAGAAGTAGTGGTGCCCATGCAAACACACATCGGTGCACCCTGTCAGCCTCTTGTTGCCGTTGGTGACGAGGTAAAAATGGGTCAGAAGATAGGAGATAATGAATCTGCACCTCTTTGTGCTCCCATTCATTCTCCGGTCTCTGGAAAAGTCATAGCCATCGAGGCAAGACCTCATCCCCTTGGGGACAATCTGATGGCTGTAGTGATCGAAAACGATGGCGAAGACACGCCGAGCAACGAACTGGCTCCTCTGACAGAAGAGCAGCTTCAGGATCCGGAAGCCATTCTGGAGAGAATCCGTGAAGCAGGTATCGTCGGCATGGGCGGCGCTATGTTTCCGACCGCGTTCAAAATCCGCTCTGGTCTTGGGAAAGTAGATACCCTGATCATCAACGGTGCAGAATGCGAGCCGTATCTGAACGGTGACCATCTGACAATGCTCAATCATCCGGTTGAGTTGCTGAAAGGCATCGAACTTGCCAGAATCGCAAGCAAGCTGGACAAAGCATATTATGGCATTGAGAAAAACAAACAGGATGCCATCGATCTGCTGAACTCCAAAAATCCGGCTCAGTACGGCGTGGAGATCGTTCCTGAGAACGTAAAGTATCCGCAGGGCGGTGAAAAACTGCAGATCAAGGCCGTGACGAACCGCGAGGTCAAACCGGGCGGACTGCCGTCTGGCGTTGGATGCAATGTTATCAGCACACAGACCGCTTATGCGATCTACCAGGCCTGCTACGAAGGAATTCCCTGCTATTCGAGAATTATGACGATTGCCGGCAGCGGTGTGAAAGAGCCCGTAAATGCCGAAGTCCGTATTGGTATGCCGTTCCGGTATATCATCGATCAGTGCGGCGGTTTTGCCAAAGAGCCGAAGAAACTGGTCATGGGCGGACCGATGATGGGTCTTATCATCTCGAATATCGATGCAGTGAATATCAAAGGTACCGCAGGACTTCTTGTATTCACCGAAGAAGAAGACAGAAACGTAGAGAATCCGACCTGCATCCATTGCGGCAAATGCCTTGAAGTTTGCCCGATGAAGCTGGAACCGGTCTACATGTATAAGTTCTTTGAGAAAAACGATTTTGAGGGCATGATGAAGTATCATATTCCGTCCTGTATCGAGTGCGGATGCTGCTCTTACAACTGTCCCGGAAGACTTCCGCTGACACATGCTTTCAAGACTGCAAAGATCATGATTCAAAACAAGCAGCGTGAAGAAAAAGCACGCGCTGAGGCACTGGCAAAGGAGGCGGCGAATAAATGAAAGCAAAAGAATATGTTTTTGACGCTTCCTATCAGCCCCAGGTAAGAGATAAACGGAACACCACTACGATCATGCTCGATGTCATCATTGCACTGCTTCCGGCACTGATCGTTGGCATCTGGCAGTTCGGCATCAAAGTCCTTCTGCTTACGGTTGTTTCCATAGCAGCTTCCATGCTGTTTGAGTTCCTTTACCGCAAATTTATGCATAAAGACAACTCGCTGGGTGATCTTTCTGCGGTGGTAACCGGCCTTCTGATAGTGCTGGTGCTTCCTTCCGCCACACCGTGGTGGGTCGTAGTGATCGCAGATCTGTTTTCCATCGTAGTTGTCAAGCAGCTGTATGGCGGACTCGGAAAGAACTTCCTGAACCCGGCACTGGCCGGCCGTGCATTCGTATTCTTCAGCTACACGAAGATCCTTTCAACCTGGGAGATTCCAAAATCCCTCATCGGCAAGGATCTCGGAACTGCGGCAATCGACGGCATCACCATGGCTACACCGCTTTCCATCATGAAAGCCGGAAACCCGATGCCGGAAGTTCTCAGTCTGAAATCCATGCTTATCGGCACGATGCCCGGCTGTATCGGTGAGATCAGCGCCATCGCTCTGATCATTGGCGGAATCTATCTGCTTTGCCGTAAAGTCATTACATGGCATGTTCCCGTAACCTACATCGGAACAGTTGCCCTTCTGTGCCTGATTTTCGGACATTCCGGATATACGCATGTACAGTGGATGCTGTACAACCTGCTGACCGGCGGACTTCTGCTGGGAGCCATCTTCATGGCCACCGACTATGCTACTTGCCCGGTTACTTCCCGCGGCAGAATCATTTATGGTATCGGCTGTGGTGCATTGACAGTGCTGATCCGCTACTTCGGCGGATTCCCCGAAGGCGTATCTTTTGCCATCCTGATCATGAACACATGCTCCTGGTTCCTGGATAAGAAACCGCGCATGCAGTTCGGTGAGACAAAAGAAGATATTGAAGCTGTAAAAGCCGCTGAGAAAGCAGCCAAGAAATCATCAAAGGAGGGTGCATGATGGAAGAGAAGAAAACCGCATCTCCTAGTATTGTAAAACTGGCATTGGTATTGCTTGCAGTTTCCGCAATTACAGCCTTGATCCTTGGTTTCGTCAATCATGTTACCAAAGATAAAATAGCTGAGATCGCTGCAGATAAGACAGCGACCGCATATGCGAATGTTCTTGAAGCAGCAAACTATGTTGAAATAGATCCCGCAGCTTATCAGAATGATGGAACCATCACCAGACTTACCTGTGGAACCGACGCAAACGGCACACCGATCGGGTATGTCGCAGAGACCTATTTTTCCGGTGCACAGGGCATGATCACCATGGTTGTTGGCCTTGATATGAACAAGACCTGCACGGGAATCTATATCACAAAGAGTTCCGAAACAGCAGGCCTGGGTGCTCTGGCCAGCGAAACGCAGCCGGGTGCCTGGAGAGATAATATCGTTGGAGAAACCATGGAAACCAACCTTTCGAAAGACGGCGGTACGATCGAAGCCATTTCCGGTGCAACGATCACATCCAGAGCCGTTGTTACAGAAGTTCATACAGTTATCCAGGCTGTAACTTCATTAGGATAAGGAGGGCCTTAAGATATGACGACGAAACAACAGTTTATTGAAGGCCTGACTACCAACAACCCGGTCCTTGTTCAGCAGATTGGTATGTGTGCCACGATGGCAATCACAACCAGCATGTTCAATGGTATCGGCATGGGCCTTTCAGTATTGATTATTCTGACTTGCTGCAACGTAGTTATTTCAGCAATTCGAAAAATCATCCCGAACGAAATCCGTCTGGCAATCTTCGTTGTTGTCATTGCAGGATTCGTTACAATCGTAGACCTGGTACTTCAGGCCTATGTTCCGGCACTGAGTGAATCTCTGGGCGTGTTTATTCCGCTGATCGTTGTTAACTGCATCATCATCGGACGCGCAGAGGCATTCTGCCAGAAGAACTCCGTGTGGCTGTCATTCAAAGACGGTATTTTCCAGGGCCTGGGCTACACCCTCGTTCTGATTGCCATGTGTCTGATCCGTGAGTTCCTTGGAAAAGGATCTTTCGGCGGCGGACTTCTTAATACCATTGATGGAGTCATCGGAACCGGCAACGGAATTCAGATCTTCCCGAGCGACTACGGCGCACTGGTGCTTACGCTTCCGGTAGGCGGCTTTATGACTCTGGGACTGCTCCTTGCAATCATGAATTATGCGCTGAAAAAGACAGCGGATAAGAAAGCTCTGAAAGAGAAAGAAGAAAAGGAGGCGGCTAAATAATGTTAACAAGTTTACTTTCCATATCATTAGGCGCCATCCTAATCAACAACTTCATTTTCTCGCAGTTCTTAGGATGCTGCCCGTTCCTCGGATGCTCAAACAAAATGGATACTGCCGTCGGTATGGGCCTTGCAGTTATCTTCGTTATGGGCCTTGCATCGGCAATCTGCTGGGTAGTGAATGATTTTATTCTCATGCCCCTGGACCTCGGATTTATGCAGACACTTGCATACATTCTGGTTATTGCCGTTCTGGTTCAGTTTATTGAGATGTTCTTAAAGAAAGCAGTTCCGTCACTGTACTCGGCGCTTGGAATCTATCTGCCGCTGATTACTACGAACTGTGCAGTTCTTGGTGTCGTTCTTCTGAACACACAGAACAACTACAACTTCATAGAGTCGACCGTATACGGCATCACCGGCGGTATCGGCTTTATGCTTGCGATCTGCATCTTTGCATCAGTTCGCGAAAAGATCGAATTTGCGGATTATCCTGAATGCTTTGACGGCTTCGCGATCTGCCTGGTTTCTGCCGGACTGGTCTCCCTGGCGTTTATGGGCTTCAGCGGTATGAAGATCTTTTAAGGAGGGCTGTACGATATGTTAACGATTTTATATGCAGTATTAGTCCTCGGATTATTAGGCGGAATTTTTGGCGCACTTCTTGGATTTGCCGCGAAAATATTCCATGTTGATGAAGACCCCAGACTGGGTGAAGTAAGAGAATGCCTGGCCGGTGCAAACTGCGGCGGCTGCGGATTCCCCGGATGTGACGGATATGCAGCAGCAATTGTTGCAGGTACCGCTCCCACCAACAAATGTGTTGTTGGCGGTTCAGAAGCAGCAGCGAAGATCGGTGAGATCATGGGAGTTGCAGCGGGCGATACCGAGAAGATGGTCGCATTTGTGCCCTGCTCCGGCGAAAACGGAGTGGCTCAGCCCAGATTCAACTACAGCGGTCCCAAAAATTGCCAGGCGGCAATGCTGTTTGGCGGAAGAGATAGCAAGGACTGCCGTTTCGCATGCGTCGGTCTGGGCAACTGTGTTGAAGCCTGCCAGTTTGATGCAATGCACCTGGAAAACGGTGTTGCTAAAGTTGACAGAGAAAAATGCGTCGGATGCGCAAGCTGTGCGGAAGCATGCCCGAAGAAGATCATTCAGATGGTGCCGTACAAGCAGAAAGTCATTCCTGCCTGCTCCAGCCAGGAAAAAGGCGCAGTAGTTATGAAACAGTGTGATGTGGGCTGCATCGGCTGCATGAAATGCCAGCGCGAGTGCCCGGTTAAAGACGGCCCCGCAATCACTGTCACCAACAATCTCGCATCCATCGACTACAGCAAATGTATCGGATGCGGCAAATGTGCCACGGTATGTCCGAGACATATCATTAAATGGCAGTTCGGTGCTCCCAAGGCAAAACCTGTTGTTGATGCAGCAGCAGCGACACCGACAGCAACTCCGGCACAGTAAGGAATACTACTAACAAAGAAAAACAGAGCAACTTTTGTTGCTCTGTTTTTTCATTTATATCCGTCATTTATTCTGGTTCACAAACGAAGGCATTCCATTCCTCGATGTTGGAATGAGAAAGGATCTTCAGACCGATTGATGAAAGTTTTTCTTTTATTTCACCGATGCGGTCTGTCTGGATGCCAGAGAGAATAATTGTCCCGTGATCGGAGAGGAATGTTCTAATCTGGTCGAGCAGGGGAAGTATCACATCAGCAACGATATTTGCCAGGATAAGATCATAATCTTCTCCGAGCCGATTCTGGAGGATCCGGTCAGTCAGGATATTTCCCTGATATACGGAAAACTGTGATTCCGAATAGCCGTTGTAGGAAGCATTCAGCATGGCGATACGGGGAGTGCTTTCATCAATATCGCAGCCGGTGCAGTGTTCAGCGCCGAGACGCAGAGCGGCAATGCTGAGGATCCCGCTGCCGCATCCGATGTCCAAGATACTCTTTTTGGAAAGATCCATCTTCTCCATGGCGGTAAGGCACAGCTGCGTCGTGGGGTGGTAGCCCGTTCCGAAGGTCAGACCGGGATCTATGATAACGGGGATCCTCGAAGAACTGGGTTCCAGCCAGACGGGAACGATTTCAAAGCGGTCTCCGACCGGCTGGATAGGGTAGTTGTCTTTCCAGGAATTTTCCCAGTCCTCCTCCGGCATTTCGATTACGGTTACCGTCTCGCCGGTGACCTCTTTTATCATCTCAATCTCTTTCTGAGCCTGCTCATTATTTTCGATATAGACCGTGATACGGCATATGCTGCGGTAATGGTCCTGCAGGCTTTCGTCGACCACACCCCAGAACTGCTGGTTCTGGTTCACAAAGTTTTCAAAATCAGCGGAATCTTCAATCGTATACTGGTAAAGCGCAGCCTGATCCAGCTTCTGACAAAGCAAAAGCAGCTGATCATGGGTCGTGTCAATAATAATCTGAAGCCATTTCATGTTGTTTTTACTTCCTGTTCATAAAAAAGGATCCCCATAGATGGGGATCCTCTGATATTTGCAATTAATCGTTGGTGTCGGAAATGAGACCGTATCCGCCGTTCTTGCGGGTATACACCACCGAGATGGTATCATCGTCTTCCGCATCCCTGAACACAAAAAATTCGTGTCCGAGCAGATTCATCTGCAGGATGGCCTCCTGGACCGTCATGGGTTTGATGGAAAACTTCTTGCTGCGGACGATCTGGAATTCCTCCTGAGAATCTTCTTCGTCATCCTCCACGGGGATGTAGGAAGTGTCTTCGACCGTTCTTTCCAAAGCACCTTCACGAATGCGTTTGGCCAGTTTCGTTTTATTTTTGCGGATCTGTCGTTCTATCGCTGCAACACCAGAATCGATAGAGGCACACATGTCGTTTGTAAGTTCGTTGGCACGGTAGTACATGCCGTTGTTGTTTATTGTGATCTCGGCACGATAACGTCCGCGCTCAACACTGAATGTTACAAATGCTTCTCCTTCTGATTTGAACAGCCTGTCTAGCTTGCTGATTTTTTTTGTGGCGTAGGCTCGCAAATCTTCAGAAGAATCCATCTTCTTTTCTGTAAATGTGAATTTCATTGAAATAGCCCCTTTCGTCAGGCTGTTAATTTTATTAACAACCCTGATGAGTATATTTTATCATAACTGTATATGGAAATGAACCCTAAGATTCCGTGTTGGATTCCGGTTCCTGGTATTTGCCCGGAGGGACATCGGACGGTGCTGCTTCCGGAGGAAGGGCGGTCTGAGGTTCTTCCTGAGCGCCTTCCAGGCGCTGTTCAGAAGTTTCGGTTTCCAGTGCCTGCACGTCTTCGGAAGGCTCGCTGCCTTTCTTCTTTCTGAAACTGTGATATTCCATGTGGTCCGGGACATATTTGAGCTGGCGGATCTGAGGGAGTTCTGCCCGCGGGTCATAGGGTTTCGGTCCGTAGGAGATCACGACCTTCTGCATCGACAGGGCGATGAAAAGAAGACCGATGATAAAACACATTGCGGAGATCTCCGGCATCCAGGCGATGAGTTCGTCCGGCTGAGAAGCCTCTATCAGTGAAGAGCGGTCCTGGACAGCCAGGTGATAGATAAGGGGAATGCCGACGGAAATGATCAACAGCCATTTGGTGGGGATCTTTCCGAACACGGTCATGGTGTAGATCGTGGCAACGACGACATACAGGAGAATGCTGACCGCCTTGACCCACCATACGGAGATCGGTGCAGTTTCTAAAATGAGAAAAACTGCAACAAACATGACAGGAAGGGAAGTCATCCAAAGGCCTTTCTTTGCAAATACGATTACAAAGAGCATATAAAGGAAGCATCCCAGAACGGGCAGGAAGACATGCGTGTATGTGGAATTGTCGATATCATGCCAGAAGCCCCAGTATCCGATGAAACGGAACAGGATAGACAGACCGATCAGGATGAGGGCGGCCGCAAACAGAAAGCTTTTTCTGTTGAGCTGATATTTCGTTTTGTCCGGCTTGCGGGGTTCCTGCAGTTTGGGGTTTCCGGCCGGACTGTATTCGATGTTGTCTTTCGGATCAAATTCCATAATTCATACCATACTTTCAATAATAGTTTGATAGAAGCTATCAAACTTTAAATCGTATATATATTTTACCACCTGACTGCCTATAAATCTATAGCATGATAACTCACCAAACGGCAAGATTTGTCTATGTTTTGTCAGTGTATTGCGGGAAAAACATGCAAATGATATAATCAAAAACTAGACATTTATCGCTGCGGCAGCCAGCTGCAGGAAAGGACGTTATTATGAACAATCAAGAAAAAACAATGGAAAAAATCGTGGCGTTATGCAAGAACAGAGGCTATATTTTCGCCGGCAGCGAAATATATGGCGGTCTTGCAAACACCTGGGACTTCGGTCCGCTGGGCGTGGAGCTCAAAAACAATGTAAAAAAGGCATGGTGGAAAAGATTCATCCAGGAAAATCCGTACAATGTCGGACTGGATGCAGCCATCCTGATGAATCCGCAGACCTGGGTCGCCTCCGGTCATCTCAGTGGTTTTTCCGATCCGCTGATGGACTGCAGAGAATGCAAGGAGCGTTTCAGAGCGGATAAGCTCATTGAAGACTGGGCAGAAGAAAACGGAGTGGAGCTTCCCAAGGCGGTGGATGCCTTTTCCCAGGCGGAAATGAAAGCCTACATCGAAGATAATAATATTCCCTGTCCGTCCTGCGGAAAGCATAATTTTACGGATATCCGGCAGTTTAACCTGATGTTCAAAACTTTCCAGGGCGTAACAGAAGATGCAAAAAATACGGTCTATCTCAGACCTGAGACCGCACAGGGCATCTTTGTGAACTTTGCAAACGTAGCTAGAACAACAAGGAAGAAACTCCCGTTTGGTATCGGGCAGATCGGAAAAAGTTTCCGAAACGAGATCACACCGGGCAACTTCATTTTCCGTGTCAGAGAATTTGAGCAGATGGAACTTGAATTTTTCTGCGAGCCGGATACCGATCTTGAGTGGTTCGAATACTGGAGATCCTACTGCCATGTGTTCCTGAAGTCCATCGGACTGAAGGATGAAAATCTCAGACTTCGCGACCACGAGCCGGAAGAGCTGAGCTTCTATTCCAAAGCAACGACAGACTTTGAATTTCTGTTCCCCTTCGGATGGGGAGAACTGTGGGGCGTCGCCGACAGAACAAATTACGATCTGTCGAGACATCAGGAAACATCCGGACAGGATCTGACCTATTATGATTCCGAAAAGAACGAGCATTACATTCCGTACGTCATCGAACCCTCTCTGGGTGTCGAAAGATGTGTCTTGGCGGTGCTCTGCGATGCTTATGATGAGGAAGTCGTGGGACAGGACAAGAAAGGCAAAGACGATGTGAGAACCGTCCTGCGTCTGCACCCGGCACTGGCACCGTACAAGTGCGCGATCCTTCCTCTTTCCAAGAAAGAGATCCTGACGGAACCTGCCATGGAGCTCTACATGGAGCTGTCAAAGGAGTTCCAGTGTGATTTTGATGTGACAGGCTCCATCGGCAAACGCTACAGAAGAGAAGATGAGATCGGAACACCGTTCTGCGTCACTTTTGACTTTGATACCGTAGGAGACCCCGAGACCGGAAAAGAAGGGGATCAGGCGGTGACCGTGCGCGACCGTGATTCGATGGAGCAGGTTCGTATCCCGATCGAGAACGTAAAGGACTATATCCTTGAAAAGATCAAATACTGAGTGTTGGAATGAAAGAATATAAGGAAACGGCAGGGCAGGATTTTGTAAAAAAGATACGTCCGGCCGGATGCATATTGTTTCTTTTCCTGATGGTTGCCGTGCTGCTGATATGCTTCACTTCGGGCAAAAATCCGATCCCGGGTTACGAAGCCCCTGAGAGTACGGAGTTTTACAGTGCGCATTTGGATCAGCTTCAGACCGAACTGCAGCAGCAGGTCTTCCCCGCGCTGGAAGGGATCGAGGGAAGTGAGATCGCAAACGGAAAACTCGTTGTGACCATCGATGAGGAAAACTTTGCGGTGACAAGAGCGGCGATCTTAAGGTATTTTGACGTAAGTCTTTTTGAATTTGTAGAACCGAGCGAATAAATTAATTAGTACATTAAAGATAAATTTTAATGAGAGGACAGGTAATATCAGATCATGAAATATGGTTTTGTAAAAGTTGCGGCAGCATCCCCTATGATCAAAGTAGCGGATGCAGACTATAATGCCGAGCAGATCCTTCAAAGCATAAAGATAGCCAAAGAGCAGGGAGTCAAAGTGCTGGTGTTTCCGGAGCTTACGCTTACGGGCTGCACCTGCTACGACCTTATCACCCACAGAACACTGATCGACGGGGCGAAAACGGCTCTTCTGAAAATCGTCGAACAGACAAAAGGCACGGATATGCTGATTTTTGTAGGCCTTCCGTTCCTGTATGAGACCAGACTCTACAGCTGCGCGGCCGCAGTTTGCGACGGCGAGATCCTGGGACTGGCACCCAGAAAAGAAGTAAAGGGAACTCATTTCGCAAGACCGCTGATGATGGAAAAGATGGTTACCGTCGGAGAATACGATACCGTGCTTGCCACGGATATGATCTTTTCTCACAGCAGCATGCCGGATCTTAAGGTATCGGTAGAACTCGGTGCCGATCTGGATGCGATCGTTCCGCCGCATGTGGAGCATGCGCTTGCGGGAGCCACCGTTATTGCACAGATGGCTTCTTTCCCCATGACGGTAACTTCCCGTACCGAGGCGGAACAGAGCATCAAATATCAGTCCGAGAGAATCAAAGCCGGCCTGATCTGTGCTTCTCCGAACAAAGGCGAATCCACAACGGATAACGTATTTTCCGGTCTGTGCATGGTAGCGGAGAACGGCAAGGTCCTGGCTCTGGAAGAAACCGAAAACGCCATGGCGGTCACGGAGCTGGATGTGAATTATCTTTCCAACCTGAGAATTGCGGACGGAGAATTCGACAGCTGTGAGTATCCCTACGAGTATATTACCTGGGGAGGAGAGCTGGAAGAGACGTCTCTGACCCGCTATTTCTCCAAGAATCCGCATCTGCCGGAACTGGCTAAAGATATTCCGGAATACTGCGAGAGAATGATCGATATTCAGGTTTCGGGACTGGTCAAAAGAATGGAGTTTGCCGGGCTCGATCACTGTGTGGTCGGAATATCCGGAGGTGTTGACTCCACGCTTTGCGTCATGATCTGTGCTAGAGCGGTAGCAAGGATGGGCCTTCCCTCCACAAACGTGGTGGCCTGCACGCTGCCGTGCTTCGGAACCACCAGCAGAACAAAGTCCAACGCAATCGTCGTTGCGGAACAGATGGGTGCGGAAGTCCGGGTCATCGATATCGGAGAATCCGTCAACAAGCACTTTGACGATATCGGACATGCCAGAGATGACTACAGCATCGCCTATGAGAATGCACAGGCTCGTGAAAGAACACAGGTCCTCATGGATATTGCCAACGAAGTCAACGGACTCGATGTCGGTACGGAAGATTTGAGTGAATTCATCGACGGATGGTGCACCTACAACGGAGACCATACAAGCATGTACGATGTCAACATGGATCTGACCAAGACACAGGTAAGAGCTGCGGTCAAGCACATTGCGCAGAATACGGATGATCAGGTCCTGGCGGATGCGCTTTGGGATGTTCTTGACTGCCCGGTCACTCCGGAGCTGCTGCCGGTGACCAACGACACCATAGAGCAGAAGAGTGAGGAAAATGTAGGCTCCTACAGTCTGCAGGACTTCTTTACCCACAAGATGCTCATCAGTGGATTTACCCCCAAAAAGACCTTCAAGCTTGCGCATATCGCATACGGCGACGAGTTTGAGGACGACGAGCTGATCAAATGGTTGAAAAGTTATTGCCGCAGACTGTTCAGTCAGCAGTTCAAGAGATCCTGCCTGATGGACGGCCCCAATGTGGAGAGCTTCTCCGTATCACCGAGAGTCGGTTTCCTGATGCCGTCAGACGGTATGGACAGCCTCTACCTGAAAGAGCTTGAGGAGCTGGAAAAGGAACTGGGACTCGACTGAGACTGTAAATATTAAGCTCGGAGATGAGCCGTATCATCTCCGAGCTTTTTCTAATTTGACGGATAGGGTCGATTGATTTAAACTCAAGAAGTAGAAATCCAGAGCATGAAGATCAAAGGAAACCAGTACATGAAAACAAAAACAATTGCACGTTTTGCGCTGCTGACGGCGCTTGCGCTTGTCCTCGGCTACCTAGAAGCCATGATACCGATCACACCAACCATACCGGGCATAAAGCTGGGACTTGCCAATACCGTGCTTCTCTATGCTGTTTATATGGGGACCCCTCTTGAGGCCTGCCTGCTGATGATCTGCAAAGTGTTCCTGTCGAGCATGCTGTTCGGAGGCGGATTTTCAGCGATGCTGTACTCCCTCGGCGGCGGCGTGCTGAGCCTGGCGGCCATGCTGATCCTGTTCAGGATCACGAGGATCAGCGTCATCGGCGTATCGGCGGGAGGAGCGATCTGCCATAATCTGGGACAGATCATAGTGGCGTCCTGGATTCTGGGTGTCGGAGCGGTATGGGCCTATTTCCCGATCCTTGTGGTATCGGGTCTGGTTATGGGACCGCTGACCGGCCTCGTTGCGGTAAACGTGTTCAGGGCTTTGAAGAAAAGCGGCGGACAGCAGGATATCAATCCGAGAGCATTTGAAGGCAACTGGAAGGCGGATGTCGTGATCATTCTCCTTTTGATGGCCGTGTCGGGATTATGCTGGTGGATGCTGAACCGAAAGGGGCTGAATCCGGATTCTTCCGAAACCGAAAGCGACTATTACGCAGAGGTGGTTCAGAACAATGAAGTTCTCTATGAGATCCCGGTAAACGAGTACGGAAAATATGCAATAGAAAACCCGAATACAGACGGATATAATGTTCTGGTCATCAGTAAAGACGGGGTCTATATGGAAAGCGCTAACTGCCCTGATAAGATCTGTGTAAATCAGGGAACGATCCACCCGGAAGATGTAAAACCGATCACCTGCCTGCCCAACCGGTTGTCGGTGCAGATCATAGAGCAGAATGCGGTCCCGGATGATTTCGATCTCGGATCACAGCAATATGAAAAAATAAAGATAGAATAGAAAACGGCTCTTTCCCCAAGACGGGAAAGAGCCGAACTCTTTTATCATTTGCTGATGTATTCCACGGAATAATCCGAAGAAAGAGGAGTGTAGATATCCTGCAGCCCTTCGGTGCAGAGGATCCTGTTGTCTTTGGTGATCAGAATCATCTGGAAATCTTCTGCCTGAGATCTCCAGAATTCAACCGCGCCCTCTTCTCCCAAAACGAACATTGCCGTAGAAAGGCTGTCAGCCAGTGTTCCGCTGGGAGTCAGGATCGTAACGGACAGAAGATCGTTGTCGGCGGGGTATCCGGTGTGCGGGTCGATGATATGATGGTAGATCTTTCCGTCGACCTCGTAGTATCTCTGGTAGCTGCCGCTGGTAACAACGGCACCCTCACCGGTAGTTACATATCCGATATAAGCGCTCAGATCGTTCGGATCCTGGATCGAAACATTCCAGGAAGTCCCGTCCGGTTTCGTGTCGCCGATAGTCTGAATGTTTCCGCCCAGTGACAGGATCGCAGAGGAAACACCCTGCTCCTTAAGAACTGCGGAGACGGCATCAGAGGCAAAGCCCTTCGCTACGGAACCGAAGCTTATTTTCCCGCCTGCGGGAATCGTTACCGTGCCGTTTTCAATAAGCAGCCGGTCAAAGCATAGAAGATCCTTTGCTTCGAGGATTTCCTCTTCCGAAGGAATGGTATCCGGTGAAGAGTCCTGTTCGTCCAGGTCAATAAATCCCCAGAGCTCCGACAGAGGATAGGTGCTTAGATCCAGCGCGCCGTCCGTTTCATCGTATACCTTCCTGGACACTTCCAGAAGGCTGAGGATCTCCTCCGGCACTTCCGTCGCATTTCCTTCCGCCGCATTTATGGCGTAGACGGGACTGCTGCTGTTCTGAGGGTCAAGAAGCTGGTCCAGCCGATTGACTTCCTCGACTGCCGCATCCACTGCATCGTCTCCGCCTGGGCCGTATACCGTTACGGTCATAATTGTATCCATGGAGAAAAACTGTTTGTGGGAAACTTCGTCGCTTTCCGCGGACTCTTCGGAGGATATCTCCGCACCGCATCCGCAAATTCCGGTAAGCATGGCCAAAATCAAAAGCACTATAATGAAATTTTTATTTAAATGAATCATGTGGAAATTATATCACCCGGTCAGATCAGATTCAATCAGAGAATTAGGTTAGACAAACAAAAATGCACGGAGTCCGGAAACAGACTCCGTGCAGAACAGATCAGTAGATCTGAGAATATTCCACCAGAGTGACGGTAATTTCCAGGGTTTCGCCGTCTCTCCACAGCGTAAGCTTGAGCGGATCTCCGACGGAAAGAGAGTCTTTGATCTCGCTGACATCCGAGGTCGTATAGACGGGAGTATCATTGACGGCAGTGAGGATATCTCCTACTTTGACCCCCTGATTTTCGGCATCGGAGTTTTTCTGAACCGCGGAGATATACAGGCCCTGCGGAATATTATAATGGTCGGCGATAACGGCATCAATCGCACCGACGGTGATTCCGATGGACGGCCGGTTGGTGACGCTGCCCGAAATCAGCAGCTGCGATACCACTTCCTGGATCGTGGTAGAGGGAATTGCAAAGCCGATGCCTTCCACGCTGGTGACCGAGGACATGGCCTTCATGTTTGTGATGCCGACGACTTGTCCGGCCATGTTAATAAGAGGCCCGCCAGAGTTTCCTTCGTTGATGGCGGCATTTGTCTGAATCAGCGTCATGGTATGACCGCTGATGTTAATGTCACGGTTTATGGCGGAAATAATTCCGTTTGTCATAGTGCCTGTCAGCTGTGTACTGACAGGATTGCCTATAGCCACGCAGTCATCTCCGACCTGAAGCGAATTCGAATTGCCGAAGGTGGCGGGAGTAAGCCCGGTGGCTTCGATCTTCAGTACAGAAATATCGCTGGCGCTGTCCGCACCGATAAGCAGAGCGGGATACTCTGTGCCGTCCTGCAGGATCACGCTGGCCGTGTCGCAGCCCTCAATGATATGGGTATTGGTCACAATCAGACCATCCTGAGACAGGACGATCCCGGTCCCAAAATATCCGGAAGTGCTGTCGGCTACCAGAGCCTTGACAGCAACTACGGAGGAGATGCACTGATTATAGATCTCCGGCAGAGACAGCGTAGTATCACTGGCATCGTACAATGAAAACATAAAATTTCCGGAATAGGAAGTGGTCTCAATCCCGATCTCGGACTCCTGCGTGCTGCTGGAACTGTAGTACTGATTCATATAGTCTTTCCAGTTTTCCGGGTATCCGTCTCCCGAAGCATACTCTCCCGCTGAGGGCGACGACTGAGAGGACGAAAAGCCGTAGGCCGCCAGGGTCACAGCGGAAACGGCACACAGGATGGCAATCAAGATCAAAGCCAGTTTCCGGTGCTTTTTTTTACTTTTCCGGGGGGTACTGGCGGCTGAAATATTATACCAGTCCGATTCATAATTGTTATCTTCGTACATCGCTGTTTCTTCAACTCCTATTGCTTGTTTTCCCGTTTGGATTCTCTTCTGCCGGTGTCATTTTCCGCTTCCGCGAGAGTGAAGACAAATTCCGTTACGCCGTCCTGGCTTGTGACGGTGATATCTTCATCATGGCTGTTAAGGATGGTCTTAACGAGATACAGCCCCAGACCGACGCCTTCCTTGTCCAGACTGCGTGAACGGTCGGATTTGTGAAAACGATCGAAAATATAGGGCAGATCATCCGGAGGAATCGTCTCTCCGCGGTCTTTTACGCGGGTATATACCTTGCCGGCCTTGCGGTAGATCATCACGGTAATGCTGCTGCCCTTGGAGGCAAATTTGATGGCGTTATCCACCAGATTGTATATGACCTGTGTTATGGCATCGGAATCCGCAAGGACAAAGATATGGTCTTCCGGCAGCTGGAGATCCATATCAAGGTTCTTTTCTTCCGCACGTGTTTCAAAACTCAGCAGGGTCTGCAGAATGAGTTCCGTATAATCGAAAACAGACCGTCTTGTCTTGTCGGTGATCTTTGCCTGGACCTGAGAAACGTCCAGCATATTTCTTACAAGACGGGAAAGACGTTTTGTCTCGTCTGAAATGGCGGTCAGATATTTGGCCTCCTGCTCCGGAGGGATCGTACCGTCCAGTATGCCGTCAGCAAATCCGGCGATCGTTGTCATAGGAGTACGCAGCTCATGAGAGATGTTTCCGATGAAAGCCTCTCTTCGCTTTTCGTTGGATTCCAGAGAGTCCGCCATTTCATTAAAGGCATCGATCAGAGTGCCCATTTCGTCCGTCTGGTGACTTTCGTTGGCGACCCTCGTTGAAAAATCTCCGTGAGAAAACTTTCTTGCGGCAATGGCCATTTCATCAAGCGGCTCCGTGAGTTTTTTGCTGAAGACCAGGGACAGAAGGATCGCGATCAGGGCGACCGCAATAAACAGTGCCAGTACGACCCAGAAAAAGGTGCGGTACGCACCGACGATGGATGAGGTGTCACTGGAGAGGAAAACATATCCGATGATAAGGCCTTCCGAGGAAGAGATCGGTTTTGCGACTACAAACTGAGTCGCTTCGTAGAAACCATCCAGATTGGACAGCTGATCGATCTCGCCGTTGGTCGCCAGAAGATTCATGACATTATTGCTGAGCTGCTGGCCGATGTGAGGACAGGTAAGTGTCTTGTCGGAACACAGCATGATAACGCCGTCACTGTCCGAGATGAAGATGTGATTGCCGGAACTTGCGGACAGGGAGCTGATGACAAGCCGAAGCTCCCAGCTGTCCAGCCCTTCGCTCTGATACAGGGCAGAAGCTGTTCGCGCGATCTCATCGGCATTGTCGTCCATATCATCCCGATATTGGCTTATGAGATAACTTCTTCCCAGAAATACAAATGCGACACTGAGCATCGAGAAAGAGACGATGACAAGTGCCGCAGTAGCCAGGAAGTTTTTAAAATAAATACTGCTCTTTTTCAATGCGGATTATTCCTCGACTTCAAACTTGTAGCCTACACCCCAGACCGTTTTCAGCGACCACTTGTCGGATACGCCTTCCAGTTTTTCGCGAAGGCGCTTGATGTGGACGTCGACGGTTCGGGAATCTCCGAAATAATCGAATCCCCATACCTCGTCGAGAAGCTGGTTTCTTGTGAAGACGCGGTTCGGCATGGAGGCAAGATGATAAAGAAGCTCCATTTCCTTCGGCGGAGTATCGATCTTTTTCCCGTCAACGATCAGTTCATAGGAATCGAGATTGATGACAAGCTTGTCGAAGGTGAGCTTGTGTTCCGTCTGTTCATCTTCATCGCCGCTTCGGCGGAGGACGGCATGGACTCTGGCAAGAAGCTCCTTGACGTCAAACGGTTTGGTCACATAGTCATCGGCTCCCATCTCAAGGCCGTTGATCTTATCAACGGATTCGCCTTTTGCCGTAAGCATGATGATTGGCACCTTCGAGGTCTTGCGGATCTCAGTGCACACCTGCCATCCGTCCATGATCGGAAGCATGATATCCAGCAGAACGATATCCGGCTGAAGAGACTCGAACATCCCTACGGCTTTTCCTCCGTCCTGAGCGATTGTCACATCAAATCCGTCTTTTCCGAGGTACAGACGAAGAAGCTCAGCGATGTTGCTGTCATCCTCAACGACCAGTGCTTTTTTACTCATATATCGTGCCTCCTAATTATCTAAAATCATGATTGTAAATCATTATAACATAATTCCTCTGTGAACTACTGATAAAATTATAAAGCAGAGCGGAGAGTCAAAGGTTAAAAAAGTGTAAAAGTGTGGTGCCCGAAGCCGCAAAAAACCGTCCTGCAGATCTTCTCTGCAGGACGGTCGTTTTTTAATTAGACTATATCTGGTTTTTGTAATCAGGCAGCTTTCTTTTCTGCAGCCTGTTTCTTCAGCGTCTTGATACCCTCGACGATCAGGAAGATTGCGAGAACGATCAGAACGATGGACCAGATCATCTGGAACCAGTCGCCCCAGCCGGAAGATGTGCCGCCGCTGATGGCGCTGATCTTCTTGAGGACGGTAGTTACCAGTGAGGTCAGAGTTGCAACGAGCATGAATGCCATCGGGAAGAAGAACATCTTGTTGTCTTTTCCGACTTCACCCAGCCAGGTTGCGACTGCCAGCATTGCGATACCGGCAAGCAGCTGGTTTGCAGCACCGAATACGCCCCAGATCTGGCTGAGCTGCAGCAAGCCGAAGCCGCATCCGATGATGACCATGATCAGAGTACCGACGATAGGAGTCGCAAGGAATTTGCGAACACCGGTAATATCTTCATAGGTCTTTCCTTCGGGGATGAACAGCTCTGCAAACATGTATCTTGCAAGACGGGTGCCGGAGTCAAGAGAGGTCAGTGCAAATACGGAAACTGCCAGAGTAAGCAGAGTATAGATAACATCGAAGCACTTCTCTCCTGCGAAGGAGGCAACCATGGTTGCGATGCCGCCTGCGAAGATGGTCGGAGGAGCCTGCATGGTGTATTTGGCGCCTTCGCCGGCAAAGGAGTCGACCTGAGTGCTGATGACACCGACAGCCAGCAGAGAAAGAACTGCCAGCGCAGATTCGATGATCATGGCGCCGTAGCCGATGACCTGTGCGTCTTTTTCACTGTTGATCTGCTTGCAGGTAGTACCGGAAGCGATCAGAGAATGGAAGCCCGAGCAGGCACCGCATGCGACGGTAATGAACAGAACCGGGAACAGGGTGTTGCCGTTCTCCAGTTTCCAGCCTGTGAAGGCCGGGATCTCCACGGACATGTTGGATCCGAAGACACCGATGATTGCCAGGATGATCATGCCGTAAAGCAGGAAGGATGACAGATAATCACGAGGCTGCAGAAGCATCCAGACCGGAAGCAGAGAAGCACAGGTGATGTAAACTGCGATGAAGATGACCCATGCGGTACGATTCATGTTGACACCGACGTTCAGGCCCATCCATACGATGAGGATGATGCCGATGATGCCGACGATGGTCGCCGGGGTGACCTTTACGTTCTTGCGGTATACGAAGTAACCGAAGATGAAGGCCAGAACGATGAACATCAGAGAGGTCGTTGCGGTCGATGCGTTGGCGCTGACATTGCCGACGCCGGTGGTGATGAACGGCAGAGCATCTTCGCCTTCTCCTGCGACGGAAACGAAGGTTCCCGCAACAACGGAGGTAAAGGATGCGATGACGAGGATCAGAACTGCCAGAGCAAAGATGATGAACAGTTTTCTGGATCTGTCGCCCATGGTGTCGCCGATGACTTCACCGATGGATTTGCCGCCGTGACGGATCGATGCGAACAGTGCACCGAAGTCATGCATTGCACCAAAGAAGATGCCGCCGATGAGAACCCAGAGAAGAACCGGCAGCCATCCGAATACGGCTGCCTGGATCGGTCCGTTGATCGGTCCTGCACCTGCGATGGATGAGAAATGGTGACCCATAAGAACAGCGGGGTTTGCCGGAACGTAGTCCTTGCCGTCGTAGTTCGTATGAGCCGGTGTTTCACGGTTGGGGTCGACGCCCCACTTTTTCGCTAGCCATCCGCCGTAGAAAATATAACCTAAGGCAAGGACGACAAGGGAAAGTACGAGAATTACTATTGCGCTCACACTTTTCACTCCTTACTATAAATTAACTGCTTCAAAGATCCGGGTTTATTTTTTTGAAAGCAGTTCTTTAAAAAATTTGTTCAGCGTATGGCCTTCCTTGTTGGTGCCGTACTCGTCCGAGGACAGATCGATATAGGCGGTCTCCAGCAGGGTAAAGCCGTGCAGCGACATTTTGTAGCTCTTGCTGAATTTCTTCTTTTCGATATGGCTGCGGATCTCCGGACTGACCTTATCCGCCACAAAGATCGCATGGATATTCGAATAGTAGTGTTCCTTATGCGGCTTGACCAGAGGAAGCCCGGTATCCAGCGCGTACTGCACGCACTCATCGACGGCATCTGCATCGAACCAGGGTGCCGAGAAGACAAAAACGTATTCATTGGTCTCGTTGGTCCAGATCTTTGCCTTCTTGATCAGGAAATAACTCTCGCCCGTCGAATGAAAATCCGCACGGAAAGCCAAAGGAAGCTTGGATTCCTCCGTGCCTTTGTGGATATCATAGTATGCAGAATAAGAATCTTCCAGATCTTCTAAAAACTGGCTGCGCGGTCTCGCCATTTCGAACTCTCCAATCAGTATTTTCACAGATGATCCGCATTTGGGAAAAATATGGATAAACTGTGAACAGCCATTTAACATTTGTACTATACACCTGTAAAATATAAAAATCAACACAAATTGACAAAAAAATCACCCACCCGAAAAGGTTACCATAATTTCGCCAAAGACAACCGGATTCGGGACAGGAAAAGAAGGGCTGCGGAAGAATCTGTGGTATAAAAATCTTCTCTGTGATAAAATGAATAAGCACCGCGGAAAAGCGGATGCCGAAAACGATCGACTAACGGAGAATTGAGACGGGTATGAATTTTGAGATGTGTGTTCCGTGCCTTCTGGGGCTTGAAACTCCCATTGCGCGCGAACTGAAGCATATGGGAATGGAAGACATACGGTCAGAGAACGGCCGGGTCTATTTTCAGGGCGGCGAAACGGAGCTGGCCAAAGCGAACATCGGGCTTCGGATCGGCGAGAGAGTCCTGATTGAAATGGACCGCTTTACGGCGGTGACTTTCGATGAGCTCTTCGAAAAAACCAAGAAAATCCCGTGGGAAGATCTCCTGGGAAAGGACGCGGCGTTCCCCGTCAAGGGATACAGCCTCAACTCCACACTGTTTTCGGTCTCGGACTGTCAGAAGATCATCAAAAAGGCTATTGCGGACCGCATGAGCTCGGTTTACGGGCTGTCCTGGCTTCCGGAAACGGGACCGAAATATCAGGTGCAGTTTTCCATTATGAAGGATGTGGTGTCGATGTGCGTGGATACCACGGGAGCAGGCCTGCACAAAAGAGGCTATCGCCCGGCCCATAACGCCGCACCGCTGAAAGAGACGCTGGCAGCGGCGATGGTCTCGATCGCCAGATACCAGGGAAGAGAGGTGTTCCGGGATCCTTTCTGCGGAAGCGGTACCATTCCCATTGAGGCGGCGCTGATTGCGAAAAACCGGGCGCCCGGACTTCACCGAAGCTTTGACGCCATGGAGTGGCCGCAGATTCCGGCGGGAGTGTGGCAGGATGAGAGGGAAGCGGCTCAGGCCAGGGAATTCAGCGGTGAGTATCAGATCATCGGATCGGACATCGACCCGAAGGCGATCCAGATCGCCAGAGAAAATGCCCAGCGTGCTGGTGTGGCAGACATCATCCGCTTTGAAGTGGCGGATGCCTGCTCAACGGAAAACTGGGAGGAATCCGGTCTCATTGTCACCAACCCGCCGTACGGAGAGCGGATCATGGAGAAAAAAGAGGCGGAAGATCTGTATCGGAGGTTCGGAGAGTGCTATCGGGGACTGGACCGGTGGCAGCTATATCTGCTGTCCTCACACCCGGATTTTGAGCGCTTCTTCGGACAGACGGCAAAAAAACGAAGAAAGCTTTACAACGGTATGATAAAGTGTAATATGTATATATATTCATAAAACAAAATGTAAGGTAAAAGCCTCTGGGGAGGGGCTTCCAAATATAAAAAGGGATACAAACCTGAAAGGGAGAGAAACATGAAACATCTATTTATCGTTAATCCTGTCGCGGGAGGATCGGACCGCTCGGGCGCGATCTTTGATGCGGCGAAAGAGGCCTTTGAAGGTAGAGAAGACAGCTTTGAAATGTACATTACAAAAGGCCCGAAGGACGCCATGGAAGCGGTAAAGAATGCCGCGGCCGGCGGAGAAGAGGTCCGTATCTATTCCTGCGGAGGCGACGGCACTTTCAACGAGTGCGTGGGCGGCGCGGTAGGATGCAGCAATGTGGCGGTCGCTCCGTTTGCCACCGGCACCGGAAACGATTTCATCAAGACCTTCGGAGAAGACCGGGAGCTGTTTTTTGACGTAAAGAACCTTCTGGATGGAACGGTGGTTCCTCTGGATATCCTGGACTGCAACGGACGCGCCTGTATCGATATCGCCTCGGTCGGACTGGATGCAAGGATCGGCACAGACGTCCATAAGTACAGCGGCCTTCCGCTGATTGGCGGAGCGGCCGGGTACATTACCTCCCTGGTTGTGAACGTGATCAAAGGCATGAGCCAGAAAATGCACATCATTGCCGACGGTTATGACGAAGAGGGCGAATATACCATGGTTTGTATGTGCAACGGAAACTTCTACGGCGGCGGATTCAATCCGATCAAGGACGCACGCCCGGACGACGGCCAGATGAATATCCTCGTCGGAAAGAAGATCTCCAGACTGAAAGCTGCCGGCGTATTCGGAAGCTACGGAAAAGGTGAATACGAAAAGTATCCGGATGTGATTACGCGTCTTGACACCAACGAGATCGAGATCATACTGGACAAAGAGACCGTCATCAACGTGGACGGTGAAGCGATCTACACCGACGATCTGCACGTCAAACTGGTGCCCGGCGCGGTGAATTTCATCGCACCGAAAGGCATGACTTATTTCGACAAGAAAGAAGAGAGCCAGGAAGAAACCGCAGAAGAAATTGCGGAAGAAACCGCGGCGGAGACCGAGGAAGAAAGCAACTAAACTTGAAAAAGCAATAGGAAGCAAAAGTTCGAGGATCGGCCGAAAGGCCGGTCCTTTTGACATCTTTGCACCGATTTTAATCAAAAAATACGGCTTTTGCCGCGGGTTACAAAAAATTAATAATTTTTTTACTCATTTTTTAGGGAAAGGGCTTGAAAAATAAAAAAACTATGTTATTATAATCATCGTTAGCACTCGGACATTTTGAGTGCTAACAACAAACTGTAATAGACTTATTTATTTATAATCAGGAGGTAGTACAAATGAAACTCAGACCATTGGCAGACAGAGTCGTTCTGAAACAGGAAGAGGCGGAAGAAAAGACCGCCAGCGGAATCTTTCTCGCTTCCGCGGCTCAGGAAAAGCCGGAAATATATGAGGTCGTCGAAGTAGGCCCAGGCGGTATCGTCGACGGAAATGAAGTGGAAATGACAGTTTCCGCCGGACAGCAGGTCCTTGTCGGAAAATATACCGGAACCAAGATCAAGCTGGAAGGCGAAGAGTATACGATCGTAAAGCAGTCAGACATCCTGGCTGTGATCGAGTAAGAACGATTCGAAGGATTAATTGGAGGTAATACTATGGCTAAACAGATTATATATGGCGAGGAAGCCAGAAAAGCAATCGAGAGCGGCGTAGACCAGCTGGCAAACACTGTAAAGATCACTCTGGGACCCAAGGGAAGAAACGTTGTTCTGGACAAGAAATACGGTTCTCCGCTGATCACGAATGACGGCGTAACGATCGCAAAAGAGATCGAACTGAAAGATCCGTTTGAAAATATGGGCGCAAGACTGATTCAGGAAGTTTCCACCAAAACCAATGATGTAGCCGGCGACGGCACCACCACCGCAACGGTCCTGGCACAGGAAATGATCAAGGAAGGTCTGAAGAACTTGGCTGCAGGAGCCAATCCGATGGTCATGAAAAAAGGCATCGCAAAGGCAACCGAGAAGGCTGTCGAGACCATCAAGAACAATTCTCAGCCCGTTTCCGGATCCAACGATATCGCAAGAGTCGGCACCATCTCCTCCGGCGATGAAGTGATCGGCAACCTGATCGCAGACGCTATGGAAAAAGTTTCCCAGAACGGCGTTATCACCATCGAAGAGTCCAACACAGCCGAGACCTACTCCGAAGTGGTCGAAGGCATGCAGTTTGACAGAGGCTACCTGTCTCCCTACATGGTAACCGACAGCGATAAGATGGAAGCGGTCCTGGACGATGCACTGATCCTGATGACCGATAAGAAGGTCTCCAACATTCAGGAACTCCTTCCGCTGCTTGAGCAGGTCGTAAAGGCCGGCCGCAAGCTGCTGATCGTCGCAGAAGACGTAGAAGGCGAAGCCCTGGCAACCATCGTACTGAACAAACTTCGTGGAACCTTCACGTGTGTCTGTGTAAAGGCACCAGGATTCGGCGACAGACGCAAAGAGATGCTGCAGGATATCGCTACTCTGACCGGCGGTCAGGTCGTGTCCTCCGATTTCGGCATGGAACTGAAAGACACCACGCTGGATATGCTGGGACAGGCACATCAGGTTCGCGTCAGCAAAGAGTTTACTACTATCGTAGACGGAGCGGGCGATAAGGATGAGATCAAGGCAAGACTGGCTCAGATCAATGCCCAGCTCGAAACCACTACTTCCGATTATGACAGAGATAAACTGATGGAGCGTCAGGCAAAGCTCTCCGGCGGTGTTGCCGTTATTAAGGTCGGTGCTGCAACCGAGACCGAGATGAAGGAGAAGAAGCTCCGCATCGAAGATGCACTGAACGCAACTCGTGCAGCAGTGGAAGAAGGAATCGTTGCCGGCGGCGGCACAGCTTATGTAGCAGCTTCCAAGGCAGCGGCGGAACTCGCAGCCACTCTGGAAGGCGACGAGAAGACCGGCGCCATGATCATTGTCAACGCGCTGCAGACCCCGATCCAGCAGATCGCAGCCAACGCAGGCCTGCAGGGTGCAGTGATCCTCAACGAAGTCAAGGCAAACGAGGATCCGAATTACGGTTATGATGCAGCTTCCGACAACTACGGCGATATGGTCAAGAACGGCATCGTCGATCCGACCAAGGTATGCCGCAGCGCACTGGAGAATGCTTCTTCCGTGGCTTCCATGGTACTGACCACCGAAAGCCTGGTCTCCGATATTCCGGAGCCGCCAGCACCGGTCATGCCGGCACAGCCTGATATGGGCGGAATGTACTAATAAAGATCGAGAGCCCTCGGGAAAGCCGAGGGCTCTTTTTTTCGCCGGTTGAAGCAGGATCCCGGCGCAGAAAGACTTCTTTTTTCCGTACAGGAAACCGCGGCATATTATTGTAATATATTTTATTATTTGATATAATCATCTATCGGCCGCAGACACAGCAAGAAGGGGTCTGCGCCGCGAGAGGCATCGGCCGCAGGCCGGTGAATGGAGGTTTTAGATGTTCGGAAAAAAATCGACGCAGCCGACGGCAGAACCCAGAGCAAGGACTTATCTTATCGTCTTGGTTCTTTTTGCGCTCTTTACTGTTATTATTCAGGAATATGCGCTGGCCGTCGTAGAAGGTGTCATTATTCTGCTCCTTATCGTCTATTCGATCATCATCGGAAGAAAGAAGAAAAAGGAACTGATCGAATATATTGAGTCGATCACCTATGATGCCGAGACTGCAAGGAACAATCCCTTTCAGAATTTTCCGCTTCCCATGGCCGTGTTCCGCCTGAACGATACGACCGTTGTCTGGGGAAACGCGACCTTTTTCGAAGCCGTCGGCATGACCGGCTCCCGGTATGACAAGAAGCTTTCCGGTATCGCACCGGACTTTTCGGGAAAATGGCTTCTGGAAGGCAAGCAGCAGTATCCAGGCATCGTGGAAGCAAACGGCCGAAAATTCCAGGTCAACGGAAACCTGATCCACTCCGAAAAAGACGGAGAGACAGGTGCCTTCATGGGGATCTCCTACTGGGTGGATGTGACGGACTATGATGATATACGCGAGGAGTACATAAAGACCCGTCCCGTTGTAGCGGTGGTCGTCATCGACAATTACGAAGAGCTGATGAAAAATCAGCCGGACAGGATTATCTCCGATCTGCGCGATGAAATCGAGGAGCATCTTCAGAGCTGGCTGGACGGATTCAACGGTCTGATGAAAAGATATGTCCGCGACCGTTATATCATGGTGTTCGAAGAGAGATACATGGAGCAGATCCTTGCGGACAAATTTTCCATTCTGGAAAAAGTCCGGCAGGTAACGAGCCCCTCCGGGATCCATGCCACGCTTTCCATCGGCATCGGACGCGACGGAGCCAGCTATGCGGAAAACCTGCAGTTTGCGGGAATGGGCATCGAAATGGCACTGTCCCGCGGCGGAGACCAAGCCGTAACGAAAAATAAGTTCAAATTCGAGTTTTACGGAGGACAGCGCGGCGGCGTCGAGACCCGTACCAAGGTCAAATCCCGCGTGATCGCCAATGCCCTTTCGGAACTGATCGCAGACTCTTCCAAAGTGTATGTGATGGGACATAAATATGCAGATATGGATTCCATAGGCGGTGCGGCGGCGGTCTGCAGCATCGCAAGAAAGCGGGGCGTCCGTTATTATATTGTGACGGATGTGGACGCGGCGGTAGGAAAACCGCTGATCGAGATCCTTCAGAAGGATCCGGCCTATAAAAACGTATTCATCGACGCACAGGAGGCAATCGTCAAGGCGGACAGCAGAACGCTGCTGGTCCTGGTAGATACGAACCGGCCTGAACAGGCGGAGAACAACTCCCTTCTGGAAGCCTGCAACCATGTGGCTGTTATCGACCATCACCGGCGGGCCGCGACTTATGTTCAGAATGCCAACCTGTCATATATCGAGCCGTATGCTTCTTCGACCTGTGAGCTGATGGCGGAGATCCTTCAGGTTGTGCTGGAGCCGTCGGATATCCTGCAGTGTGAGGCGGAAGCCATGCTGACGGGCATCGTGCTTGATACCAAGAACTTCAACCTTAGAACGGGAGAAAGAACCTTCGACGCGGCGGCCTTCCTGCGCAGAGCCGGAGCCGACCCGGCGGAAGTCAAGATCCTGATGCAGACGGACATGGACCACACGGTGGCCAAATACCGGATCCTGCAGGAAGCGGGGATCTACCGGAGCGTGGCGATTGCGGCACCGAAGGAAAATCAGGACCGGATCGTGGCGGCGCAGGCAGCCGATGAGCTGCTGAATGTCTCCGGAGTGGAAGCGTCGATTGTAGCCTATCCCAAGGACGACGGCGTATTTATTTCTTCCAGATCCATCGGCGAAATGAATGTCCAGATGATCATGGAGGACCTGGGAGGCGGCGGAAACCGCAACGCAGCGGCGGCGCAGCTGGAGGATACGACCATCGACGAGGCCGTGAAGAAGATCCATGCGGCCATAGACAGATATCTGAGCAACGAATAAATATACAACGAGAGGAACAGACCATGAAAGTTATTTTCAATGTTGATGTAAAAGGACAGGGTAAAAAAGGGGAACTGAAGGATGTTTCCGACGGCTATGCCAGAAACTATCTGATTCCGAGAAAGCTGGCGTCGGAAGCCACGGCGGATAATATCAATACCGCAAGGCTGAAGGAAAAAGCCCGGCAGGCACAAATTGCCGCCGAGCGGGAAGAAGCGCAGGCGACCGCAAAAAAACTGGAGGAAGTCAGCGTGGTGATCAAGGCAAAGGCGGGACAGAACGGAAAACTGTTCGGTGCGGTCACCAGCCAGGAAATCAGCGAAGCGCTGAAAGCGCAGGCCGGACTGGAGATCGAGAAGAACAAACTCGTGCAGGCGGAGCCCATCAAGGCCTACGGAACGTATCAGGTGAAGGCGAAACTCGGCTATGAAGTTTCCGGTGTGGTCAATGTCACGGTAGTCGAGGCAAAATAAAGGAAGGCGGGAAACCATTCTATGGATGAACTCCTGAACAGACAGCTGCCGCATTCGGATGAGGCGGAGCAGTCCATCATCGGATCGATGCTGATCGATGAGAGATGCGTATCCGATGTTCTTGAAGAAGTTAAAAGCGCGGACTTCTACAGCCAGCAGAATAAGGATATTTTCGATGCCATCTACTCCATGTTCACCTACGGAAAGACCATCGACCCAGTGACCGTGCTGGCGGAACTCAAGGAAAGAGGCACCTATAAACAGAATCAGGAACAGTATATGGCCGAGATCATGCGCGTGACGCCGACGGCGGCCAATGTTTCGGAATACTGCTCCATCGTCCGGGATCGGGCGCTGATGCGCCGGCTGGTGGAAGCGGCGGACAGTATCCACGATATCGTCTATGAAGGATCCGGCAACGCAGAGACGATGCTGGAGGCCTCCGAACAGATGATCTATGCGCTCCGTCAGGGCAGAAACACCGAGGGACTCGTTCCGGTCAAGACCGTGATCAGCTCGGTGTACGAGAATCTGAGCAAGCTGGCAGACGGAGAGAAAAAGCTGCCCGGCGTGGCAACCGGTTTGGCGGATATCGACCGGCAGATCCTGGGCCTCAATCCCGGGGAGCTGATCATTGTCGCTGCGCGTCCCGGCATGGGAAAAACGGCGATCGCATTGAACTTTGCACTGAACGTGGCCAAGAATTCGGGCAAGACGGTGGCGGTCTTTTCTCTGGAAATGTCCCGCGAACAGATCGTAAACAGACTCCTTTCCTGCGAGGCCTTCGTGGAATCGCAGAAACTGATGACGGGAGACCTTTCGGAAGAAGAATGGAAGAGAATCGGAACGGCTGCCATGATGATCAGCAAGACAGACCTGAGGATCAACGACAACTCCATGCTGACGGTGGCGGACATGAATGCCCAGTGCCGGAGGATCCAGGACCTGGGTCTCGTGGTGATCGACTATCTTCAGCTGATGCAGTCCTCGGGAAGCGGTCAGAAATATTCCGGAGAGAGCCGTACGCAGGTCGTCAGCGATATGAGCCGAATGCTGAAGATCATGGCCAAGGAACTGAATGTTCCGGTAGTGTGTCTGTCCCAGCTGTCCAGAGCCAACGAATCCCGGCAGGAAAAAAGGCCGATGCTGTCCGATCTTCGAGAATCCGGCTCTATCGAGCAGGATGCGGATGTGGTCATCGGACTTTACCGCGACGGATACTACAACAATGAAACGGAGCATCCGAACGAGGCGGAAGCGATCATACTGAAAAACAGAAAAGGCCAGACCGGCACGGTCCGGGTCAACTGGATGCCGGAATATACTTCCTTTACCAATCTGGATACAAGTCATACCGATGAATACTGAGTTTATAGAAAGCAATCAGCTGATCCCCGAAGGAAGCAGAGTTCTGTGTGCCGTATCCGGAGGTGCCGATTCCATGTGTCTTCTTCACTATCTGTGGAGCAGCGCAGAAGAGCGGAAGATCGAAGTGTTCGCTGCGCACTATGACCATCAACTTCGTGGACTGGAATCCGCCCGGGACCGAACCTTTGTTCGAGACTGGTGCCGGGACCGTGAGATCCCCTGTGCCATCGAATCGGGGGCAGTGATGGAATATGCTCGGCAGAACCATATGGGGCTGGAAGAAGCAGGCAGGGTCCTGAGGTACCGGTTCCTGGAAAAAACGGCAGAGGAGATGGGCTGCGATCTGATCGCCACCGCGCACAATGCCGATGACAACCTGGAGACGGTCCTGCTGAACATGACGAGAGGATGCGGACTCAACGGACTGTGCGGCATCCCGGTGAAAAGAGGAAAAGTGATCCGGCCGCTCCTGGGAACGACCCGGAGCGAGATCCTGCAGTATCTCGAGGAGCAGCATCTGGAGCATGTGGAAGACAGCTCGAACCGGGACGAAGATTATTCCCGGAACAAGATCCGGGGACAGGTCGTGCCTCTGCTCAGGGAGATCAATCCCGCGGTCGTGAAAAACGTTCAGAGAATGACCCGGATCCTCCGGTCGGAGGAAGAGGTGCTCGAACAGCAGGCCGAGGAATGCCTGGACCGGGCGGCAGACGGGGAGAATCTGCGGAGCGAGATACTCAGGGAAGTGCCCGAACCGGTGGCAGCCCGGGTACTGAAGAAGTTTCTGAATCAGACGCTGGATGAGAAGAGCGTGAGAAAGATCCTCGAAATGACGGAGCAGACCGAATACCGGCAGCTGGATGTACCCAGAGCAAGGATCGTGCTGGAGCACGGGCGGCTCTCCTCGGCCCCCGAGGAGGTTCGGAAAATTCCGGATCGGGAGATCGTTATAGGACAGAAGTGCCCTGTGCCGGAAGCGGGACTCGAAATTACAGCGGAAATTACCGAAAATGAGAATGAAATTCATCAAACGTTAAACACTTTCTACTTTAAATGTGAGAGTATAAATGGTACATTGTTCTGCACATCCTGGAAGGACGGAGACCGGATCCGGCTCGCCGAGAGGAAGTGCACGAAAAAGCTTAAGGCGCTGTTTGACGAAGCGGGCCTTACAAAACAGCAGAAAATGACGATCCCGGTGATCAGAGACGAAAAAAGCGTGGTTGCGGTCGGGGGATTCGGCATTTCGGAATATGCAGAAGCCTCGCCGGGAGACCGGGCGATCAAAATAACGATTTCAAAAATGGAGAACAAGCACGATGAGAAAAGTACATGAAGACATTGAAAAGATCCTGATATCAGAGTCCGAGATCGCCGAAAGAGTAAAACTGCTGGGGGAAAAGATCTCAGAGGATTATAAAGACTCGGATAAGGAGATCGTCTTTATCGGCGTTTTGAAAGGCTGCTTTATTTTTATGGCGGATCTTATGAGATATGTGGATATTCCGTGCGCCATCGATTTCATGGCGGTCTCCTCCTACGGAAGCGGAACGACATCCACGGGTGCTGTCAAGATCAACAAGGACCTTCGAGAGGATATCGAGGGTAAGCATGTGATCTTTGTCGAGGACATTCTGGACTCCGGCCTCACGCTCAGCTATCTGACCAAATATCTGCAGGTGAGAAATCCTGCTTCCATCCGCATTGCGACTCTGATGGACAAACCGGCAAGACGCAAGGCGGATATCAAGGCGGACTATTATGGATTTGAGATCCCGGATGCATTCGTTGTAGGGTATGGACTGGATTATGATGAAAAGTATCGCAATCTTCCTTATATCGGAATCTTGAAACCCGAAATTTATTCCTGAGACGCAAAGCATAAAGGAAGTGATCAATTGAAAAACCAACACAATAAAGCAAGAGACATCGGTTTTTACGTTCTGATACTGATCATTCTGATGGCGACAGTCCTGTCGATGACCAATACGGGAACACAGACCAAGGCGTATTCCTATTCGGATATCTATACACTGTTCAAGCAGGAACGGGTGGAATCGTTTTACGTAGAAGGACAGGATCTGGTGCTGACCCTCAGATCCTCGTCGGATACTTCGGAAGCCGGAGAGGATGCCGAGGAGCCGGAACAGATTACCTATACTCTGTACAGCTTCGCAGTCTTCTATGAAGACTTCAACGACATGATACAGGATCAGTACTCCAGAGGCGTCATCACCAGCTACGATTATGATCAGGGCTGGACAGCACCGTGGTGGCTCAGCTTCCTGCCGTATCTGCTGGTTATGGTCATCTTCATGATTCTGTGGTATGTCATGATGAATAAAGCCGGCGGCGGTACCGGTGTGGCCAAGTTCTCGAAGGCCCGCACGAAACTGGGAAGCGAGGAAAAGGAAAAGAAGACCTTTGCGGATGTGGCCGGCTGCGACGAAGAGAAAGAGGAGCTCCAGGAGATCGTGGAATTCCTGAAGAATCCGAGATCGTATACGGCGATGGGCGCAAGGATCCCCAAGGGCGTTCTGCTTGTGGGCCCTCCGGGCACCGGCAAAACGCTGATCGCGAAGGCGGTAGCCGGAGAAGCCGGCGTTCAGTTTCTTTCAATCTCCGGATCGGATTTCGTGGAGCTTTATGTCGGTGTCGGTGCAAGCCGTGTCAGAGACCTGTTTGAGCAGGCCAAAAAAGTGGCACCGGCCATCGTGTTTATCGATGAGATCGATGCAGTGGGACGCCAGAGAGGTTCCGGCCTCGGCGGCGGACATGATGAAAGAGAGCAGACCCTCAACCAGCTGCTGGTCGAGATGGACGGCTTTGGAAACAACGAGGGCGTTATCGTCATGGCGGCCACAAACCGCGCGGACATTCTGGATAATGCGCTGCTCAGACCGGGACGCTTTGACCGTCAGGTCTATGTGGGACTTCCGGATATCCGCGGAAGAGAAGCGATCCTCAAGGTCCATGCCAGAGGAAAGTCGCTGGGCGATGACGTGGATCTGAACAGCATCGCCAAGGGAACTCCGGGATTTTCCGGCGCGGATCTGGAGAACCTGCTCAACGAAGCGGCGATCCTCGCGGTCCGGAGAAAACACCGCTTTATCATGCAGGAAGACATCGATGAAGCCATCATGAAAGTGGCGATGGGCCCCGAAAAGAAGAGCAAGAAAATGTCGGATCGCGCACGTCGTCTTACCGCATACCATGAGTCCGGTCATGCGGTCGTAAGCCGGTTCCTTCCGCATACCGATCCGGTGCACTATATCACGATCATCCCCAGAGGCCCGGCCGGCGGATTTACGCTGTACCGTCCGCAGGAGGATCTCGAAAACTTCCAGTCGAAGAGTGAAATGTATGAGAGCATCGTCATGGCGCTGGGCGGAAGGATTTCCGAGAAACTGTTCCTGGATGATATTTCTACCGGAGCATCCGGAGACATCCAGCAAGCTTCGGCTACGGCGAGAGACATGATCATGCGCTACGGCATGTCCGACCGCCTCGGACCGATTCTTTACGACAGCTCCGATCATTCGATCTTTATCGGAAGAGATTTCGGTACTACAAAGAGCTACTCGGAAGAGACGGCGGCCGCTATCGACGAAGAGGTCAAGAAACTGTTTGATCAGGCCGCGGAAGACTGTGAACGGATCCTGAAGGAGCACAGTCAGGAACTCAAGGATATCGCGGAGTATCTGCTCGAAAACGAGACCATGGATGAAGATGAGTTCAATTACTACTTCGAACATGGAACCTTTATGCCGGAAAAGAAGACTGCCCCGATGCAGGACGATACCATTGAAAGACCGGCACGGCATATCTCCATGGATTTCGGCAACGAGCCGGCGGAAGAAGTTCACGCCGAACAGAAGCCGGAGGATAAGACCCAGGAGACGGCCGGAACGGACGGCGGAGGGGATGTTTCCCCGGCTGTCGAAACGGCAGAGGAAGATCACAAAGAAGAATAAACTGATGCGAGCGGCCCTGAAGGCCGCTCATCAGCTGTGTGTAGGAGATGACTAGATATGAAATTAGGAATCGTGGGCCTGCCCAATGTGGGAAAATCGACGCTGTTCAACGCAATCACCAGCGCCGGTGCGGAAGCGGCCAACTATCCGTTCTGCACGATCGAGCCCAACGTCGGTATGGTTACCGTTCCGGACGAAAGACTGGATTTTCTGGCGGAGATGTACCATCCGAAAAAGAAAACGCATGCGGTGATCGAGTTTGTGGATATCGCGGGACTGGTGAAAGGTGCTTCCAAGGGTGAGGGTCTGGGAAACAAGTTCCTGGACAATATCCGTTCGACCGACGCCATCATTCATGTGGTCCGCTGCTTCGATGACGAAAATGTCATCCATGTCGACGGTTCGACGGATCCGAAAAGAGATGTGGAGACCATCGATGTGGAACTGATCATGTCGGATATGGAGATAGTTGAGCGCCGGATCGAAAAAGCGGAAAAAGCAGGAAAGAGCGGAGACAAGAAGAGCCTGAAGGAAGCCGATTTGTTCCGGAGACTCAGAGAGCATCTGGACAGCGGGAAGTCCGCCCGGACTTTTGAATGCAGTGAAGACGAGCTTCAGATCCTTGGCACCGTGGATCTGCTGACCATGAAGCCAATCATCTATGCCGCGAACATGGATGAAGCCGGAGTTTCGGATCTGGACAACAACCAATATTATAATGTATTAAAAGATATTGCGGCACAGGAAGAGGCCCAAGTCCTTCCCATCTGCGCCAAAACGGAAGCGGAGCTGGCGGCAATGGACGAAGAGGATCGACTGATGTTCCTTGAGGATCTCGGCCTTCAGGAGTCGGGACTGGACCGAATGATCAAATGCTCCTATACGCTGCTGGGGCTGATCTCTTTTCTTACCTGCGGCGAGGATGAGTGCCGGGCATGGACCATCCGCAACGGCACCAAGGCACCGCAGGCTGCGGGAAAAATTCACAGCGACTTCGAAAGAGGATTTATCCGTGCGGAGATCGTGGCTTTTGAAGATCTTAAAAACTGCGGAAGCATGCAGGCGGCCAAGGAGAAGGGTCTTGTCCGTTCGGAAGGCAAGGAATATGTCATGAAAGACGGAGACGTGACCCTGTTCCGGTTCAATGTGTGACCAAAGAAACAGACCGTAATGGAGTCGGTCGGGGACAAACTCGGGTTTGTCTCTGATCGGCTCCATTTTTTGCCTTTTCAGAGCGAATTACGATTTAATTACCGCGAAAATGACAAAAACGACCTTAAAATTTGATGAGAATGTAAATAATTTTGAAATATGGCAAAAATCGGACAAAATAATGTTTGCATTTAAAAAAAAGTATGCTAGTATAATGACGAACTATGGCCAAACATAGGGTAAGGATAAGAAAATAATATAAAAACGGAGATGAAGTTATGGAAAGACAATTCAAGTCTATGGACGGCAATACCGCGGCCGCCCATGTATCCTATGCGTTTACAGAAGTAGCGGCAATCTATCCGATTACTCCGTCCAGCCCGATGGCAGATATGGTAGACCAGTGGTCCGCCGCAGGCAGAGAGAACATTTTCGGGTCCAAAGTCAAAGTTCAGGAGATGCAGGCTGAGTCCGGCGCAGCAGGTGCTGTTCACGGCTCACTGAATGCCGGCGCACTGACAACGACCTACACCGCATCCCAGGGACTTCTTCTGATGATCCCGAACATGTACAAGATCGCCGGCGAACTTCTGCCCGCAGTATTCCATGTTTCTGCACGTGCACTAGCAAGCCACACTCTTTCGATCTTCGGTGATCAGTCCGACGTCATGGCATGCCGCCAGACCGGATTTGCGATGCTGTGCGAGAGCAGCGTTCAGGAGATCATGGACCTGTCTCCGGTGGCTCACCTTGCAGCCATTAAAGGCCGTGTCCCGTTCATCAACTTCTTTGATGGATTCCGCACCTCCCATGAGATCCAGAAAGTCGCCGTATGGGACTACAAGGATCTGGCAGACATGGTGGACATGGATGCTGTCAAGGCGTTCAGAGAAAGAGCGCTGAACCCGAACCATCCGACCATGCGCGGCTCTCACGAGAACGGAGATATCTTCTTCCAGAACCGCGAGGCCTCCAACAAATATTATGACGCAGTTCCGGCCATTGTTGAAGATTACATGAATCAGATCAATGCCAAACTGGGTACCGATTACAAACTGTTCAACTACTACGGCGCAGAAGATGCAGACCGCGTGATCATCGCCATGGGCTCCATCTGCGATGTTGCCGAAGAAGTTATCGACTATCTTACCGCACAGGGAGAAAAGGTCGGCCTGATCAAGGTCCGCCTGTTCAGACCGTTTGCTGCAGAAAAGCTTCTGGAAGCCATTCCTGCAACCGCAAAGAAGATCGCGGTCCTCGACCGTACCAAAGAGCCCGGAGCACAGGGCGATCCTCTGTATCTGGATGTTGTTACCGCTCTTGCCAACGCTGGAAAGAACGATATCACCGTCATCGGCGGAAGATACGGTCTGGGCAGCAAGGATACTCCTCCTGCCAGCGTATTCGCAGTATACAACGAGCTGAAGAAAGACGATCCGAAGCGTATCTTCACCGTAGGTATCGTTGATGATGTTACCCATCTGTCCCTGGAAGAGACCGCTGCTCCGAGCACGGCCGCACCCGGAACCATTGAGTGCAAATTCTGGGGTCTCGGCGGCGACGGAACCGTCGGCGCAAACAAGAACTCCATCAAGATCATCGGCGACCATACCGACAAATATGTTCAGGCATATTTCCAGTATGACTCGAAGAAGACCGGCGGCGTGACTATCAGCCATCTTCGTTTCGGCGATGAACCGATCAGAAGCCCGTACTACGTTACAAAAGCAGACTTTGTTGCCTGCCATGTGCCGTCCTATATCACAAAGGGATTCCCCATTGTACGTGATGTAAAGCCGGGCGGAACGTTCCTGATCAACTGCCAGTGGGATCTGGAAGAGCTGTCCCATCATCTGGATGCAGCTTCCAAGCGCTATATTGCAGAAAACAACATCAACGTATATCTGATCGACGCGATCGATCTTGCCATCGAGATCGGCATGGGCAAGAGGACCAATACGATCCTCCAGTCCGCCTTCTTCTCTCTGGCAAAAGTGCTTCCCGAAGAAGATGCACTGAAATATATGAAGGATGCAGCCACACATTCCTACCTGAAAAAAGGTCAGGACGTTGTCGATATGAACCACAAGGCCATCGATGCCGGTGCCACAGCCTATAAGAAGGTCGAGGTCCCGAGCGACTGGGCCAATGCTGTCGATGAGAAGGAAGAAGAGAAGCTGGAAGGCAGAGAAGCCACGGTGAAGATGGTCAAGACCATTCTGGATCCGGTAGACAAGATGGATGGAGATTCCCTCCCGGTATCCGCATTTGTCGATCATGCCGACGGCACCTTCGAGCTGGGTGCTTCCGCTTATGAGAAACGCGGAGTTTCCGTCTCCGTGCCGAGATGGACAGCCGAGTCCTGCGCACAGTGCAACAAGTGCTCCTTCGTCTGCCCGCATGCAACGATCCGTCCGTTTGCTCTCACCGAAGAGGAAGCGGCTGCCGCACCTGAGGGAACTCAGCTGGTAGACCACAAGATGAGCAAAGGCAAATATAAATTCGCGATCGCGGTATCCCCGCTTGACTGCATGGGATGCGGCGTCTGCGTCAAAGCCTGCCCGACCAAGTCTCTTGAGATGGTCCCGCTGGCCGAAGAAGAGGCCAAGCAGCCGATCTTCGACTATATGGTCGCAAAAGTGGAAGAGAAGAAAGATCTGGCAAGCGATGCCAACGTTATTGCTTCTCAGTTCAATCAGCCGTATCTGGAGTTCTCGGGCTCCTGCGCAGGCTGTGCAGAGACCAGCTATGCTCGCCTCGTAACACAGCTGTTCGGCGACCATATGATCATCTCCAACGCAACCGGATGCTCCTCCATCTGGGGCGGCCCGGCTGCGACGTCTCCGTACACCGTCAACAAAGAAGGACACGGTCCGGCATGGGCAAACTCCCTGTTCGAAGACAACGCGGAGCACGGCCTCGGTATGTATCTTGGACAGAAGAAGATCCGCGACGATCTGAAAGCTTCTGTCGAGTACATCGCAGAGAATGCACAGAGCGAAGCAAAGAAAGCTGCTGCAAAAGAATATCTTGAGACTTACGATGATACCAAGGCAAACCAGGACGCTACCAAGAAGTTCCTCGAAGTCATGGAAGCAGAACCCTGCGACTGCGAGAACTACCAGAAGATCATGGCCGGCAAAGATTATCTGAACAAGAAATCCTGCTGGATCTTCGGCGGCGACGGCTGGGCCTTCGATATCGGCTACGGCGGAGTCGATCATGTTCTGGCCAGCGGTGAAGATGTGAACATCTTCGTGTTTAACACCGAAGTTTACTCCAACACCGGCGGACAGGCTTCCAAGGCTTCCAACATCGGTCAGGTCGCACAGTTTGCAGCGGCCGGCAAAGAGATCAAATCCAAGTCTCTGGCCGAGATGGCAATGACTTACGGTTATGTCTATGTCGCACAGATCGCCATGGGTGCTGACCAGAATCAGACTCTGAAAGCGATCCGCGAGGCAGAAGCCTACAAGGGACCGTCCCTGATCATCGGATACTCTCCCTGCGAGATGCACTCCATTAAGGGCGGCATGACCAACTGCCAGGATGAGATGAAGAAGGCTGTTGACTGCGGTTACTGGAACCTCTTCCGTTACAACCCGGCAGCCGATGGCGCAAAGTTCACACTGGACAGCAAGGAGCCGAAAGACGGTTACCGCGAGTTCCTGATGAACGAAGCCAGATACAGCCGTCTGACCCGCGAGTTCCCAGAGAGAGCCGAAGGACTCTTTACGGAGAACGAAGAAAACGCGAAGGCCAGATACGAGCATCTGATGAAACTTGTCGAGATGTACAAGTAAACATCCGAAAAACAACTAAAAGACGGAGGCTGAGAAATCAGCCTCTGTTTTTTGCTCAAAGGAGGAGCCTGAGGAAGGCGGAATCGGTTGACAGAAAAAACGGGAAGTGTTAGTATGTCAACGTTAAAGGCACAGAAGGAGAAAAAGACTGTCGGATTTCTTCAGAGAGTTGCGGCATAAGCTGTGAACCGCA
>Ga0181612_129441_pt1 | contig 59039 bp, 48 predicted proteins | sample HoacroProtozoa21_FD_119630 | JGI IMG/M metagenome (GOLD analysis project Ga0181612, IMG submission 119630) | Hoatzin crop microbial communities from Cojedes, Venezuel. Combined Assembly of Gp0051906, Gp0051904, Gp0051908
CCCCAAAACAGCCTCAAAAAGCCCTACAAGCCCCTTTATTTAAGAATCACGCCAGATTTATGCCCTTAGAAGCCCTACAATGCCCTAAAGCTACCTATCAGCCCTATTCCACCTAAAACCCTCAAAAGCCCTACAAAGCCCTTTATTTAAGATTTATGGAAGATTTACGTCCCCCAAAAAGAAGATTTACGTCCCCCAAAAAAGAAGATTTATGTCCCAAGAGCTGGAGAGGGGTGGGGGATTAGAGTGAGCCTTTGGTGGAGGGCAGCTCATAGTGGGAGATGTCGCGCTTCACTGCCATCCTCAATGCACGGGCAAAACACTTGAAGATGGCCTCTATCTTGTGGTGCTCGTTGTCTCCTGTGGCCTTTATGCTTAGGTTCATCTGTGAGGCGTCGGAGAGGCTCTTGAAGAAGTGGAGGAACATCTCTGTGGGCATGTCTCCTATCTTCTCTCTGTGGAACTCTGCATCCCATTGCAGCCAGGGACGGCCTCCAAAGTCAAGTGCTACCTGTGATAGGCAGTCGTCCATGGGTAGGCAGTATCCATAGCGCTCTATGCCTCTCTTGTCTCCCAAGGCTTTCTTTATGCATTGTCCGAGCACCAGTGCTGTGTCTTCAATGGTGTGGTGTTCATCCACTTGCAGGTCTCCATTCGAGTGAATTGTGAGGTCTGTATGCCCATGTCGGGCTATCTGTTCCAGCATGTGGTCGAAGAAGCCTATGCCAGTGTCTATGTTGGCCTTTCCTGTGCCATCTATGTTGAGTGTGATGATGATGTCGGTCTCCTTTGTTGTTCTTCTTATAGTGGCTGTGCGGTCTGCTGCAAACACTCTCTCTGCTATCTGTGGCCATGTGAGCTCTCCTAATATGAGTGCCTTGCAGCCGAGGTTATGGGCCAACTGTCTGTCAGTCTCGCGGTCTCCTATCACATAGCTGTTCTTTATGTCGTATTCAGGGTTGTCCATATATTCTGTGAGCATCCCTGTGCCAGGCTTGCGGTTGGGGTGGTTGTCTTGTGGGAAATGTGGGTCTATGTGCTGTTTTTTGAATGTGATGCCCTCTCCCTCAAGTGTTTGCATTATGAAGCGGTGTACGGGCCAGAAAGTGGCTTCTGGGAAGCTCTCTGTGCCCAGTCCGTCTTGGTTTGACACGAGTATGAGCTCATAGTCTGTGTGCTCTGCTATGAACCTTAGTGCTCCTATGGCTCCCTCTTGGAATTGCAGTTTCTCGAAGCTGTCTATCTGTTCATCTTCTGGTTCCTTTATTATTGTTCCGTCGCGGTCTATGAATAGGAGCTTTTTCATTTGCGTTAAACCTTTACTTTAATCTTTTAAGCGTTAAACCTTTACTTTAATATTTGAACTTTAAGTGTTAAGCATCGTGCTTTAGTCCTTATGTTTTAAGTTGCTTTGGCGTTGGGCTTTAAGCTGACTTATTTTAAGTGCTTCTGCATCATAGCTTGGGCTCGATGCCCTCATCTTGTTGAACTTCTCTCTCTCACGTTCATGCTTCACCGTGGAGCCATACATATAGTAATAGGTGATGAATGGTATGAAGGAGAAGAGGCTCACTGCCGAGAATCCCAAGAGTGCCGAGAGCAGCCTAAGCCATGGGTAGCTCTGTGGCAGGCTCACTGGGTCGCCCATCATCAGTCCTTCCAGCATCTGTATGCCTGCTCCCACAAGTATGAGATAGGGCAACAGGGCTATGGCAGCCACTATGAGCCATAGTATCTGGGTGGTGAACAGTGTGGCAAAGGTGTAACCCCATCTTCGGAAGGCTTTGCCAAAGTTTTGGCGAAGGCTGCCAAACAATGTGGTGTCAGTAACCTCGTAGGTGGTGAACGAGTGCATTATTGGGCAGAACACTGCCAAAACCAATAGCATGAATGCCAAACTTGTGTAAACGAGGAGATTGTTTGTCAGGTCTATTGGTTTGCCCATTGCCTTCATTGCCAAATAGATGCACACTGCATAGAGAATGAGCGACAAAACAGGTAACAATAAGCTGACAACACCATTGATATAACTTCTTATCACTATGGATTTAACAGCTTGTCCTCGCTTGTTTTCCTCGTTGTTTTCATCCACGAAGCTGCATTTCAGTGCATCGAACAGCATTCCTACCCACATTCCCATTGGCACAATCGAGAGCAGGCTGAGTGCATAGCCAATGGCATTGGAAAAGAGTGCAGACATTCCCAACGAGAGAAGTAGCACGAAGGCAGCCAGTGGTTTCCAAGTCCTTCGCAGCAGATAGGCAAACTTTGTGAAAAACATTGCGTATGCAGCAGAGAGTGTTGCCACTATGCCGCGGTTCTTGTAGAGTATCTCGATGCTCAAGTCTTCCTTATCCATATTTTCTTTATTTTTTGTTAATCGGTTGCAAAGGTATGAAAAAAAGTTCGTATCTTTGCATTCCGTAAGCATATTTTATGAAAATAATAAAGTGGGGTTTCATTGGTTGCGGCGAAGTAACCGAGAAAAAGAGTGGGCCTGCCTTCAGCGAAGTGGAGGGCTCGCAAGTGGAGGCTGTGATGAGCCGACAAGAGGAGAAAGCTCGCAGCTATGCGGTGAGGCATGGGGTAAGAAAATGGTACACAGACCCCATTGAGCTGATAGAAGACCCCGACGTGAATGCTGTCTATATAGCCACTCCACCCAGCAGCCATGCCACCTTTGCCATAATGTCGATGAAGGCAGGCAAGCCTGTCTATGTGGAGAAGCCCTTGGCTGCAAGCTATGACGATTGTCTTAGGGTGAACAGGATAAGCGAACAGACTGGTGTTCCCTGCTTCGTGGCTTATTACAGGCGCTATCTGCCTTATTTCCAGAAAGCTAAGGAGATAGTTAAGAATGGCACTCTTGGCAAGATAATCAATGTGCAAATCAGGTTTTCGTTTCCCCCAAGAGAGCTCGACTATAATAATCAGGACAACCTGCCGTGGAGACTTCAGCCCGACATTGCAGGCGGTGGATATTTCTATGACCTTGCTCCCCACCAGTTGGACTTGCTGCAAGAGATTTTTGGTGTTATTACTCAAGCCACAGGAATAAAGTCGAACCGTGGTGGTCTTTATAAGGCAGAAGACTCTGTGAGTGCCTGCTTTGAGTTCGAGGATGGACTGCCAGGCAGTGGCTCTTGGTGCTTTGTTGGCCATGAGTCAGCACGCGAGGATAGAATAAAGATAATAGGCGATGCAGGCTCTCTAAGTTTCTCTGTGTTCACATACGAACCTATCCATCTGCAAACCAGCGAGGGAGACAATCTGATAGAGGTTCCCAATCCTCCCCACGTTCAGCAGCCATTGATAAAGAATGTGATAGAGCATCTGCAAGGACTCGCAGTGTGCCAGTGCACCAGTGTCTCGGCAACTCCCGTCAACTGGGCAATGGATAGAATATTAGGAAAGTTCTAAATGAAAAAACTCGTAGTCATCATAATGCTGCTGGCAAGCCAATATGCTCAAGCACAGTTTCTTGACAGGTTGAAGGGAGTGGTGGCCAGTTTCTCCGACGTTGACACTGCCTACATAGAACCACAGCACTACAACTGGTCTGTTATGCTGCAAGGCAGCCACTATGTTGACATCTTCTCGCTGTCAGGCACAGGGAAAGGCCACCAGAGCGTTACCCTGAAGCCATCACCAAGTTTCCGTCTTGGTCCATACTTTGGGTGGAGATGGGTGTTTTTGGGTTATACTGTTGACCTAAAGACTTTCGGACTGAAAAACAAAGACGAACAGAAGAAAGAGTTGGGATTTAGCATCTATAGCTCGAAGATTGGGGTGGACATATATCATAGGAAAACTGGTGTTGACTATCGCATCTCAAGCGTGTCAATGGGTCGCGGTATTGATGCTTCTGGACTGATAGACACTAAGTTCGACGGCATCAGTGTGGGAGTAACAGGTGTAAATGCCTATTACATCTTCAACAACAGGCGCTTCTCTTATCCTGCCGCCTTTAGTCAGAGCACGTGCCAGAAGGTTAGTTGTGGTTCTTTCATGGCTGGGGCAGGCTTTTCAAAGAACTCTCTTTCGATAGACAACGAGAAGTATCAGTCGCTCATTAACGAGAAAGTGCCACAAGTGAAGATTGACTCTACGATGCTGTTCAACTCTGTGAAATACAACAACTACAGCCTTTCAGGAGGCTACGGCTACAACTGGGTGTTCGCAAAAGACTTTCTCTTCTGTGCCAGTGGTTCGCTCGTGTTGTCATACAAATATTCAAGTGGTGAGGAAAACCAGAAGAAGAAAGACGACCCTCTCTTCGATTTCAACAATGTGAACCTCGGTGAGAACTTCAGAATTGGACTGGTTTACAACAACACGAGGTGGTATGCAGGCGCTAATGCTGTTATCAATGTGAACAACTATCACAACTCGGACTTCTCTGCCACCAACGTGTTTGGAAATCTTAACATCTACGTTGGCTACAACTTCGGACTAAGAAAAGAATATAAAAATAAGCAAAAATGAAACACTACTCCACACTTTTAATCATCGCATTGGCTATAATCTCTTGCTCGAAGCCTAAGGCCAATGCCGCAACAACCACAGAACAGGCTGACACCACGGTAACAACAGAGCACATAGAGGCAGTCTATCTCGCGCAAGACAGCACCAAGATAGTGGAACTGCTGAATGCATACGACAATGGAACAAACCTGCCGTTGCTCTATGCAAGGAAGTTCATAGGCAAACCTTACACTGCCCACACTCTGGAAGGAAACGCCAAGGAAACTCTCGTTGTAAACACAAGAGGGCTCGACTGCACTACTCTTGTGGAGACAGTGGCAGCTCTGACCATCTGCAAAGAGCGCAAGCTGACCACATTCCAAGACTATCTTCGCATATTGCGAGACCTGAGATATAGGCAGGGAAAGCTGACAGACTATACGAGCCGTCTGCATTATTTCTCAGACTGGATACAAGACAACGAGAAGATGGGTTACGTGAAAGAGATTAAAGGTCCTAATCCTCCCTTCTCAGCAACGCAACACATAAATGCTTGCTATATGACGCAGCATTCCAGCGACTATCAGGCTCTCAGACTGAACCCAGACTTCCTGCCTGCCATCAGGGAGGCAGAGCAAAATCTTACGGGTAAGATGTGCAAATACATACCCAAGGACAAAGTGCTCGACACCGAACTGATGAGAGAGACCATCCACGATGGTGATATCATTGCCATTACTTGCGACAAACCTGGTCTTGAGATTGCTCACTTGGGATTTGCCGTATGGAAGAAAGATGGTCTGCACCTGCTGAATGCATCATCATTAAAGTCGAACATGAAGGTAGTAGAGGAAACGCTCACTCTCTACCGCTATCTTGAAAAGCAGCCAAGCGACACAGGCATCCGCGTCGTCAGAATATTGTAAACTGAAAGATTGCTCCGTGTGGTGTTATCATAGTAATGCCAATGCGGAGCAATAACTACTTCTCCGCGACATCATAGTTATAATAAAAACGTAGAACCATTAAATCATCAACGAATATGGAACTTCCCGATTTCATGCCATACGCCAACAGATTCTCTGCCAACGACTTCGTTGAGAAGATATCAAAGGTGGCAAAGCGCGCTGGCTCTAAGCTGGTCTATGCAGCCCTTATCCTTTATTACACACTACAGAGCGACTCTGTGTCCATGAAAGATAAGGCAATAATAGTTGGAGCATTGGGCTATCTCATCTCACCACTTGACGTGATACCCGACGCCATACCCATAGCAGGACTTAGCGACGACCTTGCTGTGCTGATATACGTACTGAAAAGAGTTTGGACAGACGTGGAGCCCGATGTCAAACTGAAGGCTCGCGAACGCCTGTCCAAGTGGTTCGATGAGGATGAAATAGGTGAGATTGACCGCTTGTTCGACTAATCCTTACTCTTTTTCTTCCTTACTTTGAAGCGGTCGAACCCTTCTCCGTAAACACCAATCACAGCACTCTGTGATACGAATGCCTTTGGGTCTATCTCGTTGATGAGACTGAAGATAGTTGACGCTTCCCTCTGTCGGGCAAGCACGAACAGCATCTTCACCTCGTTGCCAGAGTAGAAGCCAGAGGCATTTATCACTGTGCATCCGCGATGTGGGTGCAGGTTTATCTCATGACCAATCTCTGCCCATTTGTCTGATATGATGAAGAACTGAACAGAGCGTCGCATTGAGTTGACCACTTGGTCGATGCAGAACGACGACACACAGAGCACCACGTAGCCATAGATTACCTTTTCCCAATCCCTAAGCACGAGATAGCTCGACGTGATGATGATGATGTCGCAAATCAGTATCACCTTTCCGAGCGATATGTCGCGATACTTATGTATGATGGCTGCTATGATGTCTGTCCCTCCCGACGACCCATCGCACGAGAGAGTGATGCCAATGCTGCATCCACACAGTATTCCACCAATGATTGCCGCCATAAACGGTTGGTCGCTAAGCATGTGGGTGTTTCCTGCCATTCTCGCACCAATGTCGAGTGAAACCGTTAGCACCAGCACGGCATAGATGGTCTTCATGCAAAACTTAAAGCCGAGAATCTTCAGTGCCGCCAATAGCAGTATGGCATTGATGGCGAAGTAGGTGGCTTGCACTGGTATGCCAGTCCCCCAGAACACCACCGACGCAATGCCTGGCACTCCGCCGATGGTGATGTTGTTTGGCAATAGGAATACCGTCCACCCGATGCAATAGCCAAGCATTGCAAAGGTGATGAGAATGTAGTCGCGAACGGTCTTAAACAGATTATTCTTGTTCATGTCATTGTTCTATCGGATAAAACTCTGCGCCTGTTGCGAAGTCTTGACCATCTTGCGAAGATAGTGCTGTGAAGCGCACGAAGCGCGCTTTCATTGGCTTCGCAAACATTACTCGTTTCTCTTTCTGGTTGTTTTCAAACTCTCCCTCCACTACAGGGTCTCCCCAATTCTTACCGTCTTGGCTTAGCTGGAGCCTATATTTCTTGATGTTTCCGTTGCGTGAGTCTTGTCGAGGAAGATAAACAAAGCCCTTCAAAGTCTTGACAGTGCCGCAATCGAAATCTACCCAGTGTGGATAGTTAGCCACTGTTACAGAGTACATCGTATGCCAGAAAGTGGATGGGTCTCCGTCTGTCAAGTGGTCGGCATCGCCCTCACCACTCTCTACGCTGCTTGCGAAGACCACCTTCACTGGCACGTTTTGCATCTTGGCAAAGTTGCGCTTGCACTTTATGTTGGGCGTGGCCTTGTCCCATGCCACCACTTCTCCTCCGTCTCTTAGGTTGAAAGGCTTGGTGTATTTAGTGGTCTTCTTTCCGTTGTTCAGTTGATACACTATGTTGGCATCGTCGTTGCCCGACTGTATGCTGACCTTTCCGTCTAATCCTCTCTCTATGGATATCGGCGTAGCACCAGCCAAAGAGACATTTGTTTCCACCTTTCCATTGCTGAACGGACGCATTATGAAGCCAAAGCGATGGGTAGTGGCCTTCACGCGGTCTTGCTCCAATGGTGGACCTTGACCGCAACTGTTACCTCCCAGTCCAGTGGTGGAAATGTCGAGATGCAGATAGTTTCCGTCGGAAGCAGGCAACTCGTGAGGATGGTTTGCAAGCGTGAGCTGCTGTGCCGACCATGGCAGTGCCGAAATGGACATCTCTTTGTCTGCAATGAATGCAAGCCCAGTCTGACCACCTGCCGATTGCATCTTGCACCAGCGTCACGTCCTGATGGTTGGCCATGTCTTGCGGTTTGGTGAATTGCTCAAACTCGTTTTCCACCTTATTATTATATATGCCAATCATCTGGCCCGTCTTTCTGTCGGGATAGTTGTCCTTTGGTCCGAGGCCATAGTAGCTTAGCTCGCCGAACTCCTTAGGCATCTTCATCACGTAGCCCAGTCGTGGGAGCGTGAGGCTCTGGTTGTTGCTTGTGATAACTGTCTGAAGTTCAATGCTTCCGTCGGCATATACTGTGTAAATGACGTCGCTTGTGAACTTGAAGTCCGTCTCGGTGAAAGGCCTGTCGGTAAGCTCTGTTATGTTATAATTGTTGTGAGTCCAACCATTTAGCTTGGCTGCGTTGGGAGCTTGGCTCTCTATTGTGAATGCCACGGTAGCAGTGCCGTTCTGGTTGTCTATCACCGAGGCGTTTGTTGCCTTGTGCTTCAGGTTGTGCAGACCGTTAGCAAACCAGTTGTTGTATGCCCAATTGTCGTTGTTTGTAGGTGCTCTGAATGCGTCGAGCTTAGAACCTTCCCCGTCGGCTATCATCTCCTTTCCATTGTATTCGTAGGAGTGTATCTGCCCGCTACTCATATCGAATTTCACGCAGAAACCGTCGCCAGTGATGGTTCCGTCTTGCTCTGCTGTTATCTTGCCAATGGCAGTCATACCTGTTTTCTTCACTGTGCTGCCATAGGATAGTTGCTCTTCCATTTGCACATAACCCTTCTTGGCCCACGGCATATCCTCGCGCAGACATAGCATTGTGTGTAACAGATATTCCTTACCATCGTCGGCAACAGGTTTTAAGTTGGCGATGGTGATGGTTTGTTTCGACCGTGGTGGTATGGCAGCAAGGGGTTGTTCGCCCTCTTGCACGTTTTCCCCGTTGGCCGTTACCACCCATTTAAGGTCGTATCCCGATAAGTCGTCGGCATAATAGTTCTTGTTGAAAATCTCTATTTCGCCTTTTGCCAAGTCTTTTGCCGATATTCCTACGTTCTGATAGACCTTTTTCACCTCGAAGTATTGGGGCTTGGGAGTGAAGTCGCCAAGCAGTATTCCGTTCATGACGAACTGACCGTCGTTTGGTGTGTCGCCGAAGTCGCCTCCATAGGCTAAGTATCTTTTTCCGTCGCTCGTATAGTTGTAAAGCGATTGGTCAACCCAGTCCCATATTGCTCCTCCGCAGAAGAAGTTGGTAGATTCGATAGCATTCCAATAGTCTATTAGGTTTCCAACGGCATTTCCCATCGAGTGTGCATACTCGGAAATATGGAACGGATATTTTATTCCCATCTTTCCCTTCACTGCCGACTGTACCCATGCCACCGAGGGATACTGATTGGAACCCATGTCAACAATCTGGTTGTTGCGTTCGTATTGCACTGGTCTTGGGTCAAACTGCTTCAGGGCTTCGTATGCTGCCTTGAAGTTGTCGCCTGGTCCTGCCTCGTTTCCTAAACTCCAGATAACTATACAAGGGTCGTTTACCCTCGCGTGAGCCAGCTCCATCACTCTTCCTATGTGGGCAGCACGCCACTCCTTAGGATGAGAAAGGGAGGCGTCGCCGTAATAATACTCGTGGCTTTCTATGTTAGCCTCGGCTTCGAGCCAAATGCCATATTTATTGCAAAGATAATAGAAGTATGGGTGGTTCGCGTAATGAGAAGTACGCACATGGTTTATGTTCGCCCGTTTCATCAGCATCACTTCTTCCAACATCTGCTTACGAGGCAGGGCGTGTCCGCCTTCTGGGTTGGTTTCGCAACGGTTCACTCCCTTTAGTTTCAGGGTCTTTCCATTGACAAAGAAGTAACGTCCTGGTAGTCCGAATTCGTCTTCTTCAGCCGTGGCATTCTTTATTTCTACGGTACGGAAACCTGTCTGCGTGCTCACTGTCTCAATCACCTTACCCTTCTTGTCTTTCAGCTCGGCTACAAGGACATAGACGTTGGGCTCTTCTGCCGTCCAAGACTTTGCCTGCGGATAGTTGATTGTGCTCGATTCGCTCTCTGCCACCAGTTTGTTGTTGTCGTCATAAAGCTCGTTTTCATATAGCTTATAGGCGATGGAGTAATCTTGGTTAGCCTTTCCCGTAAGGTTCTCCACGGTGGGTTTCACTTCGAGCGTCTGTAGTGATGTCGGTCTGACTTCGAGGTCGGAGATGTGGAGCTTCGGCGTGCTGAACACTGAAACAGAGCGGAATATTCCGGGAAGACGGAACATATCTTGTGCTTCGAGGAACGAGCCATCACTGTTGCGATATACTTCTACGGCAATGGTTTGCTCTCCCTTCTTATTTAAATAAGGTGTGATGTCGAACTCGGCAGTGTTTCGTGAGTTCTTAGAGAAACCTACGTAGTGGCCGTTTACCCATAGATAGAAGAACGAGTCAACACCGTCGAAAGCCACGAACACCTCGCGTTTCTTCCAATTCTTGGGCAGTGTGAATGTGCGACGATAACTACCCACTTCGTTTCGGAATTCGTAAGTGGTCCAGTTCGTAGGTGGTTCGCGCATCACACCCTGCTTCCAGTCTCCCGGTTGCACCTTATGATAGAAGATTACGGGTTGGTTCACGTATATCGGCTTACCATAACGTTGACTACCATCTTTCCCTATTCCTGCCATGTTCCAAGAGCAAGGCACGTCTATCAAGTCCCATGCGTTGTCGTCGTAGTCAGACTGATAGAAATCCTTAGGACGCTCGTCGGGATTCTTTGCGAAGTGGAATTTCCATTTACCGTCGAGCGACATCCAGTAGCTACTCTCGTCGGGCAACACTTTTCGCGCCTCGTCGGTGTCCTTGAACGAAGCGAAGCGTGCTCTTGGTTGGCGCTTGTTGTATCCAAGCATTTCGGGCGATTGCCATTCGTTTCCTTGTGGTGCTGTGGCCTGACCATAGTCGTAGCCTTCGAGCTTCTGTGCCATTGTGTCGGTTGCCAATGCGCATAGAAGCATCGTGAGAATCACTTTTGTCTTCATTGTTCATTAGGTTGTAAATCTGCTACAAAGGTACGCACATTTTTTAATAAATGCAAGAGAACAAAGAAAAAGTTGAACCTCTCGGCTCAACTTTTCACTATTGTAATCTCTTTCGCTCCCTCTGGCAGGTCGATGGTCAGCGTTGCCCCTTGCGGTATGTCGCCGTTGATAAGCATCTCCGACAGTGGGTCTTCTATGTGCGATTGTATTGCTCTCTTCAGTGGGCGTGCTCCAAACTGTACGTCGTAACCACGCTCGGCAACAAACTGCTTGGCTGCGTCGGTGATTAACGGAGTGTATCCCATCTCCTTAATGCGATTGAAGAGCCCCTTCAGTTCCACGTCAACAATGCGCTTGATGGCATCGAGATTGAGTTGGTCGAAGGTGATAATCTCGTCGAGTCGGTTAAGGAATTCCGGAGAGAACTGCTTTGAAAGACTCTTTTGTATTATGCTTCGTGCATACTCTTTGTCATTGTCGTTCATGTCTAATCCTACTCCTCCTGCCGTGAAGCCGATACCGTGGGCAAACTCTTTCAGTCGTCGTGTTCCCGCGTTACTTGTCATAATGATGACAGTGTTTCGGAAGTCTATAAACCTACCACTACCGTCTGTCAGTCGTCCTTCGTCGAGCACTTGAAGCAACAGATTAAATACGTTTCCGTGTGCTTTCTCTATCTCGTCGAGCAATACGATAGAGTATGGGTGCCTGCGAACACGCTCTGTCAGTTGGCCTCCTTCCTCGTATCCTACGTATCCCGGAGGTGCTCCTATGAGTCGGCTGACATTGAAACTCTCCGTATATTCGCTCATGTCTATTCTTATAAGAGCATCGGCGGAACCAAACATGAATTCGGCGAGCTTCTTTGCCAAGTATGTCTTTCCCACACCAGTAGGACCGAGAAACATAAACGCTCCTATTGGATGGTTGGGGTCTTTAAGACCAACACGATTCCTTTGTATAGCCTTAACCATCTTGTCAATTGCATCGTCTTGAGCTATCACTTGGCTCTTCAGCTCGGTGGCCATACCCTTCATTCTAATTGTTTCTCCCTCGGCCATACGTTGCACAGGAACACCTGTCATCATCGAGATTACCTCGGCAACCTCTTTTTCGCCTACTTCTTGTCTCACTTCATCGAGACCTTCGGCCCACCGTTGTTGTAGTTCTGCTAATTCTTTCTGAACAGCTGTTTGACGGTCTCTGTAGGCTGCTGCTAACTCATAGTTCTGCGCTTTGACAGCTGCTTGTTTATGCGAAACTATGTCTTTCAAGGCTCGTTCCTTCTCCACTATTTCAGGCGGAACCTGGGCATTGCCGAGGTGAACCTTAGAGCCCACTTCGTCCATAGCGTCGATTGCTTTGTCTGGGAATTGTCGGTCGCTGACGTATCTGCTTGTATATTTCACGCAGGCGCGAAGAGCCTCTTCAGTGTAGTTTACGTGGTGATGTTGCTCGTAGCGTTCCTTTATGTTGCGCAAAATCTGCAGTGTCTCCTCCTCTGTGGTCTGTTCCACGAGCACCTTTTGGAAGCGTCGTTCCAGTGCTCCGTCTTTCTCGATGGAGTTGCGATATTCGTCGAGCGTGGTGGCGCCAATGCACTGAATCTCTCCTCGTGCCAGAGCAGGCTTTAGCATATTGGCTGCATCCATAGAACCGGGAGCCGAACCTGCTCCTACGAGTGTGTGAATCTCGTCGATGAAAACAATTATGTCGTCGTTCTCTTCGAGTTCCTTAATCAGTAGTCGCATTCGCTCTTCAAACTGACCGCGATATTTAGTTCCGGCTACGATGCCGGCCATGTCGAGGTTCACCAGTCGCTTGTTGAAGAGGATAGGCGACGTGCGATGCTTGACAATCATCTGTGCCAATCCCTCTACTATCGCGCTTTTACCCACTCCGGGCTCTCCTATCAGTATCGGGTTGTTCTTCTTCCTTCGGCATAGCACTTCGCAGACGCGCTCTATCTCGCGCTCGCGGCCTACCACTGGGTCGAGTTTTCCCTCTAATGCTGCTTGGGTCAGGTCGATGCTGAAATTGTCTATTATCGGGGTCTTCGACTCTTTCTGCGGTTGTCCTATCGTGGTGCTTGCCTGATGGTTGGCAGGACCGCCCGACGGTGCCATTTCTTCTTCGTCATCGTCGGATAGTTCATAGTCGTTTATTGGCGTCTCCACTTGTTTTCTTTGGTGGAGCAGCGCCCTTACGTCGTCGTATGTCATGTTGTTGCTTTCTAATATTTCTTTGGCGCCGTTGCTCACTCTGTCGTGAAGCATAGCAAGCAGCAGGTGTTCTGTGTTCACCAGTTCGCTCTGCTCCATACGTGCTTCGAGCACCGCTAATTTCAGTATGTTGCTTGCGTGCTCGTTGAGTACCAGCTCCGTGGTTTGTGTTTGTTGATTTAGTGCTTCCCGTCGCACTCTCTGCTCAAGTTGCGACTTTATTTCCGCTAAGTTGAGGTCGAGACGATGGAACAGGTCAATCACCGAACCAGTCTTTTCTCTCAATATGCCCAGCAACAAATGCTCTGGCCCCACGCTTGTGCTTGTGAGGCGCATTGCTTCTTCGCGGCTGAACGCGAGTATTTCTGATACTTGGGGTGAAAATTGACTCGTCATGCTTTCGTTTATCCTTTCTTTTATTAAATTGGTGCAAAGATAGTGTTTTTTTCCGACTTAAAGAACAAAACCCCGATTTTTTTCTTCTTGCCGTACCATTTGGCTCATTTGGCCTCTTGGTAGTGTCGATACACATCTTTTATTTATAGCAAGCGTCGTGCCAACGATGATTTTGGGGCTGACAGACTGACACGTGGCAGAAAATCCGCCATAATGTGCCATTTAGCATTATTTAACCGAAAATCGGTCATTATTCCGTTAACAACTCTTAAAAACCGCGATATTCGATTGTTTCGGCAAGCAGCCGAACTTTTTGTTATAACAATAACTTTTTATTACGGTAACGATAGTCGGACATTTCCACCGTAAAAAGAATGTTAAACGGTGGAAATAGTTTCGCGTTCTCGCTATGACAAATTGTCAGCATCGCTTTCGTGGCATCTCAAAAGCGCGACAGTAATCAAATATTTCTTAAAAACTGCGATAAGTTTTGCGTATTACGAAAAAATGAGTACCTTTGCAAACTATTAGAAGAAACGTGAAAAAGGAAATGAAAAAATATGGTTTGACGATTGTGCTGGCGCTTGCGGCAGGTGCCACGGCAATGGCACAAAGCGCCACTAACTCTCCTTATAGCCAATACGGACTTGGAGTGTTGTCCGACCAATCGCAAGGAACAAGCCGAGGAATGAACGGCTTGGGCATCGGACTACGCTCTTACAACATCGTAAACACGCTAAACCCTGCATCTTATTCGGCTACCGACTCGCTCACAATGCTATTCGACGTGGGTCTTTCGGGGCAACTGACCAACTACAAGGAGAACGGTGCAAGCAAGAACGCCACGAGCGCAAACTTCGAGTATGCCGCCGCTGCTTTCAGGTTGGCAAAGGGAGTGGGAATGAGCGTCGGGCTCTTGCCATACTCTAACATTGGGTATAAATATTCTACAAATGAATACATCGGAGGGCTCAATTCCACTTATTACACCAAGACCTATAAGGGTGAAGGCGGACTACACGAAGTCTATCTCGGAATTGGCGCCAAGGTTTTGGGTGGGCTTTCAGTCGGTGTTAACGGCGGATATATGTGGGGAAACTATACTCGCTCCATAGTGAACAGCAGTTCAGTAAGTTCCGACAATACGCTCTCGCGATACTACACTGCCACGGTCAACACCTACAAGCTGGACTTCGGTCTGCAATATGAGCAGAAGATAGGGAAGACAGACGCGCTCACCATAGGCTTGACCTACGGCTTCGGCCATAAGTTGGGTGCCGACGCAAAGAGCCAAAACATTTCTTACAATAGTTCCACCAGCGTGGCAGACACCACAACATTCACCGTTGATGACGCACTCGCAATACCACACACATTCGGTGCCGGTTTCACGTATAGGCGAGGCAACCGCTACACCATCGGCGCCGACTATCAGATGCAAAAGTGGGGTAGCGTGGAAATGCCAGAGTTTTCGAGCAACAACACCTACTCGTTGCAGAAAGGTCTTCTAAAGGACCGCCACAAGATAACGCTTGGAGGAGAAATCGTCCCCGACGTGATGTCGCGTTCCTACCTAAAGCAGATTCATTACCGAGCAGGATTGAGTTACGCTACACCTTATATAAAAATAAATGGCGCCGACGGTCCTCGCGAGATAGCAGCAAGCATCGGACTGGGCATTCCTATCATAAACCGATACAACAACCGTTCGCTTGTTAACGTGTCGGCACAGTGGGTAAACTCTACTGCTTCGGGGCTCATCACCGAAAACATCTTTCGCATTAACGTAGGAATAACGTTCAACGAGCGTTGGTTCATGAAATGGAAGTTCGACTAATCTGGTTTCTTCTCCTTACGGCTATCGTGGTGGCTTCGTGCGACGAGAAGGAAGAGCACGTAGCTCCTGCGGTGCTTGAGCGCGACTCCACCTCGGTGATGGTCACTCACGGTGTCAACACGCTCATATCAGACTCTGGCGTGATGAAGTATCGCATCGTGACAGAGGAGATGGATATTAACCAGGTGAGAGTGCCGTCGAAGTGGTCGTTTGTCAAGGGAATATTCCTCGAACAATTCGACGACCGTTTTCATGTGGAGGCTTATATACAAGCCGACACTGCTTACTATTACGACACTAAGCATCTGTGGGAACTGCGTAGCCGCGTGAGGGTTAGAAACAACAAGGGTCTTGTCTTCACCAGCGAGGAACTGTTCTGGGACGAACGATTGCATGAGCTCTATTCAAACCGTTTCTCCCGTCTTGTTACCCCGGAACGAACCATGCAGGGAACCTATTTCCGTAGCGACGAGAACCTGCGCCACTATACGATTAACAACTCGAAAGGCTCTATGCAGGCATCCGACATCACTGGCGAGGAACAGCCTGCCGCTCCTGCCGACACCACAAACCAGCAACCGGTGAAGCCAAAACGCCCCGCAGCAAGGGCTAAGGCCAAGACCAACGTGGAGACAACAGGAGTTTCACCACAAGAAACCAGCAACAAAACAGAGAGAAGATGACCGCCTTAATAATAGGAATTATCATTATGCTTGTGCTTTCGGCATTCTTTTCGGGAATGGAGATAGCATTTGTTTCGAGCAACAGAATGCTCGCAGAGATGGACAAAGAGAAGAACGGACTGGCACAGAAGGCAATAGCGCTGTTCTATCGCCACCCTAACAACTTCATCAGCACAATGCTCGTGGGAAACAACATCGTGCTCGTGGTATATGGCATTCTCTTTGCTAACTTGTTCGACAGCACGCTCTTCGCCTCGCTTCCCGAAGGTGCAAGGGTGGCCGCAGACACCATACTCTCTACCATCGTCGTGCTCTTCACGGGAGAGTTTCTGCCTAAGACCATTTTCAAGAACAGCCCTAACACTCTGCTCACTTTCTTCGCGCCAGTGGCTTGGCTGTTCTACATCGTGCTTTACCCGATATCGCGCTTCTCCACTTTTCTCTCCCGTTGCTTGTTGAGATTGTTCGGTGTTAAGATGAAAGACTCGGAAGAGACAACCGCTTTCACTAAGGTGGACTTGGATTATCTTGTGCAGTCGAGCATCGACAATGCCGCTAACGAAGACGACATCGAGGATGAAGTGAAGATTTTCCATAACGCTCTCGACTTCTCGGAAACCAAGGCGCGTGATTGTATGGTGCCGCGTACTGAGATAGAGGCGATAGATGCCGACGAGAGCACTCTCGAAGATTTGAAAAACCGTTTCATCGAGAGTGGCCATTCAAAGATTATAGTCTATAAGGACGACATCGACCACATCATAGGCTACGTCCACTCTTCCGAGATGTTCCGCAAACCCGACGATTGGAAGCAATGCATACGCGAAATACCTTTCGTCCCTGAGACTATGGCGGCACAGAAACTTCTACACATCTTTCTTGCGCAGAAAAAGAGTCTTGCCGTAGTGGTCGATGAGTTCGGAGGAACGAGCGGACTCGTATCTCTTGAAGACATAGTGGAGGAAATCTTCGGTGATATCGAGGACGAACACGACAACTCGAACTACATAGCCAAGCGCCTCGACGACGGACAATACGTGCTTTCTGGCCGACTGGAAATAGAGAAAGTGAACGAGATGTTCAGCCTCGACTTGCCTGAAAGCGACGAGTATATGACGGTGGGAGGATTGATACTCCACGCTTATCAGAGCTTCCCGAAACTGAACGAAGTGGTTAAGGTGGGGCAGCGATACGAGTTCAAAATAATTAAGAACACTATGACAAAGATAGAACTCGTTAAACTTAAAGTGAACGATAAAGGATGAAAAAAGCCAAAAAGTTTGGATGTTTCTCGAAATTTTAGTAATTTTGCACCCAATTGTGGATAAAAAAGAATTAAAAACATAATAGATTAATGGCAGCATTAGGAAAAATCAGAAAAAGAGGCGCGCTACTGATAGCAGTTGTCGGCCTCGGTCTTTTCGCCTTCATAGCAGAAGAGGCATTCCGTTCTTGCGAATCAACGCAGAATGAGCGTCGTCAGCAAGTGGGCGAAGTATTAGGAAAGAAAATCTCCGTTCAGCAGTTCCAGCAACTTATGGAGGAGTATCAAGACGTGCTACGAGTAACACAGGGACGCGACAACCTGACGGAAGAAGAAAGCAACCAGCTGAAGGACCAAATCTGGAATCAGTTTGTCAGCAACGAGATTATCGCCGACGAGTGCGAGAAACTCGGTATCACCGTTACCGACGAGGAGTTGCAGAACATTCTTCGCGAGGGCACGAACCCAATGTTGGCTAACACTCCTTTCGTGAACCAACAGACTGGACGTTTCGACGTCAACCAACTAACGAAGTTCCTCGACGACTACAAGAAGATGAACGCAGCACAGAACCCACAGGCTGCCGAGCAATATCAGCGCATCTATAACTACTGGAAGTTCATCGAGAAGAACCTGCGCTCGCAGACTCTTGCCATGAAGTATCAGAGTATGCTCGCTAACAGTCTTCTCTCGAACCCCGTATCGGCAAAGATGCAATTCGAGGGACAACAGGAAGAGAGCAGCATTCAGCTCGCAGCAGTACCATATAGCTCGATTAACGACAATAAGGTGCAAGTGAGCGATGCCGACCTGAAAGCAAAATACAACGAACTGAAGGAGCTGTTCCTTCAGCCCGTGGAGACTCGCGACATCAAGTATGTTCAGTTCCAAATGATAGCTTCGCAGAACGACCGCACGGAACTGATGAAGCAGATGAACGAGGCTTCCGAGAATCTTAAAGGCGGGGAAGACCCCTCGAAAGTGGTGCGTAAGTCTAAGTCGCTCGTGTCTTATCTCGGAATACCAGTATCGAAGAAGGCTCTGCCCACCGACATTTCAAACAAGATTGACTCTATGTCTGTAGGTCAGACCAGCGCCCCGTTCGAGACTAAGAGTGATAACACTATGAACGTTGTCAAGCTGATAAGCGTTGCTTCGATGCCCGACTCTGTTGAGTTCCGCCAGATACAAATAGGTGGTGCTTCGGTTGACGAAGCTCGCACAAGAGCCGACAGTGTGTACAACGCACTAAAGGCTGGTGCCGACTTCGAGGCAATGGCAAAGAAATACAATCAGGAAGGAAAGTCGCAGTGGCTCACTTCTTCAATGTATGAGCGTTCCTCTTCTCTCGACGAAGAAAACCGCAACTACATCAAGACTCTGACCACGATGGGAGCCAACGAGCTGAAGAACGTTGAGTTCACACAGGGAAACATCATCATTCAGGTGCTTAATCGTAAGGCTATGGTCAACAAGTATGACCTCGCAGTGGTTAAGAAGACAATCGACTTCTCCAAGGAAACGAGAAATGCCGCTTATAACAAGTTCAGCCAGTTTGTTAGCGAAAACCAGACCATCGAGGCTATGGAAAAGAACGCCGCTAAGTATGGCTTCAAGGTTGAACAGCGCAACGACCTCTTTGCTTCAGAGCATAACATCGCCAATCTGCGTAACACTACCGAGGCTCTGCGCTGGGTGTTCGATGCTAAGGTAGGCAAGGTTTCGCCTCTCTACGAGTGTGGCGACGCCGACCATCTGCTTGTAATAGGACTCACGAAGATACATCCCGCAGGCTATCGTAGCTTCGACGACGTAAAGGATATGCTGAAGGCAGAAGTTCTGAAGGACAAGAAGTTTGAGCAGATCAAGCAGAACTACGCAGGAGTGAACAGCATAGATGCAGCTCAAAAGAAGGGCGCACAAGTTTCCGACGTTAATCAGATTACGTTTGCAGCACCTGTCTTCGTTCAGGCTACAGGCGCAAGCGAACCTGCACTTAGTGGTGCCGTCTCATCAGCTAAGCAAGGCGAGTTCTCGAAGAACATTGTCAAGGGAAATGCCGGTGCTTATCTCTTCAAGGTAGTAGAGAAGAAAAAGAACGATGCCAAGTTCGACGAAAAGGCAGTGGAGCAGCAACTTAGTCAGCAGGCAATGCAGGCAGCAGGTCGCTTCATGAGCGAGCTTCAGAAGAACGCAAAGGTAGTTGACAATCGCTACATGTTCTTCTAATCAGTAGAAACTTATAATACTGCAAAAATAGATGGGTGCGCATCAGTCGATGTCGCACCCATTTTGTTTTATGTCTCGGCAAACGATAACGTGGGGGGAAGATTACCGTTTGACGTATTTGGCGAACTTCAATAGAAGCTGTTTGATACCAAGATTGGTGAATTCTATCGTTGCCTTTGCGTTCTCGCCGTAGCCTTCCACTTGTATCACTTTGCCAATGCCAAAGCGCTGATGCTCTATTATGTCGCCAGGCTTCAGGTCGTGATTTTTTGCTAATCCCGTTGTCTGGTTGCTTTTCGATACTGGCTTAAATCGGCTTGGCAGGTCGTAGCGACTGGCCGTTGCCTTTGGCATCGGGTCTGCCTTAAACTGGTGGGCCACGGGATGAGCGTTTTGCATCTGGATTCCGCCGCTCGACTTGTCGATGTAGAGTAACGATGGGTCTATATCGTTAATGAATCGAGATGGACGGTTATAGTCGAGGTTTCCATAGCGGTAACGATATTGTGCGCTTGTCAGGGTGCAATGGCGTTCGGCTCTCGTAATTGCTACATAGAAAAGACGACGCTCCTCTTCGAGTCCTCTTGCGGAAGCGGCACATTGCGACGATGGGAATATGTTCTCTTCCATGCCCACAATAAATACCGACGGAAACTCCAGTCCTTTGGCACTATGGATAGTCATCAGCGACACTTTGTCGTCGCCAGCTTCATCGCTGTCAATGTCTGTCATCAGCGAAACCTCTTGCAAGAAATCTGTTAGGCTTATGTTGTCGCTTCCTTCTTCCCTTCGTGATTCGATAAAAGTATTAAGACCAGCGAACATTTCCTCTATGTTCTCTTGCTTCGATTGGTATTCTGGTTCGCGACTTGAATAGATGTCGGCGTGCATTCCGCTCACATGATAGATTGTCGAGGCAAGTTCGTATGCGTCGGCATCGGGGAGGGCTTTCGTCCACTCTTCCACCATAGTTCGGAAACTCTCTATCTTTTTCATCGTAGCACCAGATAGATTTAGCTGAAACATTTGCGGTTGGCTGATTACCTGCCATAGGCTTACTCCGAACTTGTTTGCAGAGTCGATAATCTTTCCCTCCGTCGTCGCTCCTATTCCTCTCGTTGGATAGTTGATGATACGGCGGAAGGCTTCCTCATCGTCGTTGTTTGCCACAAGGCGGAAGTATGCTATTATGTCTTTAATCTCCTTTCTCTGATAGAAACTCAATCCGCCATATATCCTGTAAGGAATAGCGTCTTTCCGCATTTGTTCCTCGAAGCTACGGCTTTGACTGTTGGTTCGATAGAGAATGGCAAAGTCGCTCCAATGTCCCTGTTCGCTTAGTTTCAGTTGGCGTATTTTCTTGCATACAATAGCAGCTTCCTCGCGGTCGCTGTATGACTGTATCCATCTTAATTTGTCGCCTTCGTCTTTCTCGCTAAATACGTTCTTGGGAATTTGACGCTCATTATGACGGATAAGACTGTTTGCTGCCGCTACAATCTTTTGCGTACTTCGATAGTTTTGCTCCAGCTTGAAGAGCTTGGCGCCATTATATTGTTTCCTGAAGTCTAGGATGTTGTCGATGTTGGCTCCTCGGAAACTATATATGCTCTGCGCATCGTCGCCTACTACGCACACCATCTGCCGCTCCTCGCTAATCTGGCTCACTATCTGTTGCTGGGCATAGTTGGTGTCCTGATACTCGTCAACCAGCACGAAGGCGAACTGTTCGGAATATTTCTTCCTTATGTCTTCATGGTTTCTGAAGAGCAGCCATGTGTTAACGAGAAGGTCATCGAAATCCATTGCGTTTGACTGATGGCAGCGCTCCTGATAACGTTTATAGATGTCGATGATGTGTGGCTGTTTCCTTTCTATATCGGTTTGATAAACTGTGCTCGTTGCATAATCTGCTGGTAGCATCAAGTGGTTCTTAGCCAAACTGATGCGGTCGGCTACTGCCGTGTGCTTGTATGTCTTATCGTCAAGTTCGAGCTCCTTAATAATCGTCTTGATGAGCGAGCGTGAGTCGCCTTGGTCATAAATGGTAAAGTTGGAGCTAAATCCCAGCCTGTTAGCATTCGCTCTTAGTATGCGTGCAAAGATGGAGTGAAAGGTGCCCATCTGCAAGTATCGTGCTTGCTCTATGCCGACAAGGTTTGCAATGCGTTCTTTCATCTCCTTCGCAGCCTTGTTTGTAAACGTCAGTGCAAGAATGCTCCAAGGTTTCAAACCTTGTAGCAAGAGCCAAGCAATCTTGTAAGTCAGTACTCTTGTCTTTCCAGAACCAGCACCGGCTATGACCAAAGAGGGACCGTCCGTATAAAGGACGGCCTCTCTCTGGCTTTCGTTTAAGTCGTTAAGAAAGTCGCTATTCATTCGCTTAATTGTTCACCGAACCTCCCACAATGTCGAGCAGTTCGCTGGTGATGGCTTGCTGACGGCTCTTGTTGAACTGAAGGTTCAGCTCTCGAAGCAGTTCGTCGGCATTGTCGGTAGCCGTTTGCATGGCTACCATTCTTGCTGCGTGCTCTGATGCGTTGCTGTCGAGCAGAGCTGTATAGACCATCAGGTGGAGCATCTTCGGAACGAGCTTATCAAGCACTGTCGTCATATCAGGCTCTACGATAAAATTATCGTTCAGCGGTTTAGTGTCAACAGACTCTCGTTCGCTGCTTTTAGCGTCTCGTTTGCGAAGATATTCAAGCGCCTCTTTAGTCATCACGTTCGACTTCAAGTCGCGATTGTGGTCTCTCTGCAACTCTTCTGTCAGGTCGATTGGCAGGATTGTTTTCTTTGTCAGAATCTGTGAGCCTGCGCTCTTGAAGTGATGATAAATCAGCTCTACTCGGTCGGTCTCGTCGGCCTCGAACATTCTCTTCAGTTCCTCTGCTATTGCCGTGCATTGCTGTATGTTCGGCTTATCAGCCAAATCAGTAAAGTCGCCCGCAGACTTCAAGCCAAGTTTATCTACCTTCTCTGCCACCTTACGCCCGATGGGGTAGATGGTGATGTCGGTAACGCCCTGTGCCTTGTATTGTTCCACTGTCTGCATCATCAGCTTGATGACGTTGGCATTGAAGCCTCCGCATAGACTGGAGTTCGACGACATTACTACGAGCGTTACGCTATTAACAACATCTCGACCTTCTGTCAGTACCGAGCGCGTTTCCACTTCGGAAGCCATAAAGGTCTTAAGTATGTGTTCGAGCAACGTCTCGTATGGCAGCATGTTTTGTATGCTAACCTGTGCATGGTGCAACTTTGATGAAGCCACCATTTTCATCGCGCTTGTAATCTTCCGCGTGCTGTTTACTGACGCAATGCGGTTTTTGATTTCTTTAAGCGATGGCATAGACTACTGTTTTTTGTATTGTCCGGCGATGTCGGCCATTGTCTCTTCAAGTATCTTCGTCGCCTCGTCGTCAATCTTTCCGCTTCCGAGCAGGTCGATGACATCTTGGTGAGTCGAGCGAAGTTTTTCGAGATAAGTGTCTTGGCATTCGCGTACTTTATCAACGGGAACATCGTGCATCAGTCCGTGCGTGCCGCAATAGAGTATGGCAATCTGCTCTCCTACGGGCATAGGCGAGTATTGCGGTTGAATGAGCAACTGGTTGTTCTTTCGTCCGCGGTCTATGGTCATCGCAGTTACAGGGTCCATATCGCTGGAGAACTTCGAGAATGACTCAAGTTCGCGATACTGTGCCATATCTATCTTTAGCGTTCCGGCAACTTTTTTCATAGACTTCACTTGTGCCGAACCACCGACACGGCTTACTGATATTCCCACATTGATTGCGGGGCGGAAGCCTTGGTTGAACAGGTCAGTCTCCAAGTAAATCTGTCCGTCGGTGATAGAAATTACGTTTGTCGGAATGTATGCTGACACGTCGCCTGCCTGAGTTTCAATGATAGGAAGTGCGGTGAGTGAGCCTCCGCCCTTCACGTGTCCTTTCATACAAGCGGGAAGGTCGTTCATTTGCTCGGCCACTTCCTGCTGTTCGTTAATCTTTGCTGCGCGCTCAAGAAGACGTGAGTGAAGATAGAAGACGTCGCCAGGATAGGCTTCGCGTCCTGATGGGCGTCGAAGGATAAGCGACACTTCACGGTAGGCCACGGCCTGTTTCGATAGGTCGTCGTAAACTACGAGTGCCGAGTAGCCACGGTCGCGGAAGTATTCTCCGATTGCAGCTCCTGCGAATGGAGCATAGTATTGCATCGCAGCAGGGTCTGCAGCTGTTGCCGATACGATGATAGTGTAGGGGAGTGCTCCGTGTTCGCGCAGGTTCTGAACGAGAGCGGCTACGGTTGAAGCCTTCTGTCCGATGGCTACGTATATGCAATACACAGGTTTGCCGGCATCGTAGTTAGGCTTTTGGTTGATTATCGTGTCAACTGCAATAGCCGTCTTTCCTGTCTGTCGGTCTCCGATGATAAGCTCGCGTTGTCCGCGTCCTATGGGAATCATAGAGTCAACAGCTTTGAGTCCTGTCTGCAGAGGCTCTTTTACGGGTTGTCGATATATTACTCCAGGAGCCTTTCTTTCGAGCGGCATCTCGAAGGAGTCAGTGAGGTCTATGTCTCCTTTTCCGTCTATAGGCTGACCGAGAGGATTTATTACGCGACCGAGCATGTTGTCGTTTACACGTATTGATGCGATGCGCTTGGTGCGTTTCACGACCATACCCTCCTTGATGCCTGACGTCGGGCCAAGTAGCACGCAGCCTACGTTGTCTTCCTCAAGGTTCATCACGATTGCCATGGTGCCGTTCTCAAACTCCAGCAGTTCGTTGGCCTCAGCGTTTCGCAGTCCGTAGATACGTGCAACGCCGTCGCTCACTTGTAGCACGGTGCCCACCTCGTCGAACTTCTCTTGAGAGCTGATTCCCTTGAGCTGTTGCAGAAGCACTTCTGACACTTCGCTTGGTTTTATTTTGTCTGACATGTTTCTTTGCTTTTTAATCGTTTACTTCTTCATCTGCGACAAGATGGTGCTTAGCTTTGTCTTAACGCTTGCATCCATACGGTAAGTGTCGTATTCGAGTATGAAGCCTCCGAGGATTTCGGGATTTACCTCTGTCTCGAACTCTACTGTTCCGCTTGTCTTGCTCTCCACCATCTGGCGCATCTTAGCCTCAGTCTCGGCTGAGACACGCGCTGCGGTGGTGAGTCGTCCGCTGATGACATTCTTCTGTTTCCGATAAAGTGTGACATACGTACTGGCCATGAACTGAAGCACGCTCTCACGGTCTTCTTTCAGTACGAGGCTTATGAAGCGACAAGTAATCTCCGATGGTGAACCACCGCAGGCTGTGGCGAGCAATTCCATCTTCTTCTCTTTGCTGAGCATAGGGTTGTCGATGGTCTGCCTGAGCTGCGGCACTTGCATGAAACTCTTTGCGAGTTGCAGCATTTCTTGATATACTTGCGCATCGACATTTGCCTCGGCAGCACACTTCAGAAGTGCGCGCGCATATCTTGTTGATATTACTCCGATGTCCATAGCCGTTGCTTATTGCTTGTTGTCTTCTACTTCGTCTAACAGTCGTTCAATCATCTCCATCTGCTTGTCGTCTGACGAAAGCTCCTTTTTCAGTATCTTCTCGGCTACAGAGACAGAGAGCTGAGCCACCTGGGCACGTATGTCGGCAATGGCAGCCTGCTTCTCTGTTTCTATCTGAGCCTTGGCATCGTCGAGTAGGCGCGTGCCTTCCTCGCGTGCCTTTTGCTGGGCTTTCTCCACGATTGCATCGCGTGTCTGCTGGGCTTCCTTCAGTATCAGAGCCTGCTTCTCGCGTGCTTCTTGCAGAATAGACTCACCTTCTTGTTGGATGTTGGCGAGCCTTTCGTTAGCTTCGTGGGCTTTGCGAAGACTCTCGTCGATATATTCCTTACGGTCGTTCACCATCTTGACGATGACGGGGAAACCCCATTTCCACAAGATGAAAAGGACCACAAGGAAGACAACGGTCATCCAGAAGAACAGTCCAAAATCAGGTGTTATCAATGACATACGCCAGAGGGAGATTTACACGAACAGAGCAAGAATGGAAATCACGAGTGCAAGGAACGTAGCACCTTCGACAAGGGCAGCTGCAAGAATCATGGCCGACTGAAGTTTACTCATCTTCTCCGGCTGGCGAGCCATAGCATCCATAGCTTGACCACCGATACGTCCAATGCCGAGACCTGCGCCGATTACAGCCAAACCGCCGCCTACAGTAGCACCGAGCTTTGCCAGTGCATCTGCTGCTAATAATAATGAAATCATAATCTTTTAATGTTTTAAATTGTTATTGTTAATTCTTTTATTCTTATATTTTCACTTATCTGAAAAGTCATAAATGTTATGCATTATGCTCTTTGATGTGCGACATCGAGATGAACACTGCGCTAAGCATTGTAAACACCATTGCCTGGATATAGCAGACAAGAACTTCGAGCAACATCATGAAGATGCTTAGTAACACGCTCACGGGAGTCATGGCAGAACCAAGCACATTGCCCATCGTTCCGCCTAAAGCGAACATTACGAAGATGATGCAAGTGAGCGAGATGGCTATCACGTGGCCTGCCAACATATTGGCAAAGAGTCGAATCATAAGCGCGATAGGCTTAGTGAAGATGCCGAAAAACTCAATAAAAGGCATTAGAGGCACTGGGCATTTGAGCCACAGAGGTACGTCGCCCCAAAATATCTCTTTCCAATAAGCCTTCGTTCCCGTAATGTTGACAATGAGGAACGTGCATAGAGCGAGGAACATCGTGCAAGTTATGTTGCCAGTCAAGTTTCCTCCACCAGGAGGAAACGGCACTACGCCCATTAGGTTCGTAAGGAAAATGAAGAAGAAGCACGTTAGTAGATAGGGAGCATACTTGGGTGCTTCCTTGCCAAGCGATGGTTCTATCATGTCATTATAAACAGACATAACGAACATGTGGATTAGTCCAACGAACCCTTTTGGCGCTGGGTCGTCCACCTTGTGCTTCTTGCACCATCTTGCAGCTCCTAAGATGCAGAGCAATAGTAGAATGGCGTTGATGAATAGTACGAGCACCGTCTTCGTTATGCTAATATCGAAGCAAACGGGTTTCAGTTCGCCATTCACCATTTCCACAACTCTTCCCTTCTCGTCTTCAGCTCCTTGTATATAGAAACCATCGGGGCCTTTGCGAAGCTGGTTGGCATCAGGTTCGTGTGCAAATTGCGATGAGCAATAAACGTGGAAGCCGCTCTGCTGTGAATAGAATATCATTGGCAGATAGATTACTACGGGATAGCCCGCTATATCGGTAACGTGCCATTGATATGCGTCTTGCACGTGGCTAAACAATATCTCTTTTAGATTGACGCCACCTTCCTTCTTCTCCGTCTCTTGTGCGAGGGCGGGGGAGAGGCAAAGCAACATAGCGGCAATCAAAAATATTGGCCTTAGATGTCTCATTTATCTATTTCTGTTTTACTTACTTTTGCAAAGAATATCGCATCGAACAATAGTGTTATAACGTAGAACACCATAAAGAGCAACGCCGACCATTTCAGTTTTATAATATCGTGTCGCATTATCACGCACATGGCAAGTACCACTATCGCTGCAGCCATTAGTCGAAAGGCAGAACCTGCAAGATAGAACTTAGGCAGTAGTTCTGGTGAGCGTCGAGCCATTGCCTTCCAAGCCTGTCCGTAGAGCAAACAGCAGACAAGATTGAACACTACAGACCAGATTAGTCCTTCCAGCAGAAGCATATTGTTTGCTACTTGCATTCCGAGCAATACCAACAATCCAAGTCCGCAGACTATCCAGATGGTCAGACGGTTGTAGCGCGAGGTCGTCTTGTCAATATCCATGACTCTCTACTCCAATTCTACGCAGAGCGAAATGTCGTTCTTCTTCACTGCGGCAAAGCCTCCAGTGATGGCAACCTCTGTTGACCCTTCCTTAGTGGTATAGGTTACGATGCCTTTCTCAAGTGTAGAGATAATTGGTGCGTGGTCGTTAAGTATCTCAAACTCTCCGAGCGTGCCAGGTACTTTCACACTTTCCACTTCTCCGTCAAAGAGAACTCGTTCGGGTGATATTACTTTCAGTGTCAGCATATTGCTTTATCCTTTAGCTTGCTCCATCAGTTTCTTGCCTTTCTCTATGGCGTCGTCGATAGTGCCAACGTTGAGGAATGCCTGCTCTGGCAGATAGTCAACCTCGCCATCGAGTATCATGTTGAAACCGCGAATGGTCTCTTCTATTGGTACCATCACGCCAGGAACGCCAGTGAACTGCTCTGCCACGGCGAAGGGCTGCGAGAGGAAGCGTTGCACTCGGCGTGCACGGTTCACAGTTTGCTTATCTTCGTCGGAGAGCTCGTCCATACCGAGAATAGCGATGATGTCTTGCAATTCCTTGTACCTCTGAAGTATCTGCTTCACGCGTTGGGCACAATCATAGTGTTCTTTGCCTACGATTAACGGGTCGAGGATACGACTTGTAGAGCCCAGAGGGTCAACGGCAGGATAGATGCCGAGCTCTGTAATCTTACGACTAAGCTCGGTTGTTGCGTCAAGGTGAGTAAACGTTGTCGCTGGCGCAGGGTCAGTAAGGTCATCGGCAGGTACATATACGGCCTGCACCGATGTAATCGAACCACTTTTTGTTGAGGTTATTCGCTCTTGCATCGCTCCCATCTCAGATGCCAACGTTGGCTGATAACCTACTGCCGAAGGCATACGTCCAAGTAGTGCTGACACCTCCGAACCAGCCTGCGTGAAGCGGAAGATGTTGTCGATAAAGAAAAGTATGTCGGCTGCTGCGCCGTCCTTACCTCCATTGTCGCGAAACTCTTCTGCCACGGTAAGACCTGCGAGTGCCACCGAAGCGCGTGCTCCAGGTGGCTCGTTCATCTGTCCATAGACCAGCGTAGCCTGCGACTTCTTCAGTTCCTCTGGGTCAACGAGTGAAAGGTCCCATTTGCCTTCGTCCATAGCCTTACGGAATTTCTCTCCATAGCGTACAACGCCAGACTCTATCATCTCGCGTATTAGGTCGTTACCTTCACGGGTTCGCTCTCCTACGCCAGCGAAGACAGAGTATCCGTTATGGCCTTTTGCAATGTTGTTGATGAGCTCCATGATAAGCACGGTCTTGCCGACACCAGCACCTCCGAATAGTCCGATTTTACCGCCCTTCATATAAGGTTCGAGCAGGTCAATCACCTTGATGCCCGTGGATAGCATCTCTTTCTGTGTAGATAGTTCCTCAAATTTGGGCGCTTCGCGGTGAATGGGATAGGCACCTTCCATCGAGAGTGATTTCATACCGTCGATAGGTTGTCCTATTACATTCATCATGCGACCTTTGATTTGTTCACCGGCAGGCATGGTGATTGGACTGCCCGTAGGTACGGCCTCCAATCCACGTTGCAATCCGTCTGTGTTATCCATAGCTACGGTACGCACGGTGTCTTCTCCGATGTGTTGTTGCACTTCCACAATGAGGTCGGAGCCGTCGGGACGTTTAATCACGAGAGCCTCATAGATTTTGGGGAGCACTTTCTCTGGGTCTTGACCTTCGGTGTCGAAATAAACATCGACCACTGGCCCGATTATCTGGGAAATGTGCCCATTGATTGTTGCCATATTCTGTATGTTTTTTATATTTATTGTTTCTGCTTGCAAAGTTACGCCTTTTCCTCGAAATCACAAAGCGTTTTTATTTTATTTTCTTGTCCCAATCGGCGGACTTTCTGTCCTTCTACCTTACACCTTATTTATTATATGCTCAGTTCGTCGAGAACTTTTATCAGTTTTCGGTCGAACGGCTTGTCACTACGAATAGCCTCGCTGAGAGGGACATATACTACTTCGTTGTTGCGAATGCCAACCATTACGTTGCGCTGACCTTGCATGATAGCCTCTATAGCACCCACGCCTGTGCGACTGGCAAGTATTCGGTCATGAGCTGTTGGGCGACCACCTCGTTGAAGATGGCCGAGTATGGAAACGCGGACGTCGAACTCAGGAAACTCTTTGCGAACACGATCAGCATAGTACATAGCACCACACTTGGGGCTTTCGGAAACTATTACGATGCAGCTCTTTTTAGATTTACGAATGCCGCGTTCCATGAAGCGTGCCAACTGGTCAACGTCGGTGGAGTCTTCAGGAATTATGGCAGCCTCAGCTCCTGCAGCTATTGCTGAGTTTTGAGCAAGGAAACCTGCGTCGCGTCCCATCACCTCGACGAAGAATATGCGTTCGTGCGAGTTCGCAGTGTCACGTATTCGGTCAACACACTCAACGATGGTGTTCATTGTCGTGTCGTAACCAATGGTTGAGTCTGTGCCGTAAAGGTCGTTGTCGATTGTGCCAGGCAGTCCAATGCAGCAGATGTCGAACATTCTTGCAAATTCCATTGCACCAGTGAGCGATCCATTCCCTCCGATTACGATAAGAGCATCAATTTTCTCTTTCTTCATCGTCTCGTATGCTTTACGTTTGCCTGCGTCAGTCATGAACTCTTTACTGCGTGCAGTCTTTAATATCGTTCCCCCTGACATGATGATGCCGCTAACGTTCTCGGTAGTGAATGTTTTCACTTCGTCGTTTATCAATCCGTCGTAGCCGCGATATATGCCTTTAATCTTGAACCCATTGCAGATGCCGGCACGCGTTACTGCTCTGATTGCTGCATTCATTCCAGGGGCGTCGCCTCCGGATGTCATTACTCCTATGGTCTTTATTTTGGGCATTACTGTCTATGTTATTTATTGATTATCAATATCCTATTGGTAGTGTAAACCAGAACTCGCTTCCCTTGCCTTCTTCGCTTTTTACGCCAATCTTGCCGCCGAAGCGTTCTACAATGGCCTTACAGAGGGCGAGCGAGAGACTGTTGTTGGCGCTACTGCGGTGGTCATCGGAGCGTTCAAACTCGGTGAAGAGGGTTTTCTGTCGCTCCTGAGGTATGCCGCAACCAGTATCGGACACAAATACTCGCACTTCCTTTGCACTGGTACGTTCGTAGCCGATGGTTATGGAACCTTTCTTCGTAAACTTTATTGCGTTGTCTATAAGATTGTTCATTACCTTTTGCAGATAGCGTGTGTCCATCATCAGTGTTACGGCTTTCTGCGGCAGACTTAGGTTTACTGCAATCTTCCGTCTTCCGAGTGCTTCCTTTGCCACTCCCGCATTGTCTGTAAGGAAACCGTTGAGATCTACTGGCTGGCGCATCAATGTTGCTTTGCCAGACTTGATGTTTGCCATCTGCACCATCACGTTTACTTTTTCGAGAACGTTCTTCGAGTCGGTGCGTAGTGCTTCGGTATAAACCTTACGTTTCTTGGCGTCGTCTTCTTGTTCGAGCAGTTGCGAGTAGCCAACGATGGAGTCAAGTGGATTTGCTATCACGTATGCAATGTTGTTAAGTAGTTTCTGATTCTCGGCATCTTGGGCGTTGGCGTTTTTCTTTGCCTCAGCAAGGTCATACTCAAGTTCTTTCATTCGACTCACGTCGATGCAAGTGCCGAGTATTAGGGTGGGCTTACCTTGCTCATCGCGCTCCACCACTCGTCCGCTAATCTCGTAGGCATTCACGGTTTGCGTCTTTTCTGCCAGTGCGAACGCAACATTGATAGTGTTAGTGTAGCCCTTGCAAATCTCTTCTATGTCGTTCATCACCCGTGGCTTATCTTCCTTGCTGGCCATATTTTCAATGTCGGCGCGGCAATAGTTTTTGTAATCCACGTTCAAACCGAAATACTTGTCGTATATCACTGTAACAATGTCCTTCTTGGGCTCATATTTCCATAAGCGCAGTCGGCGGTCGTCTTTCAGTATCGTTAGTTGCTCGGATACGAGCCTCATCTGCGCTATGTGTTTGTTTTGCTCGGTTACGTCGGTGATTGTTCCTACTACTACTTGTGTGTCACCAAACTGCGACAGTTGCTGACGCACTTTAAGTTGCAGTTGTGCGTTGTCACCACGCCTGTGTGCTACCACGTCAATTATAGTCGGTGTTTCACCGTCAAGTAGTTTACGGGTGTTCTCGTCGATAGCTCGTTGGCTTTCCTCGGTGAACATCGACGTATAAAGTGTTCCTATATCAGCAGGGTTAACGTTGAGCAGTTCGCAGAGTGGTTGGTTCCAATAGTTCCATCCAGCCAGTGCTGTGGGCTCCTTTATGTATGCAGGAGTTTCTATGTGGCTTAGCACTTGCTCCACGTATAACTGCGGGTCTTGCTGCGAACGCGAACTTGTAGCCTTCTGAATGGTAAGGAACACCAATCCTCCGTCGCATGGCGTGATGTTTACCCAAGCCCGTTGCGTTGTACGGTCTTCGGTGAGCAGTTCATATACGCCTCCTGCCTCTTCAGCGTTCCCGTCTGCTACGGCTTTCATTTCTTTTCTTAGTCGAGCGCGCTCTTTGCCTGTTGTTAGTAACGAGTTTATATCGATGCCTTGCAATGACTTAGGGTTAACCACTGTACCTGTTACTTCAGGATTTATCACCTCGCGGATGATGCCGTCAGGGTCGGCAGAGCATATCACACCGTTAATGGCTTGAACGAGGTCTTGCTTGCGCTGTTTGTTCTTGCGTAGCAGTGCGACTGCTACGAGCAGGAGTATTACGGAGATTACGAATAGTACAATCATTGCCTTGTCGATTTTAGAGATTGTTGGTTGTATCGTCGGTCTTTATGAATCCTTGTTTAATTAGAGCTTCAAGTAGCGTCGCTGATATAGCAATGTTATCGCGCTCGGTGTAGCGTATGTTGGTAAACACTTGAGCGAGCGTCTGCTTGTTGTTGATTTTCACGAACTTTTGATTTTCTTCCAATGCTTCTTTCTCGGCATAAAATTTATCTATGCGCTCAGGCGTGTACGGCTGATAGTGCTCTTCGTGCACAATGGCTTCTACTGGCAGTCGGTCCGTCAAAGCAGGTTCTTCGTCAGGCCATCCTAATGTGATGGTGGCCACTGGCATCACGAGCCGCGGTAGCTTTAGTGCGTCTATTATGGTTTGTGGCTGATATACGGTGGTGCCGAGGAAACAGCATCCAAGTCCTTCTTCTTCTGCAAGATTGCAGAAGGTTTGCGTGAAGAGCAAAGCGTCAGTTGCAGCGTTAAGAAACGAGAGCAGGTTGTCGTAGCCAGGATGCGCTTCGCGTTGCAGAGCCCAATCAGTGGTTCGTCGGAAGTCCGCACAAACGGTAAGCACTACAGATGCTTCCATAACCATTGGCTGGTTGAAGTGTGCAGGTGCGAGAGCCTTCTTGCCCTCTTCGGAGCGAGTTATCACGACACTGTAGAGCTGCAGATTTCCCATTGTTTGGGTACGTTCTGCATCGCTTAGCAATCGCATTAGAAGGTCGTTGCTCACTTCTTGTTGCTTATATCGTCTTATGGTTCGCCTTTGGCTGATATTCATTCTGTTCTGTTTCGATTTTGCAAAGTTACATCTTTTTTTTCATTCTGCCAAATTTTTCTTCGACAAACTTTTCATTGTTAAGTTTAGTCGTGGTATTGATTGTAATATGAACTGTAGATTGTTATAGGATAAAACAGGTTAGTTTATGGATATAAAGAGATGATGATAGTAATCAATTCTTACTATCTTAATTTGTCATTTTGCCTGATTTGTCATTTGGGACAACTTGGTGTTGACGTATGTTTTTATGATAAAACAAAAATCCCCATTCTTGAAGGAATGGAGATTGTCAACGCCAGAAGCGGGCAGTGATATCGGTGAAGTCATCGCCTGCGGCACGCTTGTAGAGACGTTGGTTGGTGGTGCGGTCCTTTAAGCAACCAAGATGCTCTATGTAAGGGCCGAGTTTAATGTAGTCGAAAGCTGTACGCCGTACTCCGCGTGGTATGCGTTGGCGACCTGAATACCATGCCACCTTATAAGTATTGTGGTACTGATGAAGCCAATCGGCAAGGGCAACCAACTGTTCGGGCTCAGCATCGCCCCCCATGAATGCGATACAAGTAATGTCGTCGCCATATTGCTGGATGAAGTGTTCAAGGGTGAGGGTAGTAAGCGGTTGGCCGATGTCTTGCCATAGGTACTGGCTGTGGCAGCCCGGACAATGGCACGGACAGTTGCTTATGTTTATTGCCAATGCCACCTCATCAGGTATCTCTTGAAACACCACTCCTGTATTGACGTATTTCAGCACAGTTATTTTCTCCTCTTCGTAGATTGTCTGTTATAGAATGTTTAGGTGCGGAGTGGGCTAATCTCACACGCATGTCCCCTGTTGCCAAGGGCAATCCCACTCCGCACTCTCTTCTTTATCATCGGGGCATAGTGGCATAGTAGCGGCGTTGTGCCTCCTGTTGCCTTGGCTCCGAGAAGTTTGACACTCGTTTCAGATAACCAATGATGCGGGTCATATAGTCAACGTTCTTCGAGTGGCAGTGAGGGCATTCTTTCAAGTAGCGCTTGTCGATATGCCCACACTCGTTGCATATAGTGTTAGGTATGTTGAAAGTGAAATAGTTGCAACCCTCCTTAGCTGCTACTTTGAGCAGTTGGAGATATTGCTCCTTAGAGAGGTGTTCTTCAAGATTCATGTGCAGGGCCGAACCGCCAGTAAGGTGTTCTATGTAGGGCGCACCATGCAGTTTGAATTTGTCTATGACGCTGAGTGAATCGTCTTCTACTATGTAGAAATAAGAGTTATAGCAGTCGCGTGGCACGAAATATCCGTCTTCACGGTCCCATTTAGCGTGCTTTACTCCGACGTTCTCGGCAGGTATCATTTCGCAGTTGAACATCACCTCTTTTGTACGATACTCTTTGTTCTTCTGTTCCACCAGCCCAAGCACGGTCTGAACAAACTTGCGGTAATCGGGATTGTCATTAATAGTAAGTCCACAGAATTCGGCAGCCTCTACAAGTCCGTTTACTCCGATTGTGAGATATTGGCGTGAGAGATTTATGTAGCCAGCGTCGAAGAGAGGCAGCATGCCGTGTGCTTGTAGCTCCTTGAGGTTCTCGTTGTAGGCCAGTTGCACCTTGTGGCAGAGGTCGATTACGTCAAGCAGATACTCCTTATAGTCTATCTTATGGTTGATGGCGTACTGAATGCAACGATTCAGGTTTACCGTCAGCACGCTCTTAGAGCCTGTCGAGATGCCTCCTGCGCCGAGAGTGTAGCTGAAGCCATTGTCTGTGATTTCGTTGCGCAGACGGCAGCATGACGATAGCGAGTCGGCATTGTCGCTCATGTAGGTGAAGAATGAATGGCCTTCAGCATACATTTCTGCAGTGAATTCGCCCCATTCCTTGTCCTTTGGTTCGCCATTTTCGGTGAGTAGAGACATGGTCTCCACGGGGAACGTCAGTACTGTTTTAGTGCGCTCCTTATTGAACCATTTCATAAATCGCTTCTGTAGCCAAGATAGTCCGTTCCAGTCTGGTCGCGAACCATCGGGGAAATAAAACTCCGCGAAGAGGCTCTCGAAGTAGTAGCGGTCATAGTAGGCAATATTCCAGAATACTGCTTGATAGTTTCGTGCTCCCGTTGGTTGGTTGATGGAGTAAACGATTTGCTCGAAGCAGTCGGTAATCATCTTGTCTATAGTACGATGCTTTTTCGAGAGGTCAACCACCTCGTCTGCACGTTCCCAATAGTCGAGTCCATATTCAAGTCCGAGGAAATAGTTCAGATACATCAAGAACTCTGGCGTGGCGCAAGCACCAGAAAGCATACTCGACACCATAAACACCATGTTGACAAAACCACCGCAGAACGATTTCAGATTAGTAGGAGCTGTGGAGTTTCCGCCAATGGAAACTGTGCCACCGATTAACCAAGGATACATCGTTATAGATGCGCAATAGTTTGCCAACGACGTCTCGTCGTTCTTATATATAAAGTGGTGTTCCAGCAGGTCCAGATATTTGTCGGACAATTCCTTGCCGTACATCTTCTTTATACGGTCGGTCAGCAGTCGGCGATTAAGGCGAATGAATCCTGACTTGGGCAACTCGCCAATCAGAGTTGCTATGTTTTTGTGCTCCACATTGGCATTCGCGTCGTATTTCGAGCCCGTTGCTGCGTTAGCGGCATCGCAATAGTCTGCCAGGAAACGTAGTTTCTCCATCGTCTCACGGTCCTCTGTGTGGCGTTGGCGGTAGAGCATGAACGACTTTGCTACCTTGTAATAGCCTTCCTTCATCAGAGCCTCTTCCACTTGGTTTTGTATGTCTTCCACCTTGATGCCTTCGTGTATGTCGAGGTGCGACAGTATCTTAGAGATGCAGCCGAGGTCGGCTGGTTCGTCAACAGACTGAAACGCTTTTATCACTGCGTTCATGATTTTGTCGAGCGAGAAGCGCACGAGTGTGCCGTCGCGCTTGGTGATTGAGAAACTTTTGATTTCCATTGTTGCTTAATCGCTTCTTTATACCTTATTTATAATATAATGTCTTTAATTATCTCTCTTTGCCTTTTGTCGGACAAGGTTCTGTTTGCCTCTTCTTCTGGCGTGGTTTCTGCAAAACTTCTTCTTTGAAAGGTTCTTAGCCCTCTTATTCCTCAAAGGATGAACTACCGTTAGATTCCGTCAACTTCGGCCAACTTTCGTCGCCTTCTGTCGCCAAGGAAATTTCCTTTTTGGAAAACTTTTCTCTCTTCTTCGCAGAAAAAGTTTCCCGTTTTGGAAAACTTTTCCGACTGCAAAGTTAATACAAATATTCAAACCTTGCAAACTTTTCGCAAGGTTTTTACACATAAATTTTATAAAAATGAAAGTATGAGAATGAGCCTTACGTTACCTTAACTTTAAGGCATCGCCCACTTTTGCTTGATAGTCAGGACTTAAATGGTTCATCTTGTAAAGCGACTTCAATCGGATGCCATAAAACTGAGCGATGCTGTACATCGAGTCGCCGCGACGAACATAGTGCTGACGGTCTTTGTAGTCCTCGGTAGCTCGCTTCTGTTTTTTCTTCAAGTAGATGATGTCGCCCTCAGATAGTCGGTCGTTGACGTCGCGCTCGTTATATTTTGCTAACTTCTTGGCCGAAATCTCTACTTCGCGTGCTATCGACTCGAAGGTGTCGCCTCGGCGAGCCTTCAGATAGTAGTTTTTGTTGTACATCCAAATGCGGTGTAGTTGCTGACCAGGACGGCCAGGCTTATCTTTTGGGAAACGTTCGGCCAGTTCTTTGTCATACTTCGTGGCCGTGTCGTAGCGATAGAGTTTGTATAACTGTATGAGTGCTATCAGGCGGTCGGCATACTGTGGATTGGTAGCATAGCCTGCAGCCTTCAGTCCGCGTGCCCATCCCTTGTAGTCGGTACGCTTCAGTGAGAATAGGTTACGATAGCGTTTGCCATTACGCAAGAAGCGTGAGTGGTCCTCAAAAGAGTCGTAGGGAGTGGCGTATGCACGGAAGCATTCACCGGCACGGTCGTCGTCATGATATACCGTTGCCCCTTGCCATCCGTGGCACTTTATGCCGAAGTGATTGTTACCACGGCGAGCCAATTCACTTTGCCCGCCGCCGCTCTCGAACACGCCTTGTGCCAGTGTTATCGAGGCAGGTATGCCGTATTTCTGCATCTGCCTTATGGCTAAGTCTTTATATTGGTCGATATACTGTTGATACGTAGCGTTCCACTTCATCTGAGCGCTCGATTCAACGGTGGTCAGAAGTGCCAGTGCAACGAGGAGAAAATATCTCTTTTTCATTATCCAAATCTTTTTTCAAGCGCAAAAATACAAAAAAATCGGAAAAGAATACTCACCGTAACCACTTTTTTCGTATATTTGCAGCGAGATTTATCTCTATCGTTAAGAAAACTATGGAACAGAAGGAACTACGAACCACCTACACATCCGTCAGTCTCGACGAGCTGACCGAGCAAGAACAGACACTCGTAAATGTCGCAATAGAGGCCACGCACAATTCGTATTCGCCCTACAGCCACTTCGCCGTAGGAGCGGCAGCACTGCTTGCCGATGGTACCATTGTGCCTGGTTGCAACCAAGAAAATGCGGCTTTTCCCGTATGTATGTGTGCCGAGCGCACGGCACTCTTCGCCTGTGGAGCGCAGTATCCCGAACAGCCAATAGTGGCGATAGCCATCACCGCCCGCAATGCCGACGGACTCGTGGCAGAGCCTATTAGCCCATGTGGTTCATGTCGTCAGGCCATACGCGAGGTGGAAGAGCGTCATCATCACGACATTCGCATCATACTTCACTCCAAGTCGTCAACCTACGTTTTCCGCACAATTCGCGACTTGCTTCCTCTTAGCTTCATTCAGTCGTCGATGGAGTCCTAAATTAGTATTGAAACAACCAATTATTACGATAACGATAATCAGTTATATTAGTGGAAATGATGAGATAAATCCACTATAATAAATCGGGACTCTTTAGGGAATAAATTTATAAAAAAGCAGAGAATGCCTCTCATGTGCGAGAGTTGCATTCTCTGTTTCTTTATTTGTGGGTATAAGAATTAACCCTCGATGGCTGCTACGCCAGGGAGAACCTTGCCTTCGATAGCTTCGAGCATTGCGCCACCACCAGTGGAGACATAACTCACTTGGTCGGCAAGTCCGAACTTATTAACTGCTGCTACGGAGTCGCCACCACCTACGAGCGAGTAAGCACCGTTCTTGGTAGCCTCAGCTACGTATTTTGCTATTTCGCCAGTTCCCTTTGCGAAGTTCTCAAACTCGAACACGCCAACAGGACCGTTCCAAAGGATTGTCTTCGAGGAGAGAATGATATCTTTCCAGATAGCGAGCGAAGCGGGAGAAGCGTCCATGCCTTCCCATCCGTCCTCAATATTGTGAGTGTCGAAGATGCGCTGCTCGGTGTCGTTGCTAAACTCTTTTCCTGCTACGGTAGCTACACTGAGCGAAACCTTTACGCCCTTCTCCTCGGCTGCTTTGAGTACTGCAAGTGCTTCGGGCATCAGGTCGTCCTCGTGGAGCGAGTTGCCTATCTTGCCGCCTTGTGCCTTGAAGAATGTGAAGCCCATACCGCCTCCGATAATGAGGTTGTCCACCTTGTCGAGCAGGTTCTTTATTACTCCGAGTTTCGAGCTAACCTTTGAGCCGCCGATGATTGCGGTGAAAGGATGCTGTGCGTTCTTAAGCACGTTGTTGATGGCCGTAACCTCTTTCTCCATGAGGAATCCAAGCATCTTGCTGTCGGCATCGAAGTAGTCGGCAATGACGGCAGTGGAAGCATGGCGACGGTGAGCCGTTCCAAAAGCGTCGTTCACATAAACGTCGGCGTATGAAGCGAGCTTCTTGGCAAACTCTTTCTGGCTCTCCTTCATAGCTTTCTTAGCCTCGTCGTATTCGGGCGTACCTTTTTCTACGCCAACGGGCTTGCCTTCCTCTTCGGGATAGTAGCGAAGGTTCTCCAGCAGCAGAGCCTCGCCCGGCTTGAGTGCGGCTGCTGCGTCGTCGGCCTTAGCACAGTCGGGTGCGAACTTCACTTCTACTCCGAGTGCTGCTGACACTGCTGGTACGATTTGCGAAAGAGAGAGCTTCGGGTTTACTTTGCCCTTGGGCTTACCCATGTGCGACATCATGATAACAGAACCACCGTCTGCGATAATCTTCTTCAGAGTGGGCAGAGCACCACGGATACGGGTGTCGTCGGTTATCTTACCCTCTTCGTTCAGGGGCACGTTGAAGTCAACGCGCACGATTGCCTTCTTTCCGGCAAAATTGAAATCATTGATTTTCATGTTGCTTTTTACTTTATTATTTAAACATCAAAAATAGTTCTAATATAGATATACCTTGTATTGCTTCACGCTACCAGGTGCGCCCTGCTCTGCCCGTGGTAAGTATTCTATTGCACTGACGGTCTGGCTGCTGCCGAGGTCGATGACGAGAAGGTGGGGCAGGGCAGTGCCTTTCACGGTCTGCCAATAGGTTGATTCTTGCAGATCGTAGGCTTTGTCGCCTGTGTGGTTGCCTTGCTCGCGCTCACTGTCGGCGTATTTTGTCTTCCAATTCTCGCGTCCTATGCGCTTACCGTCGTTTCCTTGAGCATATATTTCGGCTATAGCCACCTCATCGTCTCCCTTCTGTGTGGAGAGACACTCAATGGCGAGATATCTTCCCGTGGCGGGTTTCTGGAATTTTACAGTCTGCCATCCGTTGCCAGCGTTGAACGTGCCATTTGCTGCTGGTACGACGGAGTTAAGGTCGGGCTTGTCGCCTGGGTTATTGTGCAGGTTACTCTTTTCCAGATTTAGTTTGTCGAGTTCGGGATGGTCTTGTGCAAAGCATTTGGGAGTACCGTTAGGACCTACCACGTCGAGCACTATGACTTCGTTGCGCCCTTTCTTCAGCCAGCATCCAGGCAGATAAAGCGTCTGCTGCGGACCTATGCTCCAAAATCGTCCCAGTGCGTGTCCGTTCACATAAACGAGACCCTTCCCGAATGCTTCCATATTAAGGAAGGTGTCGCCGGTCTTCTTCAGTGTGAAATATCCGCGATAGTATCCAGCACTCTTCATCTCCTCTGGTCCACCACCGTTCTGCGGTTGCTCGCCCTTACTACGCTCAAGAGCCTTCAACGCTTGTTCGTAAGTGTCGGGTATGGTGATATTCTTCCACTGTTTAGGAGTAATGGTTTGCTCGTAGTCTTCGTTACCATAGCTGATTACTACGTTGTCGGTGATGCCTTTGAAGTCTTTTATTGCTCGTCCGAAATTGATACGTCCCATACCCTCCACGAGTATCGTCATAGTGTTTCGCTCGTTGTCGAGTGCTGGCAGTGTGAGCGTCTTTTCGTTCTTCACGCGGTCTATCTTGCCGATATATTTCCCGTTGATGAATATGCGTGCGAAGTCGTGAGCGTCGTTGATGGTGAGCACGCTTTGCATTGGGATAGCGGGCAATGTGGTCTGATAAATCATTGTACCCCATCCCATATCCATCTCCTCGAATGTCATTAGTTTGCCCCATTCTTGCTTGTCTGCACCGTTCCAAAGTGTACTGTGCTCGGTCAGCTTGAATTCGGGTATGCTGATTAGTTCTGCGGGAGCCTTAGGAACACTCGGCAGTTTCGTGTCAGTGTATTTCTCCATCGTCTTTCGCAGTTCCCAGAACTTCTCGGTAGCCTGTCCGTATTCGTTTATCGGTGCGTCGTAGTCGTAACTTGTAACGTCTGGCGCGAATCCTGGCGAATTGGCACCTGCCCAGTGGCCAAACGACGTACCACCGTGAGTCATATATAGCGAGAAGCTAATGCCTTTAGACAACATCTCGTCTATTCCTGCAACCATATCCTTAGCAGCGCGAGTCTCGTGGCGTGCTCCCCACTTGTCGAACCAACCACTCCAAAACTCTGAACACATCTTTGGTGCATCTGGGCGTAACTCTCCGAGGCGACGGAATTGGTCGTCGATGTTGGCACCCGTTCCGAAGTTCATTGTCCAAATGAGGTCGTCGAGTCCATTCTTTGTGAAATTGCTTGACCAGTCGCATTGGAACAATGCCACCTTATCGAAGCCAGCCTTCTTCACTATATCGCGTATGGCAGAGACGTAAGCCTTGTCTTCTCCGTAGCTTCCGTACTCGTTTTCCACCTGCACCATGATAATTGGTCCACCGTTCTCTATCGTGAGCGGTGCAAGCTGTTTACCCACTTCGTTCTCGAATTTCTCTACTCGTTCCATGAAATATGGGTCTTTCTCACGTAAGCGAATGTCCTTCTTCTTGAGCAACCACCACGGCAGTCCGCCCATTTCCCACTCGGCGCATACGTATGGACCAGGGCGCACAATTACCCACATTCCGTTTTTCTGTGCCAGACGACAGAATGCGGCAATGTCGTTTTGCCCTGTAAAGTCGAATTTTCCTTCCTCTTGCTCATGAATATTCCAGAAGACATAAAGGCATAGCGTATTCATTCCAAGAGCTTTACACATCTTTATTCTGTGTTCCCAATAGGGGCGTGGAATGCGTGGGTAGTGCACTTCTGCCGCCTTAACGACGAAAGGCTTACCGTTCAACAGGAATGTTTTGTTGCCTACCTCGAACTTATCTACCTTGGCTTGTGCTGCTGCAGGAATTGCTGCCAGTATGAGCGCGGCGAGTAGTGTTTTTGCGGTTTTCTTGATGTTCATATAATAATGGTCGTTTTCGTTGTTATGCTTATTCGTGTGCAAAGATAGTGAAAAATCCGTAAACGGAAAAGTTTTGTGAGGTTTTTCTTGAAACTTCATTGGCTTTTACGCTCTGACAAATCGGACAAAAAAGACAAAATCAGCTGGCATGTGCATCCGTTTATGCTTTTTCAACAATGCGGACAAAATGACAAACATAGTCCGCAAGTGTGTTTTCGCCAGATAAACTAAGTGCTGATGGTTCTTGTTTCGTCTGGGTTTACGCTAATTTTTACGTGAAGAGTGTCGTCGGGTAACAATTCATCAGCCACTTCGGGCCACTCTATCAGGCAGAGGTGTTTTGATGCGAGATAGTCTGGCAACCCGATATCGTAGGCCTCGGCCATGTTCTTTAGGCGATAAAGGTCAAAGTGATTGATGGGATTTCCTTCTTCGTCAGTGTATTCGTTGACGATTGCGAACGTTGGAGATGTAACGTTGTCGGTAGCACCCAGTTGTTGGCAGATAGCCTTGATGAGCGTTGTCTTGCCTGCTCCCATCTGCGCATGAAAGGCTACCACACTCGCTTCCTTGGGCATAGTCTGCAAGAACTGCTTTGCTGCTTGGTCGATTTCGGCCAGATTATATCTTATTTCCATAGTTATGCTTTCTGTTTGTTTCTTGGCGTCAATGTTGCAAGAGGTATCATTATCTCCTCCATAGAGATGCCTCCGTGTTGAAACGTGTTCTTGTAGTAAGATACGTAGTAGTTGTAGTTGTTTGGATAGGCGAAGAAGGCGTCTCCCGTGGCGAACACGTAGGTGGTCGATAAGTTGGGTTGCGGTAAGCCAGCTTGTCGAGGGTCCTTGATGGTGAAAAGTTCCTTGTTGTTGTATGCAAGGTTCTTTCCGAGTTTATATCTCAAGTTGGTGTTAGTGTTTCGGTCGCCTACTATTTTCACGGGTTTGTTAGTTCTAATAGACCCGTGGTCGGTGGTAATGATAATCTTGTAGTTGCTTTGTGCGAGCATCTTAAAGAAGTCGCTGATTACTGAATGGCGGAACCAACTGAGAGTGATACTGCGATATGCTGCCTCAGTGTTAGCCAGTTCACGCACCATCTTCGACTCCGTGCGTGCGTGGGATAGCATATCTATAAAGTTGAACACAACTACGTTAAGGTCATTCTTCTCAAGTTGTTTATATTGCTGGAGGAACTTCTCTGCACCAGCCGAGTCGTTTATCTTGTGATACGAGAACGAGTCGTGGCGACGATATCGCTCTATCTGTGTCCTTATCAGCGGTTCCTCGTTGAGGTTTTTTCCCTCTTCCTCGTCTTCGTCAACCCAAAGTTCAGGGAACATCGCGGCTATTTTGTTAGGCATCAGTCCAGAGAATATTGCGTTTCTGGCATACTGAGTGGCCGTTGGGAGTATGCTGAAGTATAGTTGATCGTCGATATCGAACATATCTGCCACCTCGTTGGCAAGCATTCGCCATTGGTCGTATCTGAAGTTGTCGAGCACGATGAAAAAAACTTTTTCTCCTTGGTTTATTAGCGGAAAGACGGTTTTCTTGAATATCTCTGGGCTAAGCGTAGGATGGTCGTTTGCCTTTGATTGTGGGTCGAGCTGTGCTATCCAGTCCAGATAGTTTCGCTTTATGAATTTTGCAAAACCGTTATTGGCTTCTTCTTTTTGCATAATAAGCATATCGGTCATCTGCGAGTCTGTGCTCGTAAGTTCGAGCTCCCACTTGACTATTCGTTTATAAACGTCTATCCAATCGTCAGCAGTTTCACACTGTTGTATTTGCTGTGCTATCTGTGCGAAGTCTTGCTGATATCCTGTTTGCACCGCCTCGGTCTCTATCTCTTTTCGGTGAATGTTCTTTTTGAGCGTAAGGAGAATCTGATTGGGGTTTACTGGTTTTATCAGGTAATCAGCAATCTTTGAGCCTATAGCTTGGTCCATGATGTTTTCTTCTTCGCTCTTCGTTACCATGACAACAGGCGTAGCAGGCACTATTTCCTTTATCTGTTGCAGAGTCTCAAGACCGCTTAGTCCTGGCATCATCTCGTCGAGCAGAATAAGGTCGAAGGGGCGATGTCGGCACTCTTCAATAGCGTCGGCTCCATTGGTTACGGTAACGACCTCGTAGTCCTTTTTCTCTAAAAATATGATGTGTGCACGAAGAAGTTCTATCTCATCGTCGCACCAAAGCAATAGTCCGTTTGACATTATATTTTAATCTTTATCTGTTAAACACTGAACTTTAATCTTTATACTTTAGCATTTATGCCTTAATATGTTATTATTGAGCTTAATATGTAGCGTGCTAATTATAGAAGTCGTCGTTGAACAGGTCGTCGTCAACAATCTGTTGTTCCTGTGGCGCAGGTTCGCCAAAGAGGTCGTCTTCCTGATTGGTCGGCTGTTGTTGCTCTTGTTGGCGAATTGGTTGTTGCGGGGTGTCGTCCTCGTCTGTCTCTTCTGGTGCTATTGTCTCAGTTTCCTTCTCGGTAGCTATCTCTTCGGGAATGCTGAGAAGGTTCTCTTTCGACACTCGCAGAGGAGCGAACTTCTTCTCGTAGAACTCTTCGTAGTCATTGTAGCTGAATTTCGTTCCGAGCAGGCTGAGGTTTTGTTGGCTTATCACTATTGCACGACAAGAGTCGAGCAACGGGTGCATCTCAGGCTCGGCGAGCAGTTGACGGGCGTATTGCCAACATTCATCGTAGTTGAGGAAACCGCTTACGAGCATACGTTGTATTCCCTCATCGTTATCTGTGGCAATGTCAAAACGCCTTACGAGGAAGTTGGTAAAGTTATATTTTGCAAGTTGATACAGCAGCTGATTGTTGTCTATGGCGTACTCTTTATATGCCAACAAGAATACGAAGTCGGTGTTTCGCTCAGCCGAGAGTGTGTCTTTGGCAGTGGTATCGTTGTCTGCCAATGCAACGTCTCTTCTCGCCCAGATGTCTCCGAGATTGAATCGAGCACCGTGCAGAGTGCGCCCCTCTTGCACTCCTTTGACTATCATTCCCGCTATTTCTGCCACTTCACTTTGAGGATGTTCTCTCACCACTCTCTCCATGTTGTCGGCTGCTCCTCGCGAGTCTCCTTGGTTCAACTTACGCATTCCGTCTATGAAGATGAACTTAGGTCTATGTTCTCCCAACGGGAATCTTTGCTCGGCAAACTGATTGTTGGTCTGCACTTCAAGGAAGCGGTTGTCTTGGAATGCGTCGTATGTGGCGGCATAGAGAGAGTCTTCCATGTGCTTTCCGTATAGTGCGTTCTCCACGAAATAGGGGTCGGAGAGCAGTGTCGTATATTGGCTGTTGGGCCATTCCGACTGTAAGTGGGCCATACAAGCGTCTGCAGAAACTTGGTCTCCCTCGCGCGCGTATATTAAATATAGGTGATACCACGCCTTATCCATCTCTGGATAGTCGGGATATTGGGTGGTGAGGCGATTGAGTGCCTTCTTGCTTAATTTCAGATTGTCGAGCTTGTCTTTGAATATTACGCCCGAATGGAATAGTCCGTCTTTTATTATGTTGTCGCTTTCAGCACGCTGCTCGTCGGTGAACGGTATCTGCGCAAGATAGTATTCGCGTCGATGTGGGTCGTTGGCAAGCGTGTCCGACTTTTCGTCCTTCTCGGTGTTGAAGGAGTCTTGCGGTGTCTGTTCGTCAATGGAGTCGTTAGGCTCTTCTTGGTCGAGTGATACCACTGTTCTATTGTTGCGCTGCCAGTCATCTACGTTTTCACGCTTTCCCCAAAGTTTTTGGAAGGTCTGCTTGCCTTGACTTACAGCTGTTTGGTTATAGAAATACCACTCTCCTTTGGTCTGCTGAGTAGTTGCGGTGGTAGTCTTCTTGGCTTGTGTGTTGCCTTGAGCGCCTTGCTTTGCTAATTGTTTGTTAGCCGCCTCTTCCTGCGCCTTCCGCTTTTCCTCCTTTTCTTTCTTCTTCAGTTCTTCTATAACGCGGTCGATAGCCTTCATGCGCTCAGCCTCAGGCAGTTTTGCGAGCACCTGAAGTGAGTCTTGAAGATAGACTGCGTCGGTGTATGGAACGAGCTCGTCGAGCACTTTCGAGCGTCGTGATAGTTCGTCATAGTCGTCGCGCTCTTTGTCAAGCAGTCCTATGGCTTCACCATAGCATCGCTTGGCATCGCTGAATTTCTCCTTAGCCCAATATAGATTTCCGAGGCTCATCAACAGCACACCCTTCTCTGTTCCACTTCTCGTTGCCTTCTCGTTGCCTTTTTCGTATGCTGCTATTGCCTTCATAGTGTCTCTCTGCATAAGATGAATGTTGCCTATGGCGTAGTACACTTGGTCGAGATAGTCAGCATTCTTATCAGAGATGGCCATTCGTTTCAGTCGTGATAACATCTGCTTAGCATTACCTTTTGCCATCACTTCCGTTTGTGCTATTCGTGCATTAAATTCGAGCTCGTAAGGCGGATTTTGGGCTACAACCTTCTTGAACGCTTTGTACGCTTGGTCTCTATGTCCGAGCTTTGCATGCAATTGCCCAAGTATAAACCATTCACGCGCTTTCTGTTTTTTGCGCTTTTCGTGCTTTACGCAACGTTGCAGATAGGGTATGGCCTGCTCGAACTCTCCCTTGTGCAAATAGTAATCAGCATAGGCGAAGTCGAGGTTTTTCTCGGTGGAACGAGTTATTGAGTCTCTTTTTAAGTTTCTAAGCACGTCCTCGGCATCGTATAGCCAGTCGAGTTCGGTGTAGCATCGTGATAACCATGTTCTTGCAACACCATAGATGGCAGGCTGAGTTTGGTAGAGTCTGCTCATGTACGAGAATGTTGCTGCTGCCTCGTCGAACTCTCCTTTAAGGAATTGCGACTTACCCATCATCAGCCACGCCTTCCATAGGAACGGGTTATACTCCTTTCTGCCGAGCCATTCAATGTCCTTGGCAGTCTTTTTCTTGTTCCTGTTCCATTCGGGACGACGCTTGATGGAGTGTTGCTTTATGGCTTTCTCGCTCTTTTCTATTGCCTTGTCGAAGTTGGCTTTTCCGAGGTCGCGACTCTTCTTGTTGCCTACGGTGTAGAGTGGCAACAGGTTGGTGTAGTCGTCTTTGTTGCCTGTTTCTTTCTCCAAACATCCGTCGATGTAGGCAACGCTACCATTGTAATAAGTGTTGTATTTAGCGGTAAACGAATGCCAAAAGCGGCTCTTCGCAGTGTTTTTCTGCGTAGAGCATCCCACTGCCACCACCCAAACGAGGAACATGGCAGCAGTGATTTTAATCCATTCGCTTATCCTAATCATCTTTTATTATAACAAAAAAAACGGCGTTTTATTGTAAGAATAGCATAACTTCGTCCTTCACCTGATTGGGCAATTCAATGTTTCTCAGGTTCAGGCTTCTTGCCCAACGAGCCACTTCGTCGGTTCTCATCGTCTCGAATACATATCTGAATTGCTCGGCTTCGTCGTCGGAATAGCTGTTGGCTGAGCGCCCGGCAAATGCATCGAGTTCCTCATCATCGAAGTATTCAATAGGCTTGGTAGCCGCTTCCATCATGCATTCTTGCTCGCATTTAGAGTTCTGTCCGTCGCAAGAGGTACAGTCGCCAGGGGCTATCACTATCTCGTCGTCGCCTTTTCTGCTTAACCAAAAGCTGTAGCCAACGAGCAAGACTGCCACTACTGCAAGCGTAATCAGTGCCGCGTTCATCTCTCTTCAATCTTAAATCCTACGCTTCGCAAATCGTTCCAAAAGTGAGTGTAAGACTTTGTTACTACGAGTGGGTCGCGTATGGTGATACTTGGGAGCACGAATGCTGCGGGCGCGAAAGCCAATGCCATTCGGTGGTCTTTGTAGGTGTCGATAGGCTCGTATGTCGGTTCTACGCGCTCTCCGTCCCACACAAGTTCACGACCTCCGATGTCGCGCAATACGAAGCCAAGTTTCAGCAACTCTCGTTTCAATGCCGCAATACGGTCTGTCTCTTTTATCCTCAGCGTCTGCAAGCCCTCGAAATGAAACGGTATTCCTTTCATACAACAGCATACGACAAGTGTTTGCGCAATATCGGGAACGTTACTGAAGTCGAAGTCCAGTCGAGGAAGTCGGCGGTCGTATTGTCTTAACACGACGTTCGTAGGCACCTCTTTTTCATGAGACTTAAATGTGGTTTTCACCCCAAGCATGCTGAATATGTAGCGTGCCGTGGAGTCGCCCTGCCGAGAGCCATCCATTAGACCGGTGAGAACAATCCTGTTGTCAGCGTTGTTCGACAAGGCCATCATCTCGTACCAATATGATGCCGCCGACCAGTCGCTTTCCACAAAGAAAGGTTGGTCGTCGTATGGCTTAGGCTTAACGGTAACTGTGTCTATGTCGCTCCATTCGGCATCAGCACCGAAAGCGTGCATCACCCAGAGCGTCAAGTCGATGTACGGACGCGACACTATGTCGCCAGTGAGGTGGAGCGTAAGTCCTTGTTTAAGCACCGGACCTATCATAAGCAGGGCTGAGATGTATTGCGATGATATGTTGCCGGGCACTGTCAGTAGTCCTCCCTCGTAGCTTCCACCCTTTATATGAAGTGGAGGAAAGCCCGTTTCGCCCTCGTATCTGATATCTGCCCCAAGTGTTTGCAGAGCCTCAACGAGCGGTGCAATGGGTCTATGCTTCATCCTTGCACTACCAGTGAGTGTGTGCTCGCCCTGCGTAACGGCGAGATAGGCAGTAAGAAATCGCATGGAAGTACCAGCTGCGCCAATGTCTATTACTTCGGGCATGTCCTTCAATGCCTTTATTATTACCTCGGTATCGTCGCAGTCGGAAAGGTTTTCGGGCGGCGTGGTGCCTCCTGCCAGAGCCTTTATTACGAGGGCTCTGTTGCTGATGCTCTTCGATGCCGGCAGATTGATGGTTGCATCGAGAGCCTTTGGTGCTATGATGGTGTATTCCATTTCGTTCGTTTTAATGACGCTAACTGCTCAGCGTTATCCTACGGGGATTGGGGTCTGACAGTACGTCGTTCACTATTTGAGTTATCTGTTGTTTCAGTTCGTTGATGAATGTTCCGGCATCGTATTTCTTGTGCTCTATGTCTCTGAGCTTCTTTTCCCATATTCCTGTCAGCTCGCAACTCTTTAGCAGTTCCTCCTTTATTATGTCAATCAGCTCGATGCCAGTGGCCGTTGGCACTATGTTCTTTCGTTGGCGTTGTATGTAGTGCCTGCGAAACAGCGTCTCGATGATGCTTGCGCGCGACGATGGTCTGCCGATGCCGTTCTCTTTCAGTGCGGCTCTCAGTTCCTCGTCGTCCACGAATTTCCCTGCTGTTTCCATCGCTCTTAGCAGCGTGGCCTCGGTGTAAAGTTTCGGTGGCGTGGTTTGTTTCTCGGTTAGAGTAGGTTTGTGCACGCCGCTTTCTCCCTTTTCAAACGATGGCAATGTGCGCTCTTCGTCGCCTTTCTTCTCGCTGTCGTCGGTTGCGACGTCTTTTGAATACACTGCTCTCCATCCTGGGTCGAGGATTTCCTTGCCCGACACCTTGAACTCGATGTCGTCAACCATTCCCTTTACCGTCGTGGTAGAGAAAGCGCAGTCAGGATAGAACACGCTGATGAAGCGACGCGTAATGAGGTCGTAAACATGTTTTTCGAGGTCGGTCAAGCCCACTGCCGCCACTCCTGTTGGTATGATGGCGTGGTGGTCGGTAACTTTCGACGTATCGAAGACCTTCTTCGACTTCCTTAATGGTCGTCCTCTAAGAGGCTCTAAAAGCTGTTCGTAACCCTTCAGTCCGTTCAGTGTCGGAGCGCACTTCGGATAGATGTCGTCGCTGAGATACTGTGTGTCAACGCGCGGGTAAGTTACGAGTTTCCGCTCGTATAGTCCTTGAATGGTATTGAGAGTGAGCTCTGCGCTCATAGAGAACTTCTTGTTGCAATCTACTTGTAACGAAGTGAGGTCGTAAAGACTTGGCGGCATCTCCTTGCCAGTCTTCTTTTCCACGCTCGTTACCGTGAACGGCTTACCCTCTATCTTAGCGAAGAAACTCTCGCCTTCCTCCTTGCTTGTGAACTTTCCTTTCGACGCAGTGAAAGTGGTGTCGCGATATATCGTCGAGAGAATCCAATATGGTTCAGGCTTGAAGTTGTCTATCTCACGCTGACGGTTCACTATCAGCGCGAGGGTGGGGGTCTGCACCCGTCCTATCGACAACACTTGCTTGTTCTGACCGTATTTCAACGTATATAGGCGAGTAGCGTTCATTCCGAGCAACCAATCGCCTATTGCCCTCGACAGTCCGGCCATATAGAGAGGTTGATATTCCGTCTGGTCCTTGAGCTTAGAAAATCCCTCGCGTATTGCTTCGTCGGTCATCGACGATATCCATAGTCTCTTGACAGGGCACTTGGCTCCCGCTTTCTGCATCACCCAACGCTGTATGAGTTCTCCTTCTTGTCCGGCATCACCACAGTTGATAATTCCTTCCGCCTGCTGCATCAGTTTTTCTATCACTGCAAACTGTTTGGTGATGTGGTCTTGGTTAATCAGCTTTATGCCGAATCTTGGAGGAATCATAGGTAATGAACTGAGACTCCAACGCTTCCACATTGGTGTATAATCATCGGGTTCTTTCAGTTGACAAAGATGACCGTAAGTCCACGTTACTTGGTATCCGTTGCCCTCAATGAAGCCCTCGTGAGAGCGCGTTGCGCCGATGATACGTGCTATATCACGAGCCACGCTTGGTTTCTCTGCTATGCAAACAATCAATGCTTTTCGATTTAATCTATATTGGTTAAGACCGCAAAATTACAAAAAAAGTATGACAATAAACCTTGTTTTACGAATTATTTAGTACTTTTGCATCGAATTTTGAAGTTTTAATAGTCGGGAGCATGAGCCGTTGCCAAGCTCTCTCCCTCAAGACAGGACAACGATGATAGAGTTAAAGAATGCATCACTGCGTGTGGCCGACAAGCTAATATTCAGCGGTCTATCCTTCTGTTTGTCAGACGGCGAAGTAATGACGGTGAGGGGCGCAAAAGGGTCGGGGAAGACTTCGCTCCTTATGGCAATACTTGGCTACTTGCCGCTCGCAAGCGGACTGATAAGCCTTGAAGAAGAACTCTTGACGCCTGCGTCGGCGGTGGCATTCAGGCAAATGACAGCCTACGTTCCCACTACGCTGCAACCTCACGTGGGTAGTGTTGCCGAACTGTGCCGACTACCATTCAAGGCAAAGAGCAATGCCGGCGTCGCGTTCTCGCGAGAGAAATTGATGGAGGCTTGGAGCGCATTGGGACTGTCCGAAGAGCTCTACGAGAAACCAATGAGCCAACTCTCTGAGGAACAGCGCTATCTCGTTCTCGTGGCAAACGCATCGTTGCTCGAAAAGCGCATAGTACTAATAGATTCTTGTTGTTATCCTGTTAACCAATCATTGTTACCTTTTCTCCGAGACATTACGGTGAAAACAAATGCATCGGCAATACTGTGCGAAGAGGGCAACGGAGAACTGGAGTTTATTCGGGAATAAAACAGTAAAAACATAAAGAGAAATGATTTACGTCTTAATAGTTGCTCTCCTGCCTATCGTTGCCATTGTGGTGAGGGCTCGCAAGGTGTTTCGCAAAGCAGTATTGAGCAATCAGAACACCTATTATTATATGCTCTCCAACGGGGCAACGTCGTTCGAGGCATTCGTCCCCTATATGCGTTCTACGTTAAAGACCATGCTTCGTCGCATCACGCCACAGGCTAAGATAGCGCTGCCCGCCGTATTGTTGGGCCTGCTCTTGGGTGGGGGTAATCCGTTGCGAGCACTGTTGCTCTCCGTGGTCGTAGTCTTGGCGATACTTGCCGCATCGTTTGCATTGAGTTTCATCGTGATAGAGATAGAGCGACGCCGAATGGTTGACGACCATTGCAAGATAAAGTAATAGCAACGCATTAAAGTTTAGAAAGTTTTGGAAGACAATAAGAAAGCCGCCATAGCACTTGGCACGGAGCCAATAGGAAAGCTGCTGACGCAATATGCCGTCCCTGCCGTTATTGCGATGACAGCGTCGTCGCTCTACAACATGATAGACAGCATCTTCATTGGCCAGGGCGTCGGTCCGCTCGCAATATCGGGACTTGCAATCACTTTCCCGCTTATGAACCTCGCTGCCGCGTTCGGTGCCGGCGTGGGAGTAGGAGCGAGCACTTGCATTTCCGTCAAGCTCGGACAGCGCGACTATAAGACTGCCGAGCAGGTGCTGGGCAACAACGTAACGCTCAACCTAATAATCGGCATAGCGGTAGGATTATTAGGATTGATTTTTCTTGAGCCTATACTTCGATTCTTCGGAGCAAGCGACCAGACGCTGCCATACGCACGCGACTATATGCAAATCATCCTTGGTGCCAACGTATTCTCGCACATGTATTTCGGCATGAATGCCGTGTTGCGTTCTTCGGGAAAGCCAAAGCAGGCCATGATTGCCACCATAATGTCGGTCATAATCAACGTAGCGTTGGCACCCATCTTTATTTGGGTGTTCGGTTGGGGTATCCGTGGTGCCGCCATAGCGACGGTAGTGGCACAGCTCATTGCGCTCGTGTGGCAATTCTATCTGCTTAGCAATCAGAGCGAACTGTTGCATCTTCAACCGCCTTTCAAGAGGGTTGACACGTCTAAGCATAACGACGGTGCAGGTGTTTTCAGTACTATTCGCTTGTCGTCGCTCTATCGTCTTAACGGCAACATAGTAAGGAACATACTCGCCATTGGCGTATCGCCATTCGCTATGAATGCCTGTGCTTGCCTCGTAGTGATATTCATAAACAACGCTCTCGTAAGCTACGGAGGCGACCTCGCAGTGGGTGCTTACGGAATAGCGAACCGAATAGGATTCCTTTTCTTTATGGTGGTCATGGGTTTGAATCAGGGTATGCAGCCGATAGCAGGCTACAACTATGGTGCACGCCATTACGACCGTCTGCGGCGAGTGTTCTTGCTCACTGTGGCTGCTGCAACCTCCGTGATGATTGTCGGTTGGCTCGTTGGCGAACTAATGCCACGACCGTGTGCCCGACTGTTTACCTCTGATGAGGAACTAATCAGACTATCCATCGAGGGCATTCGCATCAATATGCTTGCTTTCTCCCTTATCGGTACGCAGGCCGTCATCACCAATTTCTTCCAAAGCATTGGTAAGGCTAAGGTGTCAATCTTTCTGTCGCTCTCTCGTCAACTAATATTCCTGTTGCCACTCGTAATATTGCTGCCACCGATTATGGGGGTTAACGGAGTGTGGTATTCGTTCCCCGCCAGCGACGTAGTGGCATTTGTGGTGGCAGTGATTCTAATGGCAATCTATTTGAAAAAACTAAAGAAATGAAGAAGATAATAACCATCGGAAGACAGCTCGGAAGCGGTGGTCGCACCATCGCACAGCTCGTGGCCAAGCATCTTGAGTGCCAGTTTTACGACCGGGAGTTACTAAACTTGGCGGCTCGCGAGAGCGGTTTCTCGGAAGAGGTGTTCGAGAAGACCGACGAACGGAGGAGCCTTTTCCGCTCGTTTGGTACGCTGACGTCGTTTCTCACTCCCCACAGTTCCATATCGGCATCGGTAGGCGACTATTCTCCCGAAGGCTTGTTCAAGTTTCAGAGCGATGCCATCAGGAAGGCGGCAGAGCAAGGCAGCTGTGTCTTCGTAGGCAGGTGTGCCGACTATGTGTTGCGCGATTTCCCGGAAATGATATCCGTGTTCGTAACCGCCGATATAGAAGAGCGGGTCATGCAAGTATCGTCGCGTCATCATTGCGAAGAACAAGAAGCGCTACGAATAATCCATCATCAAGAAGACCAACGAGCCTCCTATTACAATTACTATACTGGCAAGCGATGGGGCGATGCCTCTTCTTATCATCTATGCATTAACTCGTCGCGCCTCGGACTGGAGAAAACGGCAGAGTATATAGAGCAGTTCATCGAGCAATCACTTGCTTGCCGTTGACTTTCCATCGACGTCCCGCGGTGTTTTCAATATATATTCGTGATATATGGTTAAATTCTAATGTGTATTGAAAACCAACGTTAAACGTCGTTGGATTAACCGATGAAACAAACCACTTTGTTGATAAAATTTGCTTTGTTTGGCTAAAATAGGCTACTTTTGCGACTGAAACAACATTTAATAATAGGTATAATGAAAAAATTAGTATTATCATTGATGTTCATCATCGTAGCTACCGCAGCGAATGCAGACAGCTACTCCTACCTCGTAGTAGAGGCTAATGATGGCACTACGACGTCGTTCGCGCTGACAGACCTTACTATCACTTTCAGCGACGGATCGCTTGTTGCATCCAATGGAACGACCCTAACGTTGGCTGATCTTGCTAAGATGTACTTCGGTGGCACTACCGATAAAGTGCAATTAAACACTACCAATGACGACACCGCAGTTAAGATTTATAGCCCCAGTGGTACGCTCGTAGCAGAGACTACAAATGCCAATCTCGCTACAGCCTGCTCGCGTCTCCCAAAGGGAATATACGTGATAAACAATGGCGAAACCACTAAAAAAGTGATGTTGAAATGAGACGCATAGCATTTTTATTCCTTGCTGCCATAGCATCACAGTATGCACAGGCACAGACCATGAACGTGGCCGATGGTACGATTACCTATGCTTTCACGGCAGAACAGGTAGGCGAAATGACTTACTCCGAAGGAACGTCGCTTACCATTCAGGGTAAGACTTTCGCAATAAGCGATATAGACCTCATTTCCTTCAGCAGCGAAACCGTTGACGACAATACTGTTAGCGTCGAATACAGCAGCTCGTCGGCCAACGTCGTCGTAGCTGGCAACATTGCCCAGTATCTCACCGTCAGCGTAACAGACGCTAAGGTGTCTATCATTCAAGACGCAGCTCTTCCACAGGAAGTAACTTATACGTTGAGCGGAACGTCGAGCGATGGACAGTTCTATATGGATGGAGAGCTTAAAGCTACTGTCGTTCTGAACGGACTGACACTGACAAACGCCAGCGGCGCGCCTATACAGATAGACAACGGTAAGCGTATCAACGTGGTATTGTCGGACGGAACAACCAACACGCTCGTCGATTCAAGCGATGGCGAGCAGAAGGGTTGTTTCGCATGCAAGGGACACTTAGAGTTTAAAGACGGTACGGGCACGCTTAACGTAACGGGAAACACTAAGCACGGAATATGGGCAAAAGAATATATCGAGGTAAAGAAGTCCACTGGAACAATAAATGTTTTAAGCGCCGTTAGCGACGGAATACACTGCAACGAATACTATCAGCAGAACGGAGGAGAGGTAGTCATCGCCAACACTGGCGGCGACGGAATAGATGCCGACGACTCTGGTCTCGTAATAGTGAAGGGCGGCACAATCAACATCACGCTCGCAACGGCAGACACCAAGGGTATCAAGAGCGACAGCACACTAACTATGAGCGACGGCACCATCACCATAAAAGTGCCACAGCAAAGTTGTCATGGAATAAAGTGCGGCACTGGGTCAGAGATTAGCGGAGGCTCGATAACCGAGACAATCACTGGTGCTGGCGCAAAGGGAATAAAGGCGTCCGACGACATCACAATCTCTGGCGGCACTATCAATATGACTCATAGCGGAACGTGCGTAGTAGAGGAAAGCGACACTGCCAAGGCCGTCTGCATCAAGGGAGACGAAGGTGCCATGGCAATCACGGGAGGAACAATCACTCTGAAGGCTACGGGCAAGGGTGGCAAGTGCATCAACACCGAAGGAACACTGCAATTAGGAACCTACACCAGCACCGACTTGTCGGACATCGACCAGGAGACTCTCGTGTTAAGCTGCACTACGACAGGCGCCACTTGGGGCTCATCGTCGTCAGGCGGTGGTAGAGGTGGCGGCCCACAAGAGTCGTCGGGCGGCGTTAAGTCTAAGACGATTCGTGCTGTCGGAGATATCACTATCAACAACGGATATATCTATTGTTCCACTTCAACAGACGGTTCCGAGGGCATAGAGTCGAAGAGTTCGTTGACCGTCAATAACGGTTACATCATTCAGAATTGCTACGATGACTGCTACAATGCAGGCTCGACAATCACCATCAACGGCGGTTTCAACTATTGCTACTCTACTGGTAACGACGCAATAGACTCCAACTATAGCGGAAGCACCACTGGCACTGCTATCGGCATCAATGGTGGAATAGTCTTCGCAATGGGAACGCAATCGCCCGAAGAAGGCCTCGACACAGACCGCGGATATATAAATATAAGTGGTGGATACGTATTCACAGCAGGTGGTCAGCAGAACTCTTCTCCGTCAGTAACGGCTTCGCAAGCCACTGCTTACGTGGGAAGCTATAGTCTCGGAAGTAGTTATTACACACTTGCGTGCGGAGACACAAAGATTTTCACGGTTAAGGCTCCGGCCACGATGAACCAGTGTTACTCCATACTGACAGGACCGGGCATGACCACTGGCACTACTTGCTATCTCTATTACGGTACGAGCGCGCCAACAGCATACGACGCAGTGTATAAGAACAAGACCACGAACTGCTTCTGGCTTAACCCGACCGTTACCACAAGCAGCGCCACAAAGAGTTGGACGCAGAGCTCTCTCTTCACCTCATCGTCGTCTGGCGGTGGTGGCGGAGGAGGCAATCAGCCGGGTGGTGGCGGCGGTGGCGGTCGCAGATAACCACTTAAATAAAGCATAAGAAAAAGGTGAGTGTTTCGTTGCACTCACCTTTTTCTGTTGTTATTATAATCGTGTTGTCGCTCTGTTTAGATGCCGAGCTTCTTGCGAATATCCTTTGGTATGGCGTTCTTGTTAACGAGATAGTCCATCGTATTATAGGCGATGAATGCTTTCGTCATATACCATATTCCTTTATAATCACCTGTCTCTCCCCACGAATTCTTAACCATGTAGTACTCTTTACCGTTCTGGTCTTTTGCTATTCCGTAGATAAGCATTCCGTGGTCGTCCGTCAGTTCCCAGTTATCGTAACGCTCTTGACGCATTTCTTGGGTAGGAGTGAGCTCAGGAGCGTTAACTCCGAGAGAATCGAACTTCTCTGTTTTCTGGCTTCTCGACAGTTTCAGCCACTTGGCTTTATCACTACCGGAAAGGTCTTGCACCTTCTTAGTGTCGTATGCAATACCGAGACCGTTACGCGTGAAACCTTCCTCGGAAACATCGCCTCCCCATGCTACTGTGTAACCTTGCTCGATGGCGTTGTCTATTATTCTCATCATGTCGTCCATTGGAACGTTCCAGCTTGCGGGATTACGCCAGTTGTCTTGTACTTCCACTGGGAAGGCAGTCCAGAATGGGTGATGCGTGTACGACGTGATAGATACATAGTCGTCCCAGTTTAGTCCGAGGCTTTCAGCGAAGCTCTTAGGTGTGTATTTCTTGCCTTCATAGGTGAAAGACTCCGGACATTCGCCGAGGTAAGCGTCGAGTATTCCCTGTAGTCCCTTCTGCCAAGTATTTGAAATCTTCTGTTGCTTGCTCTTGGCAACGGCGTCCACGTATGGCTCCATCACGGAAAAGAACTCGTTGAAGTTGAACAGCGAGTCGCCCTGAGGAGTTCCCGGCAGTGGCATTGCGTCCTCAGGACAGATACCGTCGTTCTTCAACACGTAGAGAACGTCGTAGGCCGAGCCTCCTTGCGAGAATTGCATATCACCGTGCATACGAACCTTTGCAATGGCTCTGTCCATGTAGTTCTTGTTTGCTACGAAGGCTTCACAGAGGTCGTAACTCTTTCCCGTCTTCTTCAAGATTTCACTTTCAAAGAACGATAACGTGGAATAGTTCCAACAAGTACCGCTTCGGTTCTGGTCTTTTACACTCGTAATCTTGTTCTCCTTAATCGTGGTGAACACTGGTTTGTTGCTTTTCGCAGAGTCTTTTTCCTCCGCATTTGCACCGACGGCAATGATAGCCATCAGCGCGAGTGTCATCATTTTCTTCATTATTACCTTTTTATATTTTAAACTTTAATCTTTGGTCGTTACTCTGTTAATCTCTGTTCTTAGCCATAAACTCTTCTACGTCCTTCGGATGATACGGAATACGCTCACTACCAAGGAAACGACAACCATCGGAAGTGATGAGCAAGTCGTCTTCTATTCTTATGCCACCGAAGTCCTTGTAAGTCTCCAACATCTCGAAGTTAAGGAATTCCGCGCAGTGTCCTGTCGAACGCCAATCATCTATTAGTGCCGGTATGAAGTATATTCCTGGTTCGTCGGTAAGCACGAAACCTTCCTGAAGCCTGCGCCCCATGCGAAGACAGTTGGTGCCAAACTGCGTGAGATTAGGGCGAGTCTCTTCATCGAAACCAACGTAAATCTGCCCCAGACCTTCCATGTCGTGAACATCCATTCCCATCATGTGGCCAAGTCCGTGAGGAAAGAACATTGCGTGAGCACCAGCCTTGACAGCCTCTTCCGTAGTACCTTTCATCAGTCCAAGTTCCTTTAAACGCTCTGTCATTCTCGTGGCAACGGCAAGATGAACATCAAAGTATTTCACGCCAGGCTTAGCTACGTCAAGCACCAAATCGTGGCATTCTTCCACGATGGAGTATATCTCTAACTGACGCTGGGAATACTTGCCACTGACGGGCATAGTGCGAGTGTTGTCGGAACAGTAGTGCTCCATCGTCTCGGCACCAGCGTCGCAGAGTGCGAGCCTGCCTTCTTCAAGCGGGCGTAGGCTCGGATTTCCATGCATGATTTCACCGTGTTGCGAGAATATCGTGGCGAAGCTGACCATCGAACCATACGAGTGTGCCACGCCATCCACCTGACCGGCAACATATTTCTCGGTTACTCCGGGCTTTATCAGTCGCTGTGCCGTGGTGTGCATCAAGTAACCCACGTGGCACGCTCTCTCTATCTCCTCAATCTCTTGCGGCTCTTTTGTCGAACGCATCTCGACTATTGCTTTTATCAGCTTCACCGAGGCAGCGTCGCGTTGTAGTGATGGATGAATGTCGAGCAAGTCCATCGTCTGAATTTGTATGTCGTGTCTATAGGGCGGCAAGAAGTGTATTGTCCGGCCATCCTTACGAGCCTTGTCGCACAGAGTCTTCAGTTCCTTCATAGGCGCCGACTGTTTTACTCCGACCTGAGCAGCCAAGTCTGCCACCGACTCCACGAATCCCATCCACACGATATCCTCTATGTCTATGTCATCACCATAGAGAGTCTCCGTGTCGTTGTCTATGTCGATTGCTCCGACCAGTCCGTCTCTCTGCTGACCGAAGTAGTAGAGAAACGACGAATCTTGCCTGAAAGGATAATATCCGTTCGCTGGATAGTTCGCAGGCGACTCGTTGTTACCGAACAACAGTATTATGCCGTCGCCAACCAACTGCTTCAGTCGGTTTCGACGCTGAGTGTAGGTTTCTTTGCTAAACATCGTGATACTTTTTTAAAATTATTGCGCAAAAGTAGCAAAATTTTCTCGAAAATTATTACCTTTGCCCCAAATTTAACAATAAATAAAGTGAAGCTAAACAGAAACACAGGACTTGTACTCGAAG